>WNGR01025157.1_pt1 | contig 12853 bp, 12 predicted proteins | sample 5407581 | NCBI WGS metagenome assembly WNGR01 (sample SAMN13153383, study PRJNA577476) | soil metagenome | isolation source: 80 cm soil or saprolite under Garry oak tree replicate 2 | place: USA:California | collected 2016-06-15 | reverse complement strand
TGAATTCAGGGCATTCCGGCGGCCAGCATGGGAGTGCTTGCCGGCGTGTCGGTCCTGGGCTGAGCGCTTATGCCGGGCAGAATAAGACAAGGTCCCCTCCATGTATGAGATGCAGGGGACCTCGCCTGGCCTTGCCGCATCAGGTCAGCCAGTTGCCTGGCCTTCCCGGCGCGGACACGCCGCCCGCCAGAGCCAGGAACCCGCGTTAGGGTCAGGTCGCCCTGCTCCTCCCACGTCCCGGAGTTGCCCCCGGGCAGTGCCCGTTTCTAACGGTGAAAGCATTTCTACTGCCTCGGCGCGCGGCCGCGCAAGACCCGCGCCGCATCTTTTTCCAGCTTTTTTCCTGTCCACAGGAAGTCCACAGAATACGGCTGGTTATCCGCATTTCACCGTGGTTTTCCACCGCCTTCTGCACAGGTCATCCACAGGCTACCAGGCGTTACGCGGCGGAACGCTGAGTTGCTTGCATGCCGTCGAACCTTGTCCTACACGCTTTCTTAATTCGATTTTCCTGTTTTCTCGCGTGTACGGCCGAGATAATCCGCGAAATAAGGATGGGCTTTCCGGCGGCGCCCGCGGGATCATGGCCTGGGCCGCGGCCGGGCGTTTCCCCAACGCGACGATGAAGATGATCGGCCGGGGGCGTCGTTACTGTCGTGGGCGAGTCCGGCCGGTTGGAGGGCGACAGGCATGGCCATCTTGATCCGAACGAGCGATGTTCCTCCGGAGCAGCTTCGCGACGCCTGGCGGGCCGTCGTGTGCGACACCCTCGGCCCGCTGGACTTCCGCAGCGATCCGGACATCCCGCTGCGGGGCGAGATCGCGGCCGGTCAGCTCGGACCGGTGAACGTCGGCCGGGTGGAGACCTCGACACCGCACAGCGTCTACCGGACGCCGGGCCTGATCCGCCGGGACAGTCCCGAGCTCTACCGGGTCGCCCTGACCATGTCCGGTCAGGCCTGCCTGCTGCAGGACGGGCGGACCGCCCGGCTCAGGCCGGGGGAGTTCACCATCTACGACTTCACCAAACCCTACGAGCTCGCCTACGACTCGGGCGTGCAGCTCGCGGTGTTCAGCTTCCCGCGCGAGATGCTGGCCCTGCCAGGCGACCTCGTGGGCAGGCTGACCGCCGTCCCGATCCGGACCGACACGGGAACCGGCGCCCTGACCGCCCCGCTGCTCCGCCGGGTGGCGCTGGACATGGACGGTTACCAGCCCGCCAGCGCGGCCCGCCTGTCGGCCGTGGTCATGAACCTCATCACCACCGCCGTCGCCGAGCACGCCGGCCAGGCAGGCTCGCTGCCCGCCGAGTCACGGGAGAACACGCTGCTGATGCGCATCCACGCCTTCATCGAGCAGCACCTCGGCGACTGCGACCTGGCTCCCGGGCCGGTGGCGGACGCGCACTACATCTCGGTGCGCTACCTGTACCGGCTGTTCGAGGCGCAGGGAACCACGGTGGCCGCCTGGATCAGGCACCGGCGCCTCGAGCGCTGCCGCGCGGACCTGGGCGACCCGGCCCTGGGCGGCGCGCCAGTGAGCGCCGTCGCGGCGCGGTGGGGCCTGCCGGATTCGGCTCACTTCAACCGGTTGTTCAAGCGAACGTACGGGCTGCCGCCGGCCGAATACCGGCGGGCGTGCCTGGCGCCAGGCAACTAGCCGGCCGGCTGGCAGGGAACGTCAACCGGCTGGCAGCGGGAGGCAATGCGGTGGGGGTACGGGCCGCACAGACTGGGAGCCGTCCGCAGCCGGCCCCGGCGCGGATCCGTCATCACTGAAGGAGCTGGCCATGGCCACCAAGCTTTTCGTCAACCTGCCGGTCAAGGACCTGGGCCGGTCCAAGGCCTTCTTCACCGAACTCGGCCTGACCTTCTTCGGCCAGGCCGAGGACATGGCATCGGTGATCATCAGCGAGCACACCCAGGTCATGCTGCTGACCGAGACGGTCTTCGCCTCCTACGCCCGGAACGGCGTCGTGGACGCGGGAGCGGGTACCGAGGTGATCCTGGTTCTCGGCCTGGAAACCCGCGATCAGGTCGACCAACTGGCTAAGGCGGCCGAGGCGGCCGGCGGCATCGCCGTCGGCACGCCGAGAGACGACGGCTACCGGTATCAGCGCGGATTCACCGACCTCGACGGGCATCAGTGGGAGGCGCTGTGCCTAATCGATCCGGGCCCGACCGATCCGGGCCCGACCGATCCGGGCCTGACCGATCCGGCCAGCTGAGCCGGGCCATGAGTGCCATCAGGACCGGCACGGTGACCTCGGCCGACGGCACCGTCATCAGTTTCGACCTGTCCGGCGCGGGCCCGGCTGTCATCCTGGTGCAGGGCGCGCTGATGAACCGGTCCGACCCGGTCATGACCGGCATCGCGGCCGGCTTGTCCCGCTGGTTCACCGTGCTGAACTACGACCGGCGCGGTCGCGGCGACAGCGGCGACATGCAGCCCTACGCCGTCGAGCGGGAGGCCGAGGACCTGGCCGCGCTGATCGCGGCGGCCGGCGGTTCGGCCGCGGTGTTCGGCGGGTCGTCCGGCGCCGGGCTGGTGCTGCAAGCCGCGGCGCGGAACCCGGCCATCACCCGGCTGGCCCTATGGGAGCCGCCGTACCACGTCGACGACAGCGCGCCGCGGCTGCCGCATGACTTCGCGACCCAACTGGACGGCCTGGTCCGGTCGGGCAGGCGGGCGGACGCGGTCGAGCTGTTCCTGGTGAAGGCGGCCGAGGCCAGTCCGCAGGACGTGGCCGCGATGTGCGGCCAGCCGTTCTGGCCGGCCATGGAGGCGGCGGCTCAGAGCCTGGCGTACGAGGCCTTCGTGATGGGCCCGGACAACCAGCTTCCCGCAGGCCTGCTAGCCGGCATCACCCAGCCGACCCTGGTGCTCAACGGTGGTGCCAGCCCGGGGTGGATGGGCCGCGCGGGAAGGGCCGTCGCGAGCGCCATACCCGGGGCAGTGCATCGGGTGCTGGAGGGGCAGCCACACTACGTGGCGCCCGAGGCCATCGTCCCCGAGCTGCTGGAGTTCCTCGTGACGTCCTGATGGCGCCGAGACCTACCCGGACAGCCGGACTCCGAAGCCGGTGGCGGCCAGCTTCAGCAAGACCTGGCCAGGTGCCCGCAGGTCCGCGACCTTGGCCGCACTCAGCTCCTCGAGCTGGGCGAGCCGCGCGGCGTAGGCATCCGGACCCTCCCGCCGGGCGTGGTTCAGCGCGATGGCGTTGGCCCATACCTTGGCCCGTGCCTCGCGCAGGAAGCGCTGGGTGCCAAGGCGGTTGAAGGGCTTGAGCAGCCGGTCGAGCAGGGGAGGGGGACCGGAAAGCCTGATCAGCTCGTCGTCCTCGGCGCCGACCCGGGCAGCGAGCACGCCGTCGATCGCCTGGTGGTCGGCCTCCCGGCGGACCAGCAGCGCCGCGTCGCCGAACTCCTCGTCGGTGATCACCGCCAGCAGCGCCTGCGGCAGGTCATAGTTGATGTGGGCGTTCATGCCGAGTAGCACATGCCGGAGCGCGGGCAGGTCGGCGGGAGCGCTGAACGCGATGTCCCAGGGCCGGGTCGGCCGCCGGCCCGCCAGCGCGGTTTGCAGAGCGTCCAGGTAGAGACCGGCGAACGCGACGTCCCACCGCTCCACCCACTCGGGATCCTCGAAACCGCCGCGCTTGATCTCGTCGGCTACCGCGATCGTGGTCCGCTGGTAGGTGGCGTGAAAGTAGCGCCGCTGGTCGCCTCCGGCCTCCAGCGGGCCGAGCATGGCCGCCATCCGGGCGATCAAGTCGTCGATCACGCGGCCATTATGTCCGTCGCGGCCGCGGCCTGCGCGGATGGACGCCGCGTTCGGCGTGGCGGCCCGCCGGGCGCAGGCCGGCCGCACCCGTGCTGGTGCGGCCGGCCTGTTCCCGTCCGGGCGTTCCGGATGGGCTAGTGACTGCGGACGAAGCACTCGTGCCGCGGGTTCCACCACCAGAACCGCGGGCAGGCCCGGTCGGCCTTGGATCCGAGCGACCAGGTGCCGGTGGAGTGCCCGGTGCCCCCATCGCTCCAGGTGCCGGAGACACCGCCGCGCCTGCTGATCGTGCCGGTGTAGGTGCGGGTGCCCTGGAAGGTCATGGAAGCGGGGTAGGTGAAGGAGAACGTGACGTCGTTCCCGCGGATCGTGCCGGAGATCGGCCCGGACTGCGGGAGGTTCGACGGGATGTTCGTGTCGGTCAGCGTCCCGGTGAGGCAGCTGCCGTCCTGCTTGAACGTCACGGTGTAGTGGAAAGGCGCATTGTTGTAGATCGCGGTGATCGTGTTGCTGCCATTCAGGTTCCACCGCTCAAGCTGCCACCTGTTGCAGTTCGGATGACTTGGGCCGTGAGGACCGAAAGCAACCCCGTTGTTCGACACCGGCATGATGACCGCCGCACTCGCCGCGCTGGCCCCGGTGATGAGCATGGCCGCCACGGCCGGACCAGCACAGAGCGCCCAGATCATCCTCTTCGTGCCAAATCGCATTTTTCTTTTTCCTCCCGTTTGGTAAAGCGTTTCCCCATGGCGCCGGAAGTACCCTGAGCTGCCATCCGGCACCTGTTGACCAAATCTGATTACGTTTACGAGACGCTGCGGCCTGCCATCCGGTTGACAGGCGTCAGGAAATGCTGTCCATGCGGTAAGGTCGCTACACTCCTGTAATTCATTAATCAGTACTATTGGTCAACTGCGCGATTCTGAAATTAGCGCATAAATGATCCGATCTGGCGCTTTAGTAATGAAGTCGGCTTATCATTAGATCAGCTAGGCCGAGGCTTTTGCGATGAATTGGTCCGCCGGCCGCCGGCCGCCGGCCGCCGGCCGCCGGCCGCCGGCCGCCGGCCGCCGGCCGCGACGCCCCGTCGCGGCAGACCAGGACGCCCCGTCGCGGCGTCGCGGCGGACCAGGACGCCCCGTCGCGGCAGACCAGGTCGCCGCGGCTACGGCGGGTCCTCCGTGCGGCTCGCCACGCCATGAAACCCGGGGTTCAGTGCGTTCCGGCGTACTGGACGTCCAGTTTCATGGCGTTGCGATTGCCGTCTGTCGGGGTCAGTACGGTTCATGAGGGGATCGTTGGTCACGGCAACCTCCTGATGCCTCGGCACGTCACGTGTGCCTGATTCTTGAGCCGTGCGACGGGTGGCCAGCCTGGGGCCCGGTCGCGGCCGGGCGTCGTGGGGTTCCCGGCTGGCACCCTGGCCTCCCGGGCCTCACCAGTCACCGCGCGCTATCCGCCGCAACCGCCACGATGTGACATTGTTGCGGTCCTGACCGCCACGATGTGACATCGTGGCGGTTAGTCCCGGGGCGCCGGGCTGGCTGGCGCGGAAGTCCAGGAGTGCTGCGGGGCGCCTGGGGCGTGAGGTGCGGAACTGTGCAGGCAAAATACCCCGATGCGGCATCAGGAATGCAGCCTTACCAGGGGAAGCGTCGACGCGGCCTGTGCCACCAGGATTCTCTCGGAAGAAGTGTTTCGAGGACTTGTCGAAACGACTCTTTCGAGAGTAGTCTTTCGAAACATGACTTCCGAAGACCGGGCTGACGATGCACTGGCCGGCGAGCGCCGGGCTGATCAAGGCCGGACCGACGACAACCAGGCTGCTGATGACCGGGCTGACGATGGCTGGGTTGCTGAAGACCGGGCCGGCGATGGCGAGGACGGGCCGCATCCGCGTCAGGACGGCGCTGGCCCATCCGCTGCGCTGGGCGCTGCTCGAGGCGCTCGGCCACGCGGGGACTCTTACCGCCACACAGGCCAGCGAGATGCTCGGCGAGTCGCCCGCGAACTGCGCCTTTCACCTGCGGACCCTCGCGAAGTACGGCTTCGTGGAGGAGGCGGGCGGCGGCAAGGGCCGGGAGCGTCCGTGGCGTCGGGCATTCGGGCGGATGAGCTGGCATGCCCGGCAGGGCGATGAGCAGTTCAGGCTGGCCGGTGAGGCTCTCAACCAGGTGTGGCTGGATCGCGTGCTGAGCCGGGCGCGCCGCAGTCTCGCCGCGACGACGTCGTGGCCGGAGGGTTTCGAGGACGACCTGGGCGGCTCCACGAGCATGTCCTACATGACGCCGGAAGAGGCCAGGGAAGTGCACGCGGAGCTGATGAAGACGTTCGAGCGCACGATCGGCCAGGAGCACCGTTTCGCCGAGCGCCGGGATCCCGCTCGCCGCCCGCCGGGGGCGGTTCCGGTGGAATTCGTGCTGCTCGCATACCCCATCCTCGACGCGCCGCCGCTGCCGGGCGACGACGGCGCCGACAACGGCACCGGCGCCGATCTGGATGCCGATCCCGGGGGCTGACCCCAGCCACCGGGCCCGCCGAAATGTCAGACCCCGTCGGCATAATGACGAAGCCGGGTAACCACAGACACCCGTCCCAGCGGTCCCGCAGCCGCCGACCCCCAGACCCGGAGTGCAGCCAAAATTCGAGATATATCTTGACAGGCATCCAACTCAAGATACATCGTATTTAGTACGTGTCCTCAGTATGTACCGAACGGCACCAGGAGGCATCATGCATCCGGAAATCGCCAAGACCCTGGTCACGCATCACCGCGATGAGCTCGCGCAGGACGCGGCGGCCTGCCGCCGGGTCGGCCGCCGCCGGTTCCCCAGGTGGCACGTCAGCTGGACGCGGGCCGTGCTGGCCCCGGCCGTCGCGCCGGGCGCGGCGGGCGCGAACCGTGCCGGCCAGGCTGGCCGGCACGGTTCGTCGCTGGTGATCATCATTTCGGCCCACCGCTCGGCCTGACGCCACCGCGAGCGGGTCAGCCCGTCGTGCTGTCCCTGACGGGCTCGCGCACGGTGACTGCCGCGGGCGCCGCGGCGCAGCCGGCCAGCTCCAGGTCGGAGGTGGCTAGTTCCAGGTCCGAGGCGGCCAGGTCGCCGGACCGTACGGCAGGCTCGCCGCCCGCCTCGGCCGACAGGTCCCGCTGACGGCGCAGGCCGCTGAGCGCGACCAGCGCGCCGACCGGAGCACCATGGCGCCGCCGACCTGGAAGGACGTCTGGAACAAGCTGGCGGCCAGACCCTGTTCGGCATCGGGAATCCCCGCCGTGGCCGCGACGGTGAGCGAGGAGAAGCCGAGCCCGAAGGCCAGCCCGATGAGCAGGGTCGCGGGCAGCATCACGGCCGGGTAGTCGGGGCGCACGCCGGCCCGCAGGAACACCAGGTAGGCGATGAGCAGGCAGGTGAAGGCCAGCGCCGTGAGCGGCCCGGGGCCGAACCGGCCGAGCAGCGGGCCCATCCGGGTGGACAGCAGGACGACCATCACGCCCGCCGGGAGGAACGCGAGCGCGGTGCTCACCGCCGACCAGCCCGCCAGCGTCTGCAGGTACTGCGTAACCAGGAACTGGAACGAAATATAGGTGCCGAACAGGGTCACCGCGCCGATGTTCGCGCGTCGCAGCGCCCGCGAGGCGAAGATGCCGAACGGCACCAGCGGGTCGCGGCTGCGCCGCTCGATCGCGGCGAACACCCCGAACAGGACGGCGACGGCCGCGAACGAGCCGATGGTCCGGGCCGAGCCCCAGCCCGCCTGCTGGGCGGATACGACGGTGTAGACCAGCAGCAGCATGGCCGAGGTAATGGTCAGCGCGCCGGGGATGTCGAATTTGCGATCGGCCCGCGCCGCGCGCTCGCCGCGCGGGATGAGCCGGATCGCCGCCACCAGCACCAGCGCGGCCACCGGAGCCGGAACCAGCAGCGTCCACCGCCAGCTGATCTCGGTGAGCAAGCCCGAAAGAACCAGGCCCAGCGAGAAGCCGCTGGCGCCGAAGACCGTGTACACGCTGAACGCGCGGTTCCGCATCGGACCCTCGGGGAACGTGGTGGTGAGCAGGGACATGCTGGCCGGCGCGGTGAACGCGGCCGCCGCCCCCTTCACGAACCGGGCGGCGATCAGCAGCCCGGGGTCGCTGACCAGCCCGCCGAGCACCGAGACGAGCGCGAAGACGGCCAGCGCGACCAGGAACACCCGCCTGCGGCCGAGCAGGTCCGCGGCCCGGCCACCGAGCAGCAGCAGGCCGCCGTAGCCCAGCACGTAGCCGCTGACAATCCACTGCAGGGACGAGGTGCTCAGGCCGAGGGCGGAGCGGATGGACGGCAGCGCCACGCCGATCATCGAGACGTCCAGGGCATCGAGGCACAGCGCGCCGCCGAGCACGATCAGGATGGCCCACAGTTGTGGCGTCCAGGCCTGGCCGTCCCGGTGACGGGTATCGGAGAGAAGTGCTTCGGATGAAGTCATGGGCCAAACTATATGTATGTGCAAGCACTAGATGCAAGAACAATTAATGCGCTTGCAAATATCTAGACCGGGCGCTAGGATGCGCTCGTGAGCATGACGCAGGACGGCGTGGTGACTGCGCGTCAGGACGGCGTGGTGACGGTGTCCCAGGAGGACGTGGTGACTGCGCGCCAAGACGGCGTGGTGACGGCCTGGCGGGAGCTGTCGGCTTGTCATGCCGCCGCCTGTGCCGCCCTGGAGCGTGAGCTCGGCGAACGGCACGGGCTGGGGATCAGCGACTTCGAGGTGCTGGAGCGGCTCGCCGAGAGCGACGGGCGCAAGTTCCGCGCCCAGGACCTGGCCGAGGCCGTACACCTGAGCCAGAGCGCACTATCGCGCCTGGTAGACCGCTTGGCCCGGCACGGACTGGTCGAGCGCTGCGGCTGTGACGTGGACCGGCGCGGCGTCTACGTCGTGCTGACCGAGGCGGGTAAGCGGCGTCACGCTGAGGCCGTGCCGACGCACCGGGACGTGCTTGCCCGCCATCTGCCTGCCTCGATGCTCAGCGCGGCGGGTAGCGGCAGATAGCACCCCCCGGTTAGGGTTAGTCCGTCCAAAACGGGCTTGTCAGGTCACGCCCGGCGCGGGCGCACAGGGTGGGGGAGCGGAGATGAGTCATGCCTGACCGGCCGGCCACATTGCGGGACGTCGCGGCTGCCGCCCGCGTCCACCCGGCCACCGCCTCCCGCGCGCTCAACCCCGAGACCCGCATCCTGGTCAGCGAAGAAACCGCGCGCCGGGTGACGGACGCGGCCGCCAGGCTCGGCTACCGGCCCAACCCGGTCGCCCGTAGCCTGCGGACCCGGCGCTCGCACACGATCGGTGTGCTGATCCCCGACCTGAACAACCCGCTGTTCCCGCCGATCGTGCGCGGCCTGGAGGACAAGCTGGCCGTCGCGGGCTACGTGGCGCTGATCGGCAATACCGACGCCGACGCCAGCCGCGAGCGCATCTTGTTCGAGCAGATGCGAGCCCGGCACGTCGACGGGTTCGTGCTGGCCACGGCCACCCTGCATGACGAGCTGCTGGCCGATGCGGCCGCGGCGGATGTGCCGTTGGTGCTGATGAACCGGCTGGCGCCGGACTACAGCTTCCCCTCGGTCTCGGTCGACAACGAGCAGGGCGCGCGGATGGCGGTCACCCACCTGGCCCGGCTCGGCCACACCAGGATCGCGCACGTCGCGGGCCCGCAGGAGGCCTCCACCGGCATGAGCCGCCTGCGCGGGTTCCGTGACGGCATGGCCATGCACGGCCTGGCCGTGGACGAGGACCTGATCGCGTACGCCACCAGGTACACGGTCGAGGAAGGCGCCCGCTGCGGCCGGGACCTGCTGGGTAGGACGGGGGACTTCACCGCGATCGCAGCCGCCAACGACATGCTGGCGGTGGGATGCTACTCCGCGCTCGACGAGCGCTCGCTGCAATGCCCCGAGGACATCTCGGTGATCGGCTTCAACGACATGCCGTTCATCGACCGGCTGCGGCCGCCGCTCACCACGGTCCGCTTCCCGCACTACCAGCTGGGTACCGAGGCCGCGCAGATGCTGCTCGAGCGCATCAGCGGGAAGGAGGGCCCGGTGAAGATCCTCTACCTCGCGCCGGAGCTCGTCATCCGCGGCTCCACGGCCGGACGTGCCGTCAACCCGTCCGTCCCGCACTCCCCGGGCGCGTTAGGCGGCCCAGGCGGCAATCGATTGCTAACGGGCGACCGTCCCGCGGAAACGCTGAACCGGGCCCGGCAACGGCCCGCCGATATTTCTCCGAAGCGATCTGATGCGGCTTTGGTAACAGGTTGGGCACCCGGCATTGACAAAGGATCGGCAGGGGGGCCAGTGTCGGGGATGCAAACGATTGTGACCAGATTGCCGTAGCTGGATCTGTCATGGCACCGAGGGAGGGACCTGGCGACGTGGCTGGACGTGATGACACGCACCGGCTCGGCTGGCTGGGCACCGGTCGCATGGGCGTGGAGATGGGTCGCCGGCTCCTCGAGGCTGGCTGTGACCTCGCTGTCTTCAACCGCTCCATGGGCAAGGCCGAGCCGCTGATCCGGCTGGGCGCCAAGCCCGCGGGCAGCGCCGCGGAACTGGCGGCCAGGGACATCGTCTTCATCACCGTCGGCTCGTCGGACGATCTCACGTCCGCGGTACTGGGCCCGGACGGGCTCATGTCAGCACCCGGGGCGGCCCCCCGGGTGCTCGTCGATTGCTCCACGGTCTCGGCCGAGGCATCGGCCCGGATACGGGCCGAGATCACCGGCCGCGGCACGGCCCTGCTGGCCGCGCCGGTGATGGGTAACCCCAAGGTGGTGCGGGCCGGGAAGATGACGGCGGCCGTCTCCGGCCCGCGCGACGCGTTCGACCTGGCGGAGCCGTACCTGGACATGCTGGGCCACGGCGTCACCTACGTGGGTGACGGCGAGGAGGCCAGGACGGTGAAACTCTGTCACAACCTCATCCTCGGCGTGGTGGCCCAGTCGCTCGCCGAGATCACGGTTCTCGCGGAAAAGAGCGGGATCAGCAGGCAGGCGTTCCTCGAATGCCTGAACAAGAGTGTGATGGGTTCGCTGTTCACCGGCTACAAGACGCCGGCTTACGTGAACCTCGATTTCGAACCCACGTTCACCGCCACGCTGCTGCGCAAGGACTTCGACCTTGGCCTGGCCGCCGCGCGGGAACACGAGGTGCCGATGCCGGTCGCTGCGGTGGTCCACCAGCTGATCCAGGGTCTGGTCGGACGCGGATACGGCGATGCCGACTTCGCCGCCCTGCTGCAGCAGCAGGCGGATTCCGCGGGCCTGGCGCTCGTCAGCGAGCACGCGGATGTGTCCGACGGGCTCGGCGCCAGCGACACCTGATCCGTGACCATCCCCAACGAGGAGGAAGGAGGCCCCGGGTATGAGACCCCATCCCCCCTGGCTTTCCAGGCAATACCTCGCCCTGAGCGCGGCAGCAATCCTTTCGGCCTGCCTCGTGGCTGCTTGCAGCAGCAGCGGCAGTAGCAGTACTGGAACCACTAATACCTCGAGCCCGACGAACACCAAACCGATCCTGATCGGCGCGTCCCTGTCGCTGACCGGCGACTTCTCCGCCGACGGCCAGGCCTTCGATCGCGGCTACAAGCTGTGGGCCAGCGACGTGAACTCCAGCGGCGGCCTGCTCGGCCGCCAGGTCCAGCTCAAGATCCTCAACGACAACAGCTCGCCCACCCAGGCGCAGACGAACTACCAGACGCTGTTCGCCTCGGACAAGGTGAACCTGGCGTTCGGGCCGTTCTCCTCGCTGCTGACCACGCCGTCGGCGTCGGTCGCGGCCAGGTACGGCTACGCTCTGATCGAGGGCGCGGGCGGTGCGCCGTCGGTGTTCGCTAGCCCGGCCAATCAGTCGGCGCACAACATCTTCGACGTGAGCCTGCCGATCGAGGACGAGCTGATCCCGTTCGTCAACTGGGTTGCCTCGCTACCGCCCGGCCAGCGGCCGAAGACGGCGGCGTACCCGATGGCCGACGACCCGTTCGCCGACCCGCCGGTGCAGCTTGCCCAGCAGAAGCTGAAGGCACTCGGGGTCAAGACGGTGTACTCGAAGATCTTCCCGGCCGAGAACGCCTCGTACAAGCCGGCCGCCGACCAGGTGGCCGCGACCGGCGCGCAGGCCGTGCTGCTCGGCTCTACCGACGTCCCGACGGTGTCCGCGTTTATGCAGGCCTTCGAGCAGCAGCACTACAACCCGAAGATGTTCATCTGCGCGGCGGGCCCGGACCAGGGCGCCGCGTTCACCTCCGCGGTGGGGAAGGGCAACGCGACCGGGATGATGGTGCCCAACGGCTGGTACCCGGGTTACGCCAACCGCGACAGCCAGAAGATGGTGCAGGCGTACGTAGCCAAGTACGGCGGGTCACCATCGGACATCAATGCCGACGTGGCCGAGGGCTACGCTGTGGGTCAGGTCGCCGCCCAGGCGGTCATCGCCACCAAGGGCACCGACAACGTGAAGATCATCAGCTACCTGCACAGCGGCGTAACGCTGAGCAGCGTCCAGGGACCAGTGAAGTTCGACGAGATGGGCAGGAACTCCGCTGCCGCGGCGTTCGTCTTCCAGTGGCAGAAAGACACCACGTATAAGCAGGTCCTCCCGGTCAGCACAGCCGGCTCGGTGCCGATCATCAACCCCAAGCCGAACTGGACCAGCTAGGCCCATGGCACGTCAGATCTACCAGGCTATTGTCGATGGCATCCTCGTCGGCGGCGTCTACGCCCTGATGGCCGTCGGCCTGACGCTGATCTTCGGCGTGCTCGACATCATCAACATCGCTCAGGGTGTCCTGGTCATCCTGGGCGCTTATCTCAGCTACACGCTGTCGGTCCGGATCCATCTCGACCTGTTTCTCGGGCTGCTGATCACCGTCCCGGCCATGTTCGTGATCGGTGTCGCCATCCAGTGGGCGTTCATCCGGCGGCTGCGCGGCCGGGAGCGGACGTCGATGACGCTGCTGGTCACCTACGCGGTCGCGCTGATCATCGAGGGGATTCTCTACGAGATCTACGGGCCCAACCCCAAGCAGCTCA
>WNGR01033225.1_pt1 | contig 12854 bp, 12 predicted proteins | sample 5407581 | NCBI WGS metagenome assembly WNGR01 (sample SAMN13153383, study PRJNA577476) | soil metagenome | isolation source: 80 cm soil or saprolite under Garry oak tree replicate 2 | place: USA:California | collected 2016-06-15 | reverse complement strand
CAGCGCGACGGTCGTGTGATCGTGGCTTATGAATTTGCCGAACCGAACTGGAGGCTTTCGGTTTCCGACAATGGGATTGGCAAGCCGGAGGGCCACTTAGACAAGACAAATCCCGGGCTAGGCACAACTATCATCGAAGCGCTGGCCAAGCAGCTTGATGCCCGTGTGGACGTTTTGATGGACCCGCACGGTACGACGGTGTCGATCACCCACGCAACGTTCGCAGCGCTGGTGCCCGCAGCTGCCTAAACGCCTGCAAGGGTCGGCTGTGCAGATTGAACCGCGGTCCCCTGAGGCCTGCCTTCGAAAAGAGTGACTCTTGGGAATTGTCATCCCGGCCGAGCGCGAAGCGCGAGAGCCGGGAACCATCTTTCCGCGTACTCGGACACATGGGTCCCGGATCGGCCCTTCGGGCCGTCCGGGATGACAATCGGGGTTCAGGTTGCTCCGCCGCGCGCGCCGTTTGTTCAAGAAGACGGCCTAAGCCCCCGTCCATAGGCGCTCGATCAGATCTGTCGCGCTCACCGTTGCCCAAACGGTTGCTGCCGTGATCGAAAACGACAGCAGGGCGGCCGCCAGAGAAATACAAAGCAGAACTCCGTCCTCTTCTAGATAGGCGAATGAGATCAGCATGATCACGAGTGCCGGGATGATGTGGCTGAATGGGAATGGCCAAATGAGAGTCGCGGCCAAGAGAAGGACGATAAAACCGATCAGGCGTTTCGTCGCCTGGAACGGCGTGTGCAAACGCGGACGGATCAGGGCCTCCATACGCTCGAACAGCGGAATGGTTCGCCCAGCCAGCCGTTCGAGGTGTCGGGTCGAAATACTTCGAGAGGCGAGAAAACGCGGAAGAGTCGGGCTCTCCCGTCCCAGGATCATTTGAACCGCGGGAAATGCCAGCAGGATGCCGATGAATATTCCCGCCCCTGGCGCCAGCCCGACCAGCGCCAGGAGAAGCATGACGAGGCCGAATGACCGCTTCTCAAGGCGGCCGATGAGCCAACCCAGATTGACATGATCTCGCGGCGCTTCCTCGAGCAATTGTGCGAGCGCGACGGATGTGGGGACATGAGGCTGCACTTGTACTGCTCCGCACGCGTCCCTGAAGGACAGCTTGTTAGTGGTGGCCATGCACCCCACATACTCAAGATGACCCCAACAGAAAACCCTCAAACAGCCGCAAGCGACTACGCCGCGGCGATCGCGCGGTGGGATGACGAGGGTGGCGCTGCCAAGACCTCCCCTAGCAAACAAGACCTCCCCAAGCAAAACAGGCGCAGAAGTATCCAAAAAACACCGGCGCACCATGCGGAGATCGATCACAAGCAGGAGGCCTCCCATGCCACTCACCCGATTGGCCGTCGATGACGGACCTCGCAATAGCGACGGATTGCTGGCACTTGTGACTCCGCTTTGAAACCCCAGCGGGTGACAAACGCGGCACAGCAGGTGCACAAGTCGCTCAAAGATTCTTCTGCCCAGCTATTGTAAATCCAGCGATACAACCCCATATTAAACTTAGAAGCTTAATCACGCGACGATTGTAGGGAGACTGGTCATGACTGCGAGCTATGTTCTTGCTGATGTTGCGGCCAAAGCGGCCTATTTTTCGTTAGCGGCAGCGGTATTCATCTTTATCTCGATGCTCCTGTTGACTGCTCTCCATCCCTAGGCGGTCAGCCGCGGGGGCTTTCGCATTTTCCGATCAGACAGATCGAAACCCGGTCACGATGATCGGCGCTGCCGAAGCACGAACTCAACCGATAGTCACGCCAGGAGAGATCGATGAAATTCCGTCCGCTGCACGATCGTATCGTGATCAAACGCATCGAAGCCGAGGCAAAAACCGCCAAAGGCATCATCATTCCCGATAACGCCAAGGAAAAGCCGCAGGAGGGGGAGGTCATCGCAGTCGGCCCGGGCGGGCGGGATGAGAGCGGCAAGCTCACCCCGATCGACGTCAGGGCCGGCGACCGGGTGTTGTTCGGCAAGTGGTCCGGCACCGAGGTCAAGATCGATGGCGACGAGTACCTGATCATGAAGGAAAGCGACGTCATGGGGGTCCTGGTCGAAACCGAAGCACGCAAGAAGGCCGCGTGACGACGCTTCCGTAAGTTTGGGCCGACGAATCGTATCGTTAATGAATGGACGCAAACGTTTTTTGAGGAGTTGCTGACATGTCTGCCAAGGAAGTGAAATTCTCGGTTGACGCACGCGACAGGATGCTGCGCGGCATCGACACTCTCACCCACGCGGTCCGCGTGACGCTCGGTCCCAAAGGCCGCAATGTTTTGCTCGACAAGTCCTACGGCGCCCCCCGCATTACCAAGGACGGAGTGACGGTCGCGAGGGAGATCGAGCTGGAGGACAAGTTCGAGAACATGGGCGCGCAGATGGTGCGCGAGGTCGCGTCCAAGACATCCGATGCCGCGGGCGATGGCACCACCACGGCTACGGTGCTCGCTCACGCCATCGTCAAGGAAGGCGTCAAGGCCGTCGCTGCCGGCATGAACCCGATGGATCTCAAGCGCGGCGTCGACCTCGCGATCGAGGCAGTCGTCAAGGACCTGCAGAAGAACTCCAAAAAGGTCACCTCGAACGAGGAGATCGCCCAGGTCGGCACCATCTCCGCCAATGGGGATGCCGAGATCGGCCGCTTCCTTGCGGATGCCATGAAGAAGGTCGGCAACGAGGGCGTGATCATGATCGAGGAGGCCAAGTCGCTGGAGACCGAGCTTGAAGTGGTTGAAGGCATGCAGTTCGACCGCGGCTATACCTCGCCGTACTTCGTCACCAATGCCGACAAGATGCGGGTGGAGATGGATGATCCCTACCTCCTGATCCACGAAAAGAAGTTGTCTGGACTACAGGAAATGCTGCCCCTTCTGGAGGCCGTGATGCAGACGTCGAAGCCCCTGGTCATCATTGCCGAGGAGATCGAGGGGGAGGCCCTCGCCACGCTCGTGGTCAACAAGCTGCGCGGCGGCCTCAAAGTCGCGGCGGTGAAGGCGCCCGGCTTCGGCGATCGGCGCAAGGCGATGCTCCAGGACATCGCGATCCTTACCGGTGGCCAGGCGATCTCCGAAGACCTCGGAATCAAGCTCGAGAACGTGACGCTCGCCATGCTCGGGCGCGCCAAGAAGATGACGATCGAGAGGGAAAACACGACCATTGTCGGTGGCGCCGGCAAGAAGGCCGACATCGAAGGCCGCATCGCGCAAATCAAGGCGGAGATCGAGGAGACCACCTCGGACTACGACCGCGAGAAGCTCCAGGAGCGGCTGGCCAAGCTCGCGGGGGGCGTCGCGGTGATCCGCGTCGGCGGTGCAACGGAGGTCGAGGTGAAGGAGCGCAAGGATCGCGTCGATGATGCGATGCATGCGACCCGCGCCGCAGTCGAGGAAGGCATCCTGCCGGGCGGCGGCGTGGCGCTGTTGCGCGCCACCAAGGCGCTGGCGAGGCTGGAGCCGGCCAATGATGACCAGAAGACCGGCATCGAGATCGTCCGCAAGGCGCTCTCCTGGCCTGCGCGCCAGATCGCCCTCAATTCCGGCGAGGACGGGTCGGTGATCGTCGGCAAAATCCTGGAAAAGGATACCTACGCCTTTGGCTTCGATGCCCAGTCCGGCGAGTACGGCAACATGCTGACGAAGGGCATCATCGACCCGACCAAGGTGGTGCGCGCGGCCTTACAAGGTGCGGCATCGGTCGCTGGCCTGCTCATCACCACCGAAGCGATGGTCGCCGAGTTGCCGAGCAATCATGCGGCGGCGGCTCGTTTGCCCGGCGGAGGAATGGACTTCTAGATTGGCGCTTCCGACTCTTACGCTTCGGGCCAATCCGACATCCCGCCGGTAGTCAGAGCCTGTCTCGAAACGCCGCCCGCAGGTGATGTCGTCCGGCCAAGGTTGGGATGGCAACGATTACACCAGACCGTTGGACTGATCGATGCAGCGGTGCATCCTTCTGTCATGCCGCCGATCGGGGCAGCCCGCGTCGCGGCGTAATTTTAAGGCGATCTTTGGAACCAACATAAAATTGCGGAGTTGGGAAACAGGACGGGAGTCACCACCACCGAAACGCTGGAACCTCCTTCGTCGGGCAGTCGCAGCCAGCCGCCCCGAAAATTCAAGACTATCGATCGCCTTCGCGAGGGAATGGCAGAGGGAATGGCATGCAGTGCCGCCCCCTGATGCCCTGCCGGACCGCCGCAGTTCGCTTGTGCGACAGCTCCGAGGGTATGACGATCGCCGCTCTTTGGAGATGCGGGGCGACGCTTGCCTCTCACCGTCACGAGGTCGGCCGGGGCTGTCTGGCAGTACTGAGGAGGCACGGTCAGCTCTACGAGTCTGCCGCGAAATGAGACGGGGAAATCGGCGGGCTGTGAGCGACTGCTGCAAACTGATCTTTTCGCGCTCGTCGTAGGTTCTAGCCGGCGTGGCTTCGACGATCACAGCGTTCTCGATGTCGATGAGATATTTGAACCCGTTAGGGGAACGATCGCCTCCAAACTGAGTTTAACCGCCCGGACACAGGAAGAGCTGGACACAGGAAGAGCTGGACACAGAAGAGCTGGACACAGGAAGAGGCTCATGTCCAATCGATTCAGAAATCTCGCTGGCGGTGGGCTAGCGCTTTCATTCGTAGTCATCCATAGCACCGCTTCCCCGGCAACGTCCGCCCCGAGCTACGATGGCTGCTGCCTGAACGCCTGCAAGGGCCGGCTGTACAGATTGAACCAGCGCTCCACTGAGGCCGCTTGCTCCGCCGGCGCAGGGTTTGTTCAAGAAGGCGGCCTAGGCCCCCGTCCGCAGTCTCTCGATCAGACCTGTCGCGCTTTGAGACCCCAGCGGGTGACGAACACTGTGCAGTAGGCGCACGCAAGTCGCTAAAAGATTCTTCTGCCCAGCCATTGTAAATCCAGCGATACAACCCCTATTTCAACCTCAGCTCATAGATAATCAGCGACTCGATGAAGATGGAGCGCTCGGCAACGAGCCGCGCCCCAAACCCCGCGTGGCGAATGAGATTTCCGAGCAGATCGAGGTCAGAATCTGTCGAAAAGAGCACGTACAGACAGCCGCCGGGCGCGAGCCTCTCGCGCGCCTGATCGAACAGCGGCGCGATGTCCCTATAGTTCGGACCGGCGTGCCAGGCCCGATCGGCGACATCGCGCGGTTCGCCGGCAAACGAGGGAGGACTCGACAAAATCACGTCGAACAGCGGACGCGGGGCAAGGGCCGAGAGCAGGTTCGAACCCACCGCCGTAACGCGTTTGCTCAGTCCATTGGCGTGGGCGTTTTCGGCGGCAGCTCCAGCGGCGTTGGGGTTGATGTCGATCGCGACGACACTTGCTGCCCCCGCCCGGGCCGCCGCAAGCGCGAGGATGCCTGACCCCGTTCCGACATCGGCCACCCGTTTGCCGGTCAGGTCGAGGCTTGCAATGAAGTTCGCGAAGAATTCACTCGTGAGAAAGTATCGCGGGTGAAATACCGTTGGTCGCAGCGTGAGGCGGAAACCGGCTGCGTGCGTCACCGTCGTCCTGCGTTGCTTGAGAATGAAATGATACGACAGCAGGTGAATGGTGGCGCGGAGAAGCTGCTTCGAGCGGCTCAGTGGCAGCCTGGCCTGGCCGAGGCCCTTGATTTCCTGGCAATCCGTCGTCATCTCGTCCGGGCTCCGGCGCTGATCATCGTGGTTTCGGGCTGACGGAATCACGGGTCGCGCCCGGACATGGCAAATCCAGGTTATTTCAATAACCTGATGGGATTGGACTGCTAACAGAGGCCGTCTCAGGTACCATGAGGCTTGCACTGACGCAAAGCAAGTATGCTTTTGGTAGTGGGTCCCTTTGATTCTCAGCAGGAATGTTATGAAAGGTCAGAGACTTCTCATCGCTCTCACCGTCGTCAATGTTGTACCCGCTGGCCTCTGGCTGGGCGGCGATGTCGTGAATCATCCGCTCAACGGCCCCAATCAACACAACTCGACCGGTTGCAAAGTGAATGCGCACGAAATCACACCGGGCGTGATCTACGAGGACCGCAACGCCACGGTCACGGCATTTTTGGCGCAGCACGAGATGGTCAATTCCTTCGGCTTCCGGTTCGAGACGCCGAATCGCACCATCGTAATTTCAGGCGACACCTCACCGACGCAGGCGCTCGTCAACCATAGCCGTGGCTGCGATGTGCTCGTCCACGAAGTCTACTCCGTGGACGCCTTCCGCCGAGACTCACCGCAATTCCAGGAGTTCCGCCGCAGGTATCATACGTCGTCGGTCGAGCTCGCCGCGATCGCCAATGAGGTCCATCCCGGCCTACTTGTCCTCTATCATCGCGGAAATCGCTCGGGTGGACCGCTGACTCAGGAAATGGATGACATTCTTCTCGCGGAAATCAGGCAGACATACAACGGCGAGGTCGTGGCGGCGCACGACTTGGACATCTTTTGAAGTCGCGCAAACCTCTCGCAATGCGTTAGTTGGGACGGACAGGAGAGTCAGCTTCGGATCATCCTGAGACAGGCTCGCAACGAGTATATCTCGTCCGTAGTACATCCGCGACCTGTCGTCGTCACCGGGCAGTGCCGGCACTCACATAAGCAACAGCGACCTCATCTGCGCAAAGCCGGTCCGACGCCTGCTTTGGGACCGCTGCCTGTGCCCTTCGAATTGGACTCGGGCGAGCACACGCCCCAATCCGCAGCGTGCGACGTACCAGGGTGGTGGGCCGATTCCCCTGGGGAAAAATAGTGCGGCTAGGGCCGCGGCTATGCTACATCTTGACGCGCTATTTCCAGCCGCGCAATTCAAGAGCTTACGCTAACTATATAATTTTTCTCCTGGGAGAGGGGCGTCGCCATGTACAAGCGAATCCTGGTTCCGATCGACCTCGGCGATGCCGAACTCGCCAAGCCGGCGATCGCGGCCGCGGTGATGATGGCGCAACAATCCAGCGGCACGATGCGCCTGGTCAACGTCCTGCCGCTCACCCCGGTGATGCTCGCCGAATACGTGCCCCCCGATTTCGAAGCCCAGCAGCGCAAGTCGGCGGAGGAGGCGCTCGCGATCATCGTCAAGGAGAGCGGTCTCGACCCCGCGCGGGTGTCGGCGGTCGTGCGCCAGGGCGGCATCCATCAGGAAATCCTCGAAGAGGCCGGCGCGATCAACGCCGACCTCATCGTCATGAGCTCGCACCGGCCGCACAAGCCGGGGATCCGCACCTACTTCCTCGGCTCCAATGCCGGCCACGTGGTGCGCTACGCCAAGTGCTCGGTGCTGGTGGTGCGACAGTAACGGCGCCTTGGTTGGCGGCCGGCCGAGCTACGGGTCGCCGATCAGCTTGTCGATGCGGATGAGCTCGGGGAAGAGGCGCATCCATAACAGCGTGACCGCAACCGCGCCGATGCCGCCGATCAGCACCGCCGGCACCGCCCCGATCAGGGCCGCCATCACGCCGGCGCGGAACTCCCCGAGCGTGCCCGAGGTGCCGGCGAACATCATGTTCACCGACATCACGCGTCCGAGCATCTCGTTCGGCGTGCGCAACTGCACCAGCGAATGGCGGATGACGACGCTGACCGCGTCGGCCGCGCCATAGGCCGCGAGCGCGACAAGCGAGAGGACGAGCGAGCCCGATATCCCGAAGATCGTGATCGCGAGGCCATAGGCGGCGACGGAGACGAACAGGTAGCGGCCGACGCGGTGTGTGATCATGCGACGCGAGAGGACTGCGGAGACGACGAGCGCGCCGATCGCGGGGGCGGAGCGCAACAGGCCGAGGCCCCAGGGGCCGGTGTGGAGAACGTCGCGGGCATAGATCGGCAACAGCGCGGTCACCCCGCTGAGCACCACCGCGAACAGGTCGAGCGAAATGACCCCGAACAGCACCTGGCGGCCGGCGATATAGTTGAAGCCCGCGAACAGCGTCGCGAGGCTGATCGGGGTCTTGTCCTGCTTGGCGAACGCCGTGTGCACGAGGCTCACCAGCACGGCGGCCGCCACGAATATCGCGGCACAGGTCAGATAGACCGTCGCCGGGCCGATGAGGTAGATCACGCCTCCGATCGCTGGGCCGCAAACGATGGCGGTCTGCTGCGCGGTCGCGGCGGCGGCAATGGCGCGCGGCAGGATCGATTGCGGGACGATGTCGGGCACGATCGCGTGCATGGTCGGTAGCTCGAAAGCGCGCGCGGTGCCGATGACGAAGAGGATCGTGAACATCAGCTCGCGCGTGAGCCAGCCGCTCAGCGTGCCGACCGCGAGCGCAACGGCCGCCAGGGCCTTGGCGGCCTGGGTGATGCGGATCAGCGCGCGGCGGTCATAGCGATCGGCGATCTGCCCGACGAAGATCGACAGCGCCAAGAGCGGCAGAAACTGCATCACGAGCATCTGGTAGGCGCCCGTCGTCGAGGTCCGCGCGCACCAGAACAGCACGAACGAGCGGTGCCGCAGCAAGCGCGGCGGCGTGCCGGCGGCAGGAAGCGAAGCATCGACAGGGATGGCCATGAAAGGAGGTGCGGACCGTGGCGGAATCGATCGTCGGCGGGGGATCCCTCAATAACCCTGATTCTGCGTCCATGCACCGGCTGTTCTCGCAACGGAGGCCTGCGCGCCCGCAAGCCGGCGCGGCGCCCGGGCGCCCGCGCTACTCGAGCTTCACCCCCGCGCTCTTGATCACATTATTCCAGCGCTCGACCTCCTCGCGCATGTATCGGGCGGTCGCCTCCGGCGTGCCTCCCACGGGATCGGCGGAGAATTCGGCGAAGCGGGCGAGCATGTCGGGCTGCCGCAGCGCCTCGTTGATGTCGGCATTGATCTTGTCGACGATCCGCTTCGGGGTCTTCGGCGGCGCGACGACCGCATACCAGGTGACCGCCTCGAAGCCTGGCAGGGTCTCGGCGATCGCCGGCACATCGGGCAGCGAGGGCATGCGCTTGGCCGCCGCGACCGCGACCAGCTTGAGCTGCCCGCTCCTCACCAGCGCCAGCGAGACGCCGAGATTGTCGAACATGATGTCGACATTGCCGGCCACGAGGTCGGTGAGCGCCGGCGCCGAGCCGCGATAGGGCACGTTCTGGAATTTCACCTTCGCCATCAGCGCGAACAGCTCGGCGGTGAGATGCGAGGTGGTGCCGTTGCCCTGGGTCGCGGCCGTGAGCTTGCCCGGATTGGCGCGCGCATAATCGATGAACTCGGGCACGGTCTTGGCCGCGATTTTCGGGTTCACGACCAGCGAATTCGGCACCCGGCTCATGACGATGATCGGCTCGAACGCGGGGGGATCGAAGCCGAGCTTGGGATAGAGGTTCTGATTGATGACGAGTGGCGGCGGCGGGGCAGAGAGGAGCGTGTAGCCGTCGGGCTCGGCCTTGAAGGCGGCCTCGGCCCCGATATTGCCGCCAGCGCCGGTGCGGTTCTCGATCACGACCGGATGTCCCCACTTGCGCGACAGCCAGTCGCCGACCAGGCGCGGCATTGCATCGGCCGTGCCGCCGGCCGGGAACGGCACGATGATCTTCACCCCGCGGGTCGGATAGGCGGCGGGCGCCTGCGCCTCCGCGCCGCGGCCGCGATCGCGGCGGTCACGCCTGCGAGGATGATGCCAAACGAACTACGTCGATTCATGTCGATCCCTACTCGTAGTAGCCCGGCGCGTATTTGTGCTGCGCGACCTCGCTCTTTTCATGCGTGATCCAGAGCTGCGCGTTGCTCTGCTTGAGCACCGCGGCCATGCGGTCAAGGGTCGCGAGCGACTGGGCGTGGTTGAAGTTCTGCACCGGGGCGCGCCGGTTGTCCCAGTTGGCCTTGGTATGAACCGAGTCGCCGCTCAAGAGCACCGCCCCGGTCTTCGGCAGCTTGACCAGCAGGCACTGATGCCCGGGCGAGTGGCCGGGCGTCGAGATCAGCATGACGCTCCCGTCACCGAAGACGTCATAGTCGCCCTCGACCGTCTTCGCCGGCTGGTCCTTCTTGAAGCGGGGAGCGCCGGACGGATCGGGCCAGTCATACTCGGCCTTCTGCACCAGCAGCGTCGAGCGCGCAAACAGATCGACATTGCCGACGTGATCGCCATGCGAGTGCGAGAGCGCGAGGTAGCGGATATCGGAAGGTTTCATCCCGATCTCCGCGAGCTGGGAGGCAAGCGTCTTCTTGTGGTACCACACCCCGGCGTTGCTCTTCTGGCCGTCGGGCATGGCGGCGACCGCGTCGGGAAGACCGGTATCCCACATCAGCCATCCCTGCGCGTGCTTGATCAAATAGCACGTGACCGACAATTCGCCCGGGCCCGAATAGCCCGGCGAAAATCGTCCCATGTCGTTGAGCGCGATGTCGCCGCAATAGAGCACGTAAAGCCGTTCGAGGCCCGGCCCGGGCGCCTGCGCGAGCGTGCGATCCGCCCCGAGCGCGACCATGAACGCGGTCGCAAAGACAAGCAGGATCGAGGCGGTCTTCATGGCGTTTCTCCCCGGAAATGGCTGCACTTTTCGGTCTGAGGATCCTCCCGCGCCACATGGGCCATGCAGCGAAACCTGTTGATCGCCCTTGCGATCTCATTCGACAGGGCCCGCCTTTATCGCGCACAATGCGCCGATCTTGAACTGGGCGGGGTCTCCGCCCATCTCAGGCTGACATCCCGGCAGCCGTCGCTTCCTTCCCTTCTCCTGTGCCGAGTTTGTCCGGTTGGTGTATCAAGGCTCGCGTTGCTTTGAGCAGTCGTGCCGCTCGGCGCCCCCATGATGGACAAAAGGCGCAGCGATAACAACCGGTCGGCGCGGGGTGGGTGAAGGCGTCAGGAGTGAACAACGAGGCCCCAATGGTCAGCCATCTCGTCCGTGCCAGTGTTCTAGCTTTTGTCTGCGCCGCCTGCGCAGCGACCACCGTCACGACGGCGACCGCTCGGACGCCCTATGACGGCGCGTGGAGTGTGCTGATCGTCACGGAGCGGGGAAGTTGCGACCGCGCCTACCGTTATGGGGTGCAGATCGTCAACGGAATCGTTACCTACGACGGCGGCGCGGCCAACTTATCCGGCCAAGTTGCCTCGAACGGCAGCGTGCGAGTCACTGTTTCATCAAGCAACGGCTACGCGAGCGGCTCTGGGCGCCTCTCCCGCAACTCGGGAAGCGGCAGCTGGAGCGGTCGGTCCACTAGCGACGCCTGTTCCGGCTATTGGACGGCCGAGCGGCGCTGAGCCGCGCATCCGTAGCCCCAATTGCGGCGTAGTTTCGTCCGATGGTTGCAAGCACCCGTCGGGCGAGATTGCTCATGATTGCGTATCGCACGCGGCCGCCGCGATCGAAGCTGGATTCTTGGGCTGACAGCATCTATTCGGGTATGAGATTGTCGCCTCGAAATCATTGGAGAACGCCGTGCATCCCATCCGCGCAGTCTTGAGCTTGGCCGCAAGCATCACGGTCATTGGCGCGATGGCTTGGCCGTCGCTCGCGCCGCTGCCGTTCGACGCGGGCTCCGCTTATGCGCAATCCAGGAACGCCCAACCCAAGACAGCCGCGCCGAAACAAGCTACGCGCAAGCAAGCCACGCCCAAGCAGGCCACGCCCAAGATACCCCTGCCCAAGCAGGGCGAGAAGGAGCAGCCGGCCCGGACGCCCTTCACGCTCGAGGACGAAGCGGTGGCGACCGTCGCGGGCATTGCGGACGCCCGGGTGTGGGGCGACACCGACACCGACTTCCAGCGCGTGCTGCCGACGGCGAGCGGGCCATGGCTGGCGCTCTCCGGCGGCGGCGCCGACGGCGCCTTCGGCGCCGGGCTTCTCACTGGCTGGTCGCAGTCGGGCAACCGGCCCGAATTCGCGGTCGTGACCGGGGCCAGCATCGGCGCCCTGATCGGGCCCTACGCCTTCCTCGGCTCGGGTTATGACGAGGAGTTGCGCAAGAATTTCACCTCCATTACCGCCGCCGATGTCTTCGAAGACCACGCCACCGCCGAGAGCCTGCTCGACAGCTGGCCGCTCAAGCGGCTGATCGAGCAGCGCATGACCCGGGAGATGCTCGCCGCCATCGCCGCCGAGCACCGCAAGGGCCGCCGCCTCCTGGTCGCAACCACGAATCTCGATGCCGGCCGGCGCGTGGTGTGGAACATGGGCGCGATCGCCGAGCGCGGCGACGACAAGGCGCTCAAGCTCTTCCGCGACATCCTGCTCGCCTCCTCGAGCATTCCCGGTTTCTTCCAGCCGGTGCCGATCGAGGTCGAGGCCAACGGCAAGAAATTCCAGGAGATGCACCTCGACGGCACGATCACGGCGCCGTTCTTCATCATGCCCGAGTCGATGCTCGGCGCCGGCAATGCGCGGCTGCCGACCGACCAGGTCTACGTGGTGGTGAATTCGAAGCTCACGCCCGAGTTCGGCATGCCCGAGCGCAAGGTCAACTCGATCCTCGCGCGCACGATCGGCGTCGCGCTGACGACGGCGCTGCGCGCCGAGCTCCTGCTGGTCACCGCTGGCGCGCAGCGGCTTGGGCTCAAGCTGAGCGTCGCCTACGTTCCGGAGACCTTCCAGGAGCTCAACCGAGGGTTGTTCGACCATATCTACATGCAGGCCCTGTTCGATTTTGGCGCCGAGCAAGCCAAGAAGGGGGCGGCGTTCGAGAACATCCTCGCCGGCGCGGCGGAGCGGCGCACCGACGCACCGCGCTGATCCCGCGAAATGGACCCACCCGGGTCCGCCTCCCTAAATCCCCGCAATACGGACGCCAGCCCGGAACATTTGCGCGCGGCGCGAGTTAAAATTCTGGGATATTGCGGGCGAGGGTTTTCTGCGAGGAGGAACTCTTGCGCCAAGTGCCTCTCGTCATCGGACTGATCGCGGGCGTTGCCGTGAGCGGC
>WNGR01013174.1_pt1 | contig 12860 bp, 19 predicted proteins | sample 5407581 | NCBI WGS metagenome assembly WNGR01 (sample SAMN13153383, study PRJNA577476) | soil metagenome | isolation source: 80 cm soil or saprolite under Garry oak tree replicate 2 | place: USA:California | collected 2016-06-15 | reverse complement strand
AACCACTTGGATCAGACAACTGACTGGGATAGTTCAATTGTGGGAACCGTTTTCCCCAGATGTCCAGGAAGTTCCTGAGCGTGATGGAAAAACCATTGGGAGCCTCAATGTGGATCACCCCATCGCTGGTGTGCGTGTGCAGCCAGTAGAGGCAAGAGCTGTCGGGCGCAATACCGACCTGGGCAGGGATGGGCGCCGGTTTTCCATCGATATAGATGGACATGTGGGCGTGAATGTGAAAGTCGCTGTGTTCCCCGCTATCACACGATACGCCGTCTATGGTGGGGTAGGCAGCGTTGGCAGGTGTTTGAACCTGAGCAATAACGAGATAGACGAGGCCGGCAACAAGCAATACTCCCGCCGCTATAATGCCGGCGGTCGTGATGCGCTTTCTGCGAGCGGCACGTCGCCGCTCTTCCTCACGCCGAAGCAGTTCATCTCGGCGCCGTTCCTGCCTCGTACGTTGACGAGTTACTTGCTTGCTCATAGATTCCACTCACCTTTCAAACGTGCACTGCAAGATCGCTGTCTTCAATACGCCTCTTTTCGCATCGTCACTGCGATACTTCTGGAGATCGGCGGTCACCCCTAAAATATGGCTTTGTCTTGGCCTCAACCCCGTCCAAAGGTATCCTCCATCGAGGTGCTACGTCATGGCCAACCCATCAGGCGATCATTTTCATTATTTTACATACCATCAACGATAGTACTTTTGACAATTGTATCATAACCCCCTATACTATAGTCAAGCATAGGAACGATATGGGCAATACCGAAAGTCATGAAACGTTTTGGAGGCTTAACACGTATGCAGTACCTTTTGTCTCTCTTGCCTGTGTTAGCTTGCCCAGTCGGCATGGGCCTCATAATGTGGCTGATCATGCGCCAGGGGAAAGAGCACACGCCGCCTGATGCTTCTCCGCAGCGGGAGGACAGGTCAGTGGCTTCTCCACGGGCCTCGCCTGTAACCTCGACACCCATGTCCTCACAGCACACCTCTCCCCTCAAGGCCATCTGGGACTGTGTGCAGATGTGTCTGAACTGGAAAGTCCTGCTCGGGTTGGCGGACGTAGGGCTGGCCGTTTGGGTTGTGGCACCGCAGCTCGTCCTGTAAGCTTTGCCCTTGCTGCTCGTCGTCGCGTGCCCGCTTTCTATGTTGGTGATGATGGGGAGGATGCGCAGGAGTCAGTCAGCACAAGCGAACCAGCTCCCTGCCGCAGGTCGCACTCGCGACGAGCCAGTAGCTGAGCACAGAGAGTGTGACGCACTCAAACATGTGTCTGGTGAAAGGAAATGACCATGCAGCAGCTAGATAATATGCAGAAATTAACTCGAATCGCCTTTATTGCCACTATAGCACTCGTGATCATGACCGCGACTGTCTGGGGCATCAGGCTTTTCGCCATGTCTCGCAACCAGACAGTCACGCAGTCGACGAACCCGGCGAACTATGCCATTGGCGGCTTTCCAGTGACGGGCAATCTCGCGCCTGACTTCACCCTCACCGACCAGTTCGGTCACTCAGTCACCCTGTCCTCCCTGCGCGGTCACGAAGTCGTTCTGGCTTTCATCGACTCGCGGTGTAAGACCCTCTGTCCACTGACTGCTAATATTATGTATGATGCCAAGGTTCGGCTAGGGGCCGAGGCCTCCAGCCAGGTAGCGCTGGTTGCCGTCAATGCCAATCCTACTGCAACCAGCGTAGCTGCGGTGCAAGCCTGGTCTATCGCGCACGGGTTGTTGCATCAGTGGTTATTCCTCACAGGCACGCCACGACAACTCTGGTCCGTCTACCACTCGTACCATGTGGCTGTCCAGGTGAACTCAGGCGGGCTAGTGGCGCATGATCCAAGCGCATGATCCAATAACGTTCCTCATAGACGCCCAGGGGCGTGAGCGGCTCTATTTCGAGACGCTTGACTCGAATGACAAAACCGATCTCAACGATCAAGTAATCGGACTAGAGGCTGGCATGCGGCAGTGGCTACCGCAGCCATAGTAATCGAGTGAGCCACGGAATTATGAAACTAATCAGGTAGATGTAGGAATGTTGCCTACTGCCCCATGAAAGCTGTGAAACGTAATGAGTAGTAGCATCTTCTTCCTGCTCATGGTACTGCTAAGCGTCTACCACGCTTTCTATCGGCGACCACGGCTGGCGCAGGCGCTGACCTCATCCGAAGAGGTTGTAGTGGGTACGCCAGGGCAGGCACTGGTGGGGGTGGCCCATGCAAGCGCAGCGAGAACGGCTCAGGCAACCAACAATGCACCCGGCACAGATGATATGGCAGGTGACCGGGACGAAGAGGAGGTCTCGGAGCGGGCTCAGCACCTGGCAGAGAGACTGGAAGGCTGGCTGCGACGCGAGGCCATGCTGGGCGTTGCCGTGCTGTTCTGTGTCGCGCTGCTGGGTGCCTTCGCCGGTACGCTGGCACCCCCGCTCTCATCGGTACCCTGCAGCCAGGTCGGCCATGTGACCCGCGTATACATAGACCCTGCTCGACCTGGGCAACCTGGAAGGGAAGAAGGAAGATACACATGATGCGCATGCTTCTTCTTTTCCCCCTTTCCTTCAAAACGAGGAGAGTCGAGCTTCTACCAGGCGGAGGTGCTGGAAACAACCCTTGCGCGTGCACGTCAACGCATATACAATTTGAAGGGTTGGAACAGCTCATCTGGCATTGAGACGAGAGTCAGGGAAAGATGCGAAAGAGGCGCTACCTCAAACTACTGCTATCCGCGCTGAGCCTCGGAATGCTTCTGGCCTATTGCTGGTTGCCTGTTGTATCACGACCACCAGTAGCGTTCGCGCATGCCTTTGTCATTGGCTCTGACCCTGTCGATGGGTCTACCGTCAGCACCGCACCGGTGGTCGTACGCCTCTTCTTTAATGCTGCCATTAGCCCTGCCAGCATTGCCCATGTCTTTGCGCCAGATGGTGAGATAGTAGATGCCAGTCGCAGCACCATTCCCAGGACTAATGCGCGAGAGCTGGATACGCCTCTTACCACACCTGAGCAGTTACCAGACGGCAGCTATACGGTGCGCTGGGTCGCCCTCTCTAACGACGATGGACACACCATCCAGGGCACGATTGGTTTCACACTTGGACCATCCAGCACAGGTCTACCGGGGCAGGGAAGCCTGGGGGCGAGTACGAGCAATATTCCTCCAGAACTCGATGTAGAGGGTATCTTGTCTATTGCTTGGGAGTGGCTTGTCTTGCTGGCGTTGACGTTTTGGGTGGGCATACTCGTCATGGAAGGACTCATGTTTGCGCGTGGAGAGCTGGCTGCGACCTGGCTGGCCTCAGCACGGAAACAGACGCTGCCGCTCCAATGGCTCTGCCTGATTGCACTGCTCGCCGGAGAGCTCATCAACTTGATACTCCGTGGCGCTCTCCTCACTTCCATGCAGGGTAATGACAGCATCGACCTGCTTGCACTACGTCAAGTGGTTCTTGAGACAAACTATGGACGTCTCTGGCTGATACGCCTGGCCCTGATCGGCCTTGCGCTGGCATTCCTGTGGTGGACAACGCGCCAGCACAGCCTCACAAGTAATGCAGGGAGCATGAGACACAGGAGGCGGCCAGGGAACCAATTTGCTCGGTTACGTCAGCAAGTCGCCAGGGAACAGGGTACCCTGAAAGAAAATCCAGAAGCAGAGCCAACCGCGGCACCTGTACGCGTCGCCCCACACCGCTCTACGTTCATTTTGCTGATCCTCGCCGGACTTCTCTTGCTGACACGTGCACCTTCAGGAGATGCAGCGCAGTTGGCGCAGCAACATCTCAGCGCTATTGTTTTGAATTGGCTTTACCTCACGGCCCAATGCCTATGGTTTGGAGGAGCTGCTTACCTGGGATATATACTGCTTCCGCTCCTGCAAGTTGTCGATCCGGATGCTCATGCCCAGACACTGGCTCTCCTTCTGCGACGCTACACTCCACTGGTGCTAGGCGCATTCAGTGTCCTACTGGTCAGCGGTCTCTTTCTGAGTGAAGCAAGCCTGAGTGATCTCCAACAACTGATCTCTGATCCCTATGGGCGTGCCCTGCTGGTCGAAATGCTCCTCATTACCTTCCTGCTCATCCTGAGTATCTATGCCTTGTTCTTCCTGGCTCCCAGGCTCAGTCGACAGGCGCTAGCGCCTGTCGTAGATGGCGAAACGCCAGCAAGACCAGCAGGCCAATCCACATTGGAAAAGAGCGAGCGACGCCTCAAAAGGACCATGCGCGGGGTGGCCTGGCTAGGAGGAGGAGTACTGCTCTGCGCAGCCCTCATGGCGTTCTTTGCGCCGCCAAGAGTACTGCTCTGCGCAGCCCTCATGGCGTTCTTTGCGCCGCCAATTGTCTTGCCTGCGCTTGCCTCCCCATCAAGCACAGCTTCGCTCTCTCCTCTCAGTGCGCGGAACATGCAAACAAAGCAGGTGGGTGACCTCTCAGTCACCTTGCTCGTGCTCCCTGCGCGCATCCGTTACGCCAATACCCTGATCATTACAATGGTTGACAGCAAAGGGAATCCGGTGACAGATGCGCAGGTACGGCTCAGCATCGGCATGAAGTTTATGGATATGGGGATAGTACAGGTCACAATCAAGGGTGGCACCCCGACGTATGTCGCCACTTTTGGGAAGCAGGCTATACCATTTTCTGCGATGTTTGGCGCCTGGGAGATCCTCGTGCAGATTCAGCGTCCAAACCAGGCACTCGTGCAGGCGGTATTCCAGGTGATAGTGTCCAGGTAGAGTGGAGTCATCTAGGATTGTGAAGGAGGGCGCGACCTTCCATCTCCATCACCCTCGATTTTCTGGCTCACTTTGTGGCAGTTGCTCTGTAGGCAGGGAAGGAGAGGTGAGTATCAGGCCAGCAATGGTTGTTATTGTCCCTATAGCGGGTATCTCCTGTTGAGTAGGAATCGTCTCGAGAAGCGCCTTCTGAAGCAGGGGAAGCACGAACCAGACAGTACTGAGACCGAACAGGGTCCCTGTCATCACGCGCAGTTCCCAGGTACTCTCACGCCAGCCAAACATCTGGGTCGTGCCGTCCCAGGCCATCGGAAGGATCAGCAGCAGCCACATCCACCAGGTGATGCCCGGCAGCCGTTTTTTTGCTCAGCGCAAAAATAAGGCTGCCCAGGAACATGGAGCTATAGATGGAGAGGTTGCGCGCACATAGTCCAAGCTGATTCCCAAGGATGTAGAACGAATGGGAGGGGATCTGCGCGCAGACGTAGTGCAGCGCAAAAAACAGGGGTTTGGCGATGACATCCAGTCCGAAATAGGAAAGAAAGGGGATGAGCACGGCTATAAACACGACCAGGCCCAGCATGAAGGGAATACAATCTGCCCAGTGCTTGTCTAGGAAGTTGCCGAGATGAAGGCCGAGGCTAGAGGCAAACCGATGAAAAGGATGCCTGTGTGAGTGAGAGGTATTACCAACGTCTTTGATCTGTTGTAGAGCCATGTTGTTCTCCCCTCGTGTCTGGAAGCCTCTTTCGACCCATTCTTTGACTGAATCGTGCAGCTTTCCTCCAATGTCTATCGTATTATAAGGGAGATACAATACAATGGTCAAGAGTACTATCGCCAATAGTAGCAGGGTTGCAAAGTTGAGGAAATCGCCAAGGCCATTTCTAACCACCTGATTATACTATCAATAATAGTACCTATATCAACAGTATCTATGGCAATAATACCTTTGACATGTGTATCATTATACCCTATACTGTAACCAGACTCGCAAAGGAACGTCGACACCGGGAGCGCCTGCGATATGCGGCAGGTAAGCTTCTGTTCGATGCCGCTTTGAGGAAGAAGAGGACCTTTATGAGAGGAGGAGTTGCCAGATGACTTCAGAACCAGATATTAGCGTCTTCCGGCCCGATCGCCCGGGCATCCGCAAGGTCCTCGGCGACCTGGAGGCCGAGATCATGGAACTGATCTGGGCCCGCCCGCTCGACCAGGGCACGACCGTGCGCGACATCTTCGAGATTTTGTACGACCGTCGACGGGTTGCCTACACGACAGTGATGAACACCATGACGCGCCTGGCCAAAAAGAACTTTCTGCGGGTGGAGAAGCGCGACCAGACCTACGTCTATTACCCAAATTTTACCGAGCAAGAGTTCGTCTCCCGCTTCGTCGGTCGCATCTTAGAGAACCTGTTCGTCAGCTTCTCTGGTGCCACATTGGAGGGTCTCAATGCGCTGCCGGACGAGGAGGCAGCCAACCTTGCACGACAGCATTTAGACGAGATTACCCGCCGCCGTGCGGCCGAGGAGGGCGAGTAGTGCATACGGTGCTTGGCCTCTCAAGCATGCTGCTGCTTATCTTTGGAAGCTACCTGGCACTGGGCCTTTTGCGCCACTTTGGCGACTGGTCGCAGCGGCGCGGTGTGCAATTTTTCGTTCTGGCGGTGCCACTCCTCAGCCTCGGACTCGGTATCGGCGGCCTGCACCACTTCACCGGCCGCACCTGCCTGAGCCGCGCACCGTCCTGGATTCCCTGGTAGGCATCGCACTCCCCCTGGGGATGGCACTGGTGACGGTGGGTGCACTTGGACTCGGAGGAGTACGACTGGCCGTGATGGCGCGCGTGGTGGCGCGCTCGGGAGTGCCAGCTGGCCCAGAACTGCAGGCGCTCGCCAATGACCTGGCCGAGCGCCCTGTTGTATCTCGGTCATGCTGCCCGCTTACTTCGCCAGTTCGTTCCAGAATCGTCGACTCCTGGTCGCCATGACCTTCCTCTTCGCCGCCGGGATCGCGACGGTTATCCTACCCATTGCCATGGGCGCATCAGCACTGCAACAGCTGCTGACCACACAGCACACGGCCATCTACGTCGCCGGTGGCCTGCTCATGCTCGCACTCGCGATCTACGTGCTGCTGGGTGGCCAGATCCATTTGCCGATGCCGGGTCGTCGTGCTGGGGGTAAAACAGGGATGCTCAGCGTCTATTCGCTCGGCATCTTCTCAGGGGTGGCGAGTTCGTGCTGTGCGCCCGTGCTTGCCGGGGTGATCGCCCTCTCCAGCGTGGTCTCCTCGTTCTGGCTGGCGCTGGGACTCGGGGCAGCTTACGTCTTCGGCATGCTAGCCCCCTTGTTCGTCATCGCGCTGCTCTGGGATCGCTACGACTGGCGTGCGAGCCGGCTGTTTCGCCCTCGCGCGTTCACCTGGCGGCTGGGTCCTTTCACACGCACGCTCACAGCAACGAGCCTGGCCAGCGGCATCTTGCTCGCGCTTATTGGAGGAGGCATGCTGTGGATCGGGCTGGCTTACCGTTCCATGCCACCATTGGCTGGCTGGCAGATACAGCTGTCCGAGGGCTTGCAGCACACGGGCCAGCTCATGACCAACGCCCTCGCCTGGATTCCGAACTGGATGGGCGTGCTCATCTTCCTTGTCCTCCTCGGAGCGCTTGCCTGGTACGCTCTGAGACAAATCGGGGGGCGGGCAGACAGCAGCAGGGAACCAGTGCACTCAACAGGAACGAAAGAAACAATCGAAACGGAAGAATCACCAGTAATAGAGGAGGAGCCAGTTGAGTACTAAGACAGCACGTAACCAGAGGGGAAAGAAAGGCGCGGTGTCACCAAAGAAGATCGCACCTGCACAGAAGATAGCAACACCTCCACGCAGAAGGATGGTACGCCGGGGGCACATTCGACCTTGCTGCCATGCGCGGCAAGACGGTCCTCTTGTACTTTCAAGAAGGACTCAGCTGCCAGCCCTGTTGGGACCAACTCAAGGATATCCAGTCAAATATCAGCCAGTTCCATGCGCTCGGCATCGATCAAGTCGTGAGCATCACGACCAATCCGGTCAATGCAGTGCAACAGAAGGTGACGGACGCAGGCATCACCATTCCTGTCTTCTCAGATACCCAGCTCGTGGCTTCCAGAACCTACAGCGCAAATAGCTATGGCATGATGGGTGATAGCCGCGATGGGCATACCTTTATCGTGGTGGGGCCTGATGGCTTCATCAAATGGCGGGCCGATTACGGCGGCGCTCCCAAGTACACCATGTATGTGCCGGTATCCAATCTTATCGCTGATATTCGTGCAGGGCTGAATGGAAAGACATCCTAGCGCTATGAACGTGCTTTTGCTCACCCAGGAACAGTGTGGGTTCTGTGCCCAGGCCAAAGAGATTCTCAACCGCCTTGCGCCCGAATATGGGTTGTCCGTCTCGACACTTGACCTTGGCTCGCCCGAGGGAGAGGCCCTGGCTGTCCGCAGTGGCATCCTGTTTCCGCCAGGGATTTTTCTGGACGGTGAACCGTTCTCATACGGTCGGCCTTCTGAGCGCCTGCTGCGGAGGGAGATCGAGCAGCGACTCAGGTCTGTAGAAGGTGGTGCTGATACCCTATTGTGATTGCTATCATCGTCTGGCTCTTTCGCAAGCCCGCTGATGTTGGGATTGTGGAAGAGTTGATCGTTGGAGGGAAATCACTGAGTGTGTTCCTTCATATCTCCGTTCCCTTTGGAACAGTTTCCTCTTTGTAGACCATATTCCATAAAGTAATCGCCGCAACTTCTACGGTGCGATTATTGGGAGTAGGACAATCGACAGGAAGGGGGATAAGCATACACCAGGTGCGGAAGCGCCAACAGCAGAGACGGATGTGCTGATTGTCGGTGCCGGGCCAACTGGACTGACCCTGGCGTGCGAACTCCTCCGACGCGGCATCCAGTGCTGCCTTATCGATAGGCTCAACGAGCCGGCACAGACCTCCCGAAATACTAGAAGCATCCCAGAAGTCAGCAATCTGTTATGAGTTAAATGTTTGATCTTGTATCATCTTCTTGGCAATTCCTTCATCCACAAAATAGTGCCAACATTTGCAGCAGCATGGTTTCTCTTGTGAGATGCTATATGCCTCATTAAACGCTTTCTGTTCATCAGGTGTGAGAGTGGTTGCATGGTCATAATCTATCCAGTACTTCGCTAATTCAATGGGTGATTTATACGGATCAAGCACAATATTAGGCATATGTTTATATGCTTGTAGCTTTGCAAGATTTTCATGGCGTTCTTTTGTATCCATGAGCGTTCCACAACATTGGCCACTCGGAGTGGATCGGTGAGACGACGTTCTGTTTGCCTAGCATTATTCTATTAGTCTAATAGCAATAGAATTATATAAACCCATGAGGATGTCAAGAGGGCGTTTCCTGTTTGGCTGGGGCAGGTTCTTCGCCATCCTGATTCTCCTACGATCAACAGTCGTACTTTGACAATTGTACGAGCATGGTGTATACTCTTGTCAAGAGTGCGAGAAAGAGCCCTCGTGGAGACGTCGATCGTGCGCAGCTTCAGGGGATGTGAGATGGTGCATACTGATGGACCGCTCCTGATGGCTTCCGCTGCGCATATGACTCCAAGACGAATTGATGGCCCGTTCACTGTGGAGAGGAATGGCGATCTCGCTGCTGCTGCTGTCGCATGATGCTTTGTTGCCGAGCAGCGATCGCTTCCCTCGAGGAGGAACCAACTTTCAATGGAGGAATATTCCTCATGCAATACCTGTTGTTGTTGCCTCTGCTGGCCTGTCCTATCGGTATGGGGCTGATGATGTGGTTCATGATGCGCGGAAACAAAGAGCCAGCGCCACCAGCAGCCCATGCCGCACCCAGACGTGCGCGTCCTGTTGAGACTCCCGTGCAGAACCCTCCAGCCTCTGCGCCTTCCTCACCGCTCAAAGCCATTGTTGACTGCATGCAGATGTGCCTGAACTGGAAAGTGCTGGTCGGCCTGGCCACAGTTGCCTTGCTCATAGGCGTGGTGGCTCCGCAACTCCTCGTAAGCGCCCTTCCCGTCTTGCTCGTGCTGGCCTGCCCGCTTTCGATGCTCTTCATGATCGGGCGCATGAGCGGTGGCACGCGTGCAAACGACCATTGCTCTGCATGTGACACGCAGGAGGAGCAGGCGTCCATCCCAACATACCGGGAACGGCTGGCTCGCCTCAAAACCGAACAAGAGGCCATCGAGCGTCAGATTGCAGAAAGAGAAGCTCCAGAGATACCTGTCGTCGAAACGAAAGCTATGGCCCGGGCGGCAACGCAGCGCCAGCGGACGCGCAGCCTGCGTTCCTGAGCAGGAGGAGCGATTCTCGGCAAGGGAAACCCACACCGTTCTCACAAAGGAAGGAAAGCATGAACGCTGAACCCGATATTAGCCTGTTTCGTCCTGATCGTCCGGGAATCCGGAAAGTGCTTGGCGATCTGGAGGCGGAGATCATGGAGCTCATTTGGGAACGTGCAGGTGATCAACACACGACGGTACGTGAGATTTTCGAGGTGTTGTATGAGCGTCGTCATGTCGCTTACACGACGGTCATGAACACGATGGTCCGCCTGGCGAAAAAGCGCCTGTTGCGGGTCGAGAAGCAGGACAAGGCCTATGTCTATATCCCCACCGCAACCCAGCAGGAGTTCATCTCCCAGTTTGTGGATCGCATCCTCAAAGACCTGATCTTCAACTTTTCTAGCGCGACGATGGAAAGCTTGCGCACGTTGCCGGACTCAGAGGACGTGCGCATGATGGGGCAGCGGTTGGACGAACTGAGCAAGCGGCGAACGGAAGAAGAAGGGGAGGAGGCATAGTGCATACCGTCCTTTTGCTGGCTAGCCTGCTGGTGGTGGTGCTAGTGAGCCATCTGGTGTTGCGCTCCCACCAGCGTTTGCACAGTTGGTCGCACCGTCGCATCCTCCAGGGCGTCGTGCTAGTGATGCCGCTGCTCAATCTGGGGATCAGTACCTGTGCCTTGCATCATGTCCTCGGCCACCCGTGTTTTCCCTCCACTCCCTTCTGGGATGACCTGCTGGGGAGTGGGCTGGCGCTCGCTCTCCTCGCGAGTGCCCTGGGAGCGCTGCTCTGGGGGGGCACCCGCTGGATACTGATGCGCTGGCTTCTGCCACGTGTAGGAGTGTGTGTAGGTGATTCCCTGCAAGCGTTCGTCATGGTCTGCGCACAGCGCCTCGGCATTCGCCCCCCAGCCGTTCGGCGGCTGGTGGCTGATCGTCCGCTGGCCTGGGTCAGTGGATGGGTGCGGCCATGGCTGCTGCTGTCGAGCTGGATGGAGAAGCACCTCGACCGGCGGGAGTTGGAGGCCGTGATCATGCATGAACTGGCCCATGTGGCCCGGCGAGACACGCTCGTCCTCTGGATGGGGCGGGTACTGCGCGACGCCTTCTGGTACCTGCCGACGGGCAGAGCGGCGTATCGTCAGATGGACCAGGACAAAGAATTCGCTTGCGACGATCTGGTCGTTGGCGTGACGCACCGCCCCCTGGCTTCTGCCCTGACCAAAGTCTGGTTGCAGGCGGAAGATGGGACTGCGACCTCGACCTTTGAGCTGGCCCACTTCCTGGAAGGAACACGTCCGCAGATGGTTGAACGCATTGAGAGGCTCATGGAGAAGCATGCGTCCTCCACGGTGATGGTCTCTGCTCCAAGTAGTATCTCGGTCTTGAGTGCCCTGGGAGTCGTAGAAACAGGTATGCTCCTGCTGCTGTTTGCCGTGATGGCGTGCGGTCCGGTGCTTTTGCTGGCAAGATGGGTCTGAGGCGATCCATGACGAAAGATCACCTTGCAGATGTATGGGAAAGCGCCTACAATGAGAACGTATGTTATTACTGTGCGAGAACAAGAACACGATGGAGGAAAACAGCAATGAGTAGTTCCTGTGCTGCGATGATGAGCCATCCGCTCATGCATGCTTCAACGGTGGATGCATTCCTCTTCTGGGGCCTGGCAGTTTCCTGCTCGGTTTGATAGTGCTTGCAGGCGCGACCTGGCTCCTCTTGCGTTGGCAGTCCATCAAAAAGGGTACACCCTCTTTTCCATTAGAGCAGCAGCCCACCTTTATCCCTTATGAGCAGGGATATCGCCCCTTCCACCCGCTGACTGCACCGCAATACCGAGAAGAACCGCTGTATGACAATGTAGGATCGTTGGAGCAACCACAAGTGCACTACCCAGTTCTGCCTCCGACCCCGACAAGTTGGCAGGAGTGATGGGCAGACAGAGATGCACCTCTCTCTTCTTTCCTCGGCCAGTGTAAGGCCTATCGTGGAAAGCGTCAACTCATCTTCTCCCAGTGTTATGCTGACTACTTGTATGGTCATAAGGGCGTAAACAGCGTGACATAGGCCTCATGGAGCACCTTATCCGGGGTGATGATTTGAATGATGATCTGCCAGTCTCCACTCATCGCCATCTCGCTCTTAGTACTGAAAACGCCATGCCTGTCGGATTGGAGGGTCAGCGTACCCATGTCCATCTCTCCCATTTTGGTAATCAATGAGAGTGTTGCATTGGTGATGGGTGTGCCTGTATGAGCATCGACGATCTTCACTTTGAACACATTGGGACCGAAACGATTCGGTGTAATGGTGAGGGTCACCTCCAACTGCTTATCGAACGTCTGCATGGTACTCTGGAATGGCCCGCTTGCTTGGGAACGGTGCTGCGTTGAAGGAGTAGGCAGCAGGCTGCTTGCAAAGATGTTCAGGAGGCCGAAGCACATGACGACTCCCACTCCTAACACGGCTTCCAGACTGACGATCATGCGCAACTGGTGCGTCTGCATGGCCAGTCGCGCCTCACGCCGTTTCACCATGTGGGCGAGGACCGTAGCGCTCTGACCCGCTTCCAGTTTTCTCCCAAAAGCATAGGTATACTTCGCATACGCTTTCTCCACGTTCTGCCGAAGCGGAAAGAGGTGCACGGCCATGGCGAGCAGGAGCGTGACGAGGAGTGCCCCCCCGATGATGAACACCTGTCCATAGAGGCTCGTGCGCAGTTGTTCCCACCCGCTCAAGTGCGTCGTTGCAGCCAACGCTTCTGCAATCG
>WNGR01008199.1_pt1 | contig 12862 bp, 10 predicted proteins | sample 5407581 | NCBI WGS metagenome assembly WNGR01 (sample SAMN13153383, study PRJNA577476) | soil metagenome | isolation source: 80 cm soil or saprolite under Garry oak tree replicate 2 | place: USA:California | collected 2016-06-15 | reverse complement strand
ACTGACTTCCGGCGCGCGGGTAATCCGTTGCCGTCAAAATCGCAGTGACGCGACCGCTTTCTTTCAGCAGATACATTTTCGCGCCGGGCGCCAGATCAATCCAACGGCAAGCCGGGCCGCCGCGAAACCGCGCCACTGGGATCAACTCACCGCGACGGCCACTGGCAAAGAATGCGCTTTGTGCACGGTCGAACCAGACACCGGGGAATTGAAAATCGAATGGTTCGTCGCGGCGCGGATTGTCATCGCCGGCATAAGGCAAATTACTGAATGTGATCCTCGCCGTCAGCCCACCGTTGCTGGGCTCCAGGTAAAGTTGGCGCCACGTCGTTGCGCCGTAAGCGTACGTCTGCGGGTGATCGGGGCTCGTGATTTTGATCGCGCCTGCAACGGCCGAAGCGCTCGTCGCAACCAAGGTCGCCAGAAAAATCGCGACTCGCATGTTGCGAATCTTATCGATTACGCGCGTGTTCGTCCAGTCGGACACGAATTATCAAAGGTCAATTCCCATACCGATTGCTCCGGGGAGTTCCTCCCAGCCACGGCGCTTCCAGAACTCGCGGCCGCGCGGATTATCCTCCGCGACCATGATAATTACGCGCTTCACTCCAGTCCGGCGCAGGCCCTCCAGACATTCATCAAGTAAACGCTGGCCGAGTCCGCGTCTCTGATAAGCAGGATCAACTGCGAGATGATAAACGTGCCCACGTCGTCCATCATGACCACACAACGCGACAGCAATGATTGCGATTCCATCCGCCGCCACTCTGCTCAGTCCCGGATTGCGCGCCAGAAATTGAGCAACGCTTTCCCGATCATCGCCCTCGGCGATTTCGATACCTTTAACCCGCTCCCAGATCCGAAGCGCCGCATCGTAATCGTCGATGGAAAATTCCCGAGTAATGATTTTGCCACTCATGATTGCTCGGTCATGTCGAGCGAAGTCGAGAGATCCCGCCAATTGACCCCAAAGTTACGCCATGGGATTTCTCGACTCCGCTCGGAATGACGTTTATGAGATGACCGGGCAAGTTTCAACCAAAGTAAACGTTTCCGGATTCATCACACGATTATGAAATATACGTTTGCACTTTGTTTCTTGATGATCATGGCCGCGCTGGATGCGAACGCTCAACCAAAACCGGGGGCAACCTTGATCATAACCAACGCTGCGATTTACACCGTAGATAATCAGCATCCGAGGGCCGAAGCGGTGGCTGTGATCGGCGATCGCATCGTGGCGGTCGGCTCGGAGATTGATTCGTGGCGAGGTCCCCAAACCGAAGTGATCGATGCCGGCGGGAAACTGCTCCTGCCCGGATTTAACGACGCACACCTGCATTTCATCCAAGGCGGCGCGCAACTGGATCAAGTCGCGCTGACTGACGCGTCAACGCCGCAGGAGTTTGCAAAGCGTATCGCAGCGCAGGTGAGCAAGACACCGAAAGGCGAATGGGTCTTGGGGGGCCGTTGGGACGAAACCAAATGGCCCGACCCGCAGCTTCCGACCAGGCAACTGGTAGATCCAGTGACCCGTGACACTCCGATTTTTGTCGAGCGCTACGACGGACATCAAGCACTGGCGAACTCAGTGGCGATGAAACTGGCAGGGGTCAATGCGAAAACTGCGGATGTTCCCGGCGGAGTAATCATGCGCGATGGGAGCGGGAATCCCACCGGCATTTTCAAAGACGCCGCGCAGGAGCTGATTTACAAGGCGATACCACCGATGTCACACGAGCAACGGTTGCTCGCTGCTCGCCGGGCGTTGGAGCACGCAGCTTCACTCGGTGTGACCAGCGTCCAGCACATGAATCCGGAGGAGCAGGCAAAAATCGGCATTCGCCACGCGTGGGGCTCGAGGTATCTGCGGCTCGGCGCGGTAAAGGGTTATGCCGATGGTTCGTTGGGCTCAAGAACGGCTTACATGTTTGAGCCTTTTGCTGATGAACCGGGAAATCGCGGGCTGCTGAGCGACGAAATGCATCCGCCCAGCGGCATGCGCGATCGGCTAATGCAGGCAGATGCCGCGGGATTGCAAATTCGCGTGCACGCGATCGGTGACCGCGCGATTTCAATGATGCTTGATATCTTCGGCGAAATCGAAAAGGAACACGGCTATCATGACCAGCGCTTTGCAATCGAACACGCGCAGCACATGGCGCTGAAAGATTTTGATCGTTTTGCCAAGCTGCACGTCATCGCTTCCATGCAGCCGTATCATGCAATCGACGACGGTCGCTGGGCGGAAAAGCGGCTCGGTCACGATCGTGCGCGCTACAGCTACGCGTGGCGCAGTTTTCTGGATCACGGCGTGACCCTGGCTTTTGGAACCGATTGGCCTGTCGCTCCGCTCAATCCCATGCTGGGACTTTACGCTGCGGTCACGCGCGCCACACTGGATGGCAAAAACCCCGATGGTTGGATTCCAGAGGAAAAAATCACGCTTCCTGAAGCTGTGGGAGCCTATACCATGGGCTCGGCATTTGCCGAATTTCAGGAGCGCGAGAAAGGATCCATTACACCAGGCAAACTCGCCGACATGGTGATACTAAGCGACAACATTTTTGGGCTGAAACCGGAAGCAGTTCGCAACGTGAAGGTGGACACCACAATTCTGGGAGGCAAGGTGGTATATCGAGGACGGTGAATGCGTGATGCCTCAAACACGCCAGGTTTTTCGTTCTACACGCGAACTTGCGAATCTCTGCGAAGCGCGGGAATGAGAGTCGTGAAACAGCTTCTTGTCTTTGTCCTGGCTATCTTCACAACCCTGACCTGCAGCTGGGCCAGCTTGGGCGACAACTATGAGAAAGTTGAGGATTCATATGGCTCCATCGCCGAGCGACGTCTGCGTGACGATGGGACGGTGAGCATCCTTTACCACAAGGATCGGTATCTTTATCTGGTGATCTTCGCCGACGGCCGGAGCGTGTCGGAAACGTTTTTCCATACGAAAGGCACCGATCTTTCTGAAAAAGAGATCTCCAGATTTCTCAAAGCCAACAGCTTTGGCGCTACGTGGACACCGACCAATGTGGGGAAAGAACGGCACTTCAGACGCAGCGACGGCAAAGCTGAGGCGATCTACGGAACCGAACGCGACAGACCCGCGCTGACTGTGCGGGAACTTCATCGGAAACCTTAGCCATCGCGTCGGTTGTTGAGGGCCAACTTCAATACTTCTCACGCTACGGAGCGCGCTTTGGCAAGACGAGCGCAGCAACAACTCCCACAAGAAAGAAGCCGACGATCTGGATCAACATGTAGCTGGCCGTGTACACGGAGGGAAAGCCATACCAGTTCCAGTAGGAAACATTGGTCGCGATCGCGGCAAGGATTCCGGCAATGAGCACGAAACTGACCCGCCCGGCAAAGCTCGCAATGCGCGTTTGCGCCAGAAGGAACACGACCAAAATTGCTTCGAGCAGTTCTGTGCCGAATTCGATTCCGAGCCGTTTGCCGAACTCAAACCGAAGCCCCGGCGCGTGATACATAAGAATGCCCGAAGGATTCGCCGCTAATTTTTCCGCCATGTGTTTCATCGCCTCGCTCTTTTCCTGTCGAGTAGCGTTTTGGCCAACGCCAAGACCGGGAAAAATGTAAAGACCGGTCTGTTCGCCGATTTTGCTTTGCATCGCGTTGAGCACATCGGATTCGTTTGGAATTTCGCCGATCCCAGTTTCGCCGAGAGGCAGCGCCATGTGGGCGACCGATGTCCAGATAAACATCACGATGCTGCCGAGAATAGCCGCAAGAAGAATTTTCATTTGAACCTGTTTTGCCTCAACCCGGCAGGCTGCGCAATAATATTGACAAACGGCGCGTAGTAGGATTGAATATTGTGCGTTAGTTTCCCTTCTCGCTAGCCATTCTCTGGGCGAGCTGTTGTTCGGAAATTCGCAGTTTCAATCAGCAATTGCACATAATCCGCACGTATGGCGGGACATAGTAAGTGGTCGAAGGTCAAGCGGTTTAAAGGCGCGATCGACGCGAAACGCGGCAAGATCTTTAGCAAATTATCGAAAGAGATTACCATCGCGGCAAAAGCAGGCGGGGGCGACCCGAGTGCCAATCCGCGTCTGCGCAGCGCGATCCAGGCAGCGCGAGCGCAAAGCATGCCCAACGATAATATCGAGCGTGCGATCAAACGTGGCACGGGCGAGGACCGGGATGGCGAACAGCTCGCTGAGATTGTTTACGAAGGCTACGGCCCGGGCGGCGTGGCGTTGATGGTCGAGACTGCGACGGACAACAGGAATCGCACAGGGGCGGAAGTTCGCAGAATTTTCACCCAGAACAACGGCAACCTCGCCGGGAGCGGAAGCGTTTCGTACATGTTCCACAGAAAAGGCCAGATCACCGTCCCGCGATCGAGCATTGATGAGGATCGGCTGCTGGAAATTGCCCTGGAGGCCGGAGCAGAGGAGTTGACAACCGAGGAGGATCAGTATGTTATTCTCACTTCCCACGATCAGCTCTACGCCGTAGCTGAGGCGCTCAAGAAAGCAGGCGTCACTACCGATGGGCAAAAGTTTACGTTTATTCCGGATACTACAGTTGCGGTCAGGGACGAGGCCGTGGCGCATCAGGTGCTTCGATTATGTGATGCGCTCGAAGAGGACGACGACGTGCAAAACGTCTATTCAAATCTAGATATTCCCGACGAATTGCTGGCCAGATTGCCGGCCTGAAAAAGTATTGCTTCCAACAAACGCGCGTTAAGGCGCTGCCCCGCCATTAAAGAATCTTAGCTTATGAACGAAAAAAACGAGAACCAATCCGCCACAGGACAGACTCGCGATGGCGAGCCTGTGCCGCTGGAAACTGAGTCCGCCTTGCCGGAGCAACGCCAGCATCGTTCGCGGCGTCGATTCCCGCGGAGACGTTACCGCGACCGGGGTGATCGATTCAGGCGCGGTGATTCACAAGAATCGGCAAATTCCTCTTCAAGGGACGTTGGTTCTGCGAGTGGAGACGTCGGTGTCGAGACTCTCGATCGACCGGGGGGCGGACGCGAAACGGTTGAGGGCAGTGGTGAGACCGGCGAACAGACTCAGGTCGAGCCCGAATTTGGCGACGGCATTATTGAAATTTCCGGCAAAGGCTTCGGATTCCTGCGCGATCAGAAACGCAATTTTGTGCAGACTCCGCAGGATATTTTTGTTACTCCTGAAATTGTCCGTCGCTTCGCGTTGCGCGACGGGATGTGGATTTATGGTGAGACCCGGCGCGGCAGCCGTGGCCCCCAATTGGTCAAGCTGCTTACGATCAATGGAGAAGAGCCGCCAAAATATCAAGGGCTACGCCCGTTTGAAGAATTAACCACGATCAATCCGAACAAAAAAATCAAGCTCGAGACGGTGCCGGACCGTTACACAACACGGATCATGGACCTGATGACGCCGCTCGGAATGGGTCAGCGCGGGCTGATCGTCGCGCCGCCACGCACAGGTAAAACAACACTTCTGCATCATATCGCAGATGCGGTCGCCAAGAATCATCCGGAAATGGATCTCATCATTCTTCTGGTCGATGAGCGCCCGGAAGAGGTGACTGATTTTCGCCGTTCACATCCGACGGCACAGCTCATGGCCAGTTCCAATGATGCCGACATCAAGAGTCACACGCGCATTTCGCAGTTGGCGATCGAGCGCGCGAAGCGGCTGGTCGAAGCAGGTAAACACGTTTTTATCCTGCTCGACTCCATTACGCGCACCGCACGCGCATTTAATAATGCAATGTCCGGTGGTGGTCGCACCATGAGCGGCGGTATCGATGCGCGCGCGATGGAAATTCCAAGGAAAATTTTCGCTGCCGCACGCAACACGGAGGAAGCAGGTTCGCTGACGATTGTCGCCACGGCGCTAATTGAAACCGGCAGCCGCATGGACGAGCTGATCTTTCAGGAGTTCAAAGGCACCGGAAACATGGAAATGGTGCTCGATCGAAAGATCAGCGACCAGCGCATTTATCCGGCGATCGACATTTTTCTCTCCGGCACGCGTCGCGAAGAGCTGTTGCTGCAACCGTGGGAATTGGAAAAAGTCAATCTCATCCGGCGCGGCCTGGCCGGTCATAAACCGGAGGAAGCCATTCAGCGTCTGTTGATGTTCGTGAAGAAATTCCCGACGAACACTGAAATGCTGAAGGGCATTCCAGGCTGACCCAATTCTCGGGCAATTGCTCGTAATTCGCCGAACTTACTGCTCGGCCGAACTTTGATTGTCACGGCAGTGAAGCCGCCGTGATGTGGTGCTCGTACAGCGCGTGAATCGCATCGCGAGCATTGATGTAATCATGACGGAAGGCGTCGAATTCATTGTAGCCAAGGCGAATGGAAAACTTGCGTTGTTCGACCGTGTCGTCTGGAAGCGTTGAGACGCTTCGGTTATCAAAACGCCGCAATACAAGCTCGCAGCGACGCAGCAATCCGTACGCATTTTTAAGTTTGGCAACTTCGGAATCGGTCATGTGCCCGTGCCGGTGAAGTCGATCGATCGCCCGCTCGAAATTTTGTTCCCATATATTTTCCCGCATCTGCAGGGCTTGAGCGAGAAATTCCGCCTCTATGATTCCGCCGCGTCCGGTCTTAAAGTCGAGGAAATCCGATCCGCTTCCCCGGTCGCGCCGAATGCGCTCGAGCATGTTATCGATTCTTGCCGGAAGATCAGAATGCTGACCGGCTTGACGCCACACGCCTTTTGCAAGCTCGATGAAGTCATTTTGCATCGGCCCGGTAACGGCACGAGCGCGAGTCAACGCCTGCAGCTCCCACGGCTGCGCGCGGTTTCCGTAATACCATCGATACGTTTCAACGGAACAAATAATCGGGCCCTTTTCGCCTTCGGGGCGCAGCCTTGGATCAAGTGGCCAAATGTTTCCCTCGGCAGTTGGCTGCGCCATGGCGATCATGAGATTCTGCGTGGCCCGGGTGTCATCGCCGACAAACAAAACGTCCAAGTCCGCGCCATAGCTGATCTCGTGTCCGCCGAATTTACCGAGGGCGATGACGGTTAAATGCTCGCTACCAAGAACTCTGACTGTAAAATGCAAACAGGCTTCGGCCAGATCGGAAAGATCGGCGAATGTGGTTGTCGGACTGGCAAGCCCCAGGACCTCGCCCAGAATTATGCGCAGCAGCTGCCGTTGCCGGTACGCGCGAATCGGATCGAGATTGTTCGCATCGGCGCCCAGCGAATCGAGGCGCCGCAGATTCTCCACAACGGATCGCGGCTGATGAAAGGCCGGGTCCCGGGTGATATCTTCCAGAAGTTGTGGCCGGCGGATCAAGAGCTCGCCGGCAAAGCGACTGGCGTCGAAAGTTTTCACCAGTAACTCGAGTAACCGAGGATTTGCGACCAGGAGCTCAAAGAGCAAGCTGCGCAAACCATACGCTTGTACGAACCGGACGAATTGATTCAGAGTTGCATCCGGATCAGCAGACTTTGCCAGCCATTCGATTAGAACCGGACGCAGCTTGCCAAATATCTGTCGTGTGCGCGGTGCGATGTGAAAACCTGCAGCGCTTTTCTCGAGATCGATGAACGCCTTGGCGGCGCGTTTCTGCTCATTGAAAATTGCCAAATCATTGACCGCATGCGTTTCGGCCGGAGCCGCGGGCGTTTTGGAGATGATGCGTTCAAAAATTGGCCGAACCGCGCGCATTTTTTCATGCAGTGCCGCCGTGAAATCTTCGCTGGACGAAAAACGAAGACTAAGTGCGAGGCGTCGCAAAGCTTCGGGTTCTCGAGGGACAACGTGCGTCTGTTGTTCGGCCTCAATTTGCAAACGATGTTCTACTCGCCGGAGAAACCGGTACGTCTTGTCCAACGTCAGCACGTCGTTGGTCGGAAGAAGGTCCAATTCACGAAGCGCTCGCAGCGCCTTGAGCATACTGGGTTCCTGCAGGAACGGATGCCGCGCTCCATGGATCAGTTGCATCGTCTGTACGATGAATTCGATGTCGCGAATGCCGCCGCGTCCAAGTTTCACGTCGCGTTCCAGGTTTGCCGTTCCAACAATGTCGCGCTCGATGCGGTGCTTGATGTGCGCAATTTCATCCAGCAAATCGCGTGTCGTGCTTTTTGGATAAATAAAGGACTGATGTTGCCGCGAGAATTCGTAGGCCAGCTCACGGCTACCAGCGATTCCACGTGCCTTGATTAGAGCGATCCGTTCCCATGTTTCGCCAAAGCCGGCATAGTAATTTTCCATGCTCTCAAGCGACCGGGCCAACGGGCCTGCCGAGCCCTCTGGGCGCAGGCGCAGATCGACTCGAAAAAGTGAACCGGCCCCATGCGGAGTCGAAAAGGTTTCGAGGATTCTTTTTCCCAATCGGTTAAAGAACTCGTGATAGGAAATGTGCGGCGTAAGCTCGCCTTCGTCGTTGTAGAGAAAAAGAAGATCAACATCTGAGCTGTGATTCAGCTCGCCCCCGCCGAGTTTTCCCAGCGCGAGAATGGCAAACTCCGCCTTGGGCGAGCCGTACCGTCGGCGAAGTTCGGCGTTCCAATGTTCGAACACTCGACGGATGCAAATCTCCGCGATCTGTGAAAGCTCGCCGGTGGTTTCTTCCAGTGGCGCCACGTTTGCCAGTTCGCGAAGTGCAACGCGCGTCATCTCGCGGCCTTTCCAGAAACGAAGCGCTGCAAAATCTTGCGTTGCCACAGAATCACCCGCCAGAGCGTGTAGTTCGCTCAGCGTTTCCGTGTATCCGCGGGCGGCAAGACACACTTTCGGTTGGGAAAGCCACAAGAGTGTTTCGGGATTTTGCGTCAATCTCATGGCGCAACTGCTCGAAACTGCGAGCAGATGCAGCAATGCGGATTCGCCGAGAGGAAATTGTTCGACCACGTCAGCCAACGGTGCGGCCTTTGCCGGCCATCGCTCGCTGAGCTGAACCAAAGTTGTCTCAACCTGCGAAGGGTTCAGCGATGCCGCCGTTTTCTTTGCAATCCAGCCGTTCCCACGACGCATTGCGCGAAACATCACGCGGTTTTGATCGAAAGACCAGTTATCGCGCCCTATTGCACTACTGCGCCGAAGGTGGCGCGAGAACCTGCAACGCTTTTTTCTGAATTCGAACCTCAACCGGACAGTTGCCGGCCAATTCACCGTCGAGTTCCACGGGCACATCCTGCTCGCTCGTTACGCGCAGGCGTTGTGTCTGAAAATATTCAACCTCGGGAGCGCGAATGTCGGAGCTGAACACCACATCCTGCAGATACTTCATGATTTCGAGGTAGCCGAGCCGCTTGAAAACAACGACATCAAATAGCCCGTCATCTAAAACGGCGTGCTTGAAAAATGGGAACGGCCCCCCATAAAGGCGGCCGTTTCCGATTAGGACGAACGATGCTTCCTCCACTGGAGCGTTCTCCGATTCAATAAACAGCTTCGGCGGTTTTCGCGCTGCAATCTGCGCCGCAGAGATGAGGTAGCTTAGCGGCCCGAAACTGCGCTTAAAGGCGAGGCTGGTTTCCTTTACGACTTGTGCGTCGAGTCCGACGCCGGCAAGCTGCACGAAATGTTTTCCATTGGCGCTAGGTAGATCCACCAGACGCACGTTCCCGTCTTCGATGATACTCCAGCAAACCTGCAGATTGTGCGCAGGAAGGCCAAGCTCCATCGCAAAGACATTTACCGTTCCGAGGGGAAGAAGACCCAATGCGGCATTTGTGCCGGCAATGCCATTTGCCACGTGATTGACCGTTCCATCGCCACCGGCTGCTACAATTCGCACGAAGCCCTCCTCAACCGCGTTTCGGGCCAGCGCTTCCGCCTCGCCCGGATGCGCAATCACACGAATCGGGCAATTGTGTGAAATCGATTCCACGCGTTCCTGCCAATCTCGAAGAGTTTCGGGACCGCCTGCGACGGGATTGAGAATGACAACTGTGTTAGTCACACCGGAAAAGGTAAGTTACATCCTCGGTCATAGCCTCTGATGTCATGTTGAGCGAAGCGAAACATCTCTGGTCTTTTTCGGTTTGGCATCGATCCAAAATTGATCCGAGATTCCTCGCTCCGCTCGGAATGACATTTAGGCTTTAGTCTTTTCTTCAAACTCGCGCTGCGTAACGTCTACAGGGTGCAAAAATTGCTCCGGATTACGTTCATTTTGTTAGGCGCGACGGTCGCGCTCGGCGCAGCTTTCTTGCTCGGCGTAAACCTGTATGTGCAATCACAAGGCACACAAGCAAAGATTCAGCAGGAACTGAGCCGACGGCTTGGCACCAGTCTTCGAATTCGTAACATGAGCTTAACTCCGTGGGGCGGACTCGAACTCAGTGGTATTACGATTGCGCAAAGCTCCTTAGGGGGACCGGGGAATTTCCTCGAAGCAAAAACATTTCGGCTCCGGGTTCGCTTACTCTCGCTTTTTTCCAAAAGGCTCGTGATCAAGGAAGTGGCGCTCGTGAAACCGACGGTCGTATGGCCACAAAACGCGGAAGGAAAATGGAGATTACCAGGTTCACAAGAAGCACAATCACCTCCTATTTCTACGCAATCGGCCGCCACAGTCGGCCACCTGGACACAGAGAACGCGCCCATCACTACGAACCCCGTGCCCGTTGTTCCCGCGACATCAACCGATGTTTCCCCTCCCACGGAGGATGCTCTCCACAATAAGTCACCCAGACGAGAGCCCGGGTTCGCAGTGGCTCCAGAAGTTCGCCGAGTCAGCATCAAAAACGGCGCTTTTAGTTTTCTCGATCGGAAGGGCGCGCTGCTCGCGAGCTTTAAAGGTCTCGATTTTCGTACCAACATCCGCAGCGCGTCAGCACTTCACGGCGATGCGCAGGTGGCGCGAATTTCGCTTCGGGACCGTTTTTTTCTGGAGCAACTCCGGTCGCCGCTCCGGTACGAACCCGACGTGCTGGAGCTTTCGAAAATTTCTGCCCGCGCAGCAAACGGCGAGATCAAAGGCTACTTCGCCATGCAACCAGAAGCAGAGGATTCTCCATTCACCACGAGCGTCAAGTTCCATGATGTGCTTGCGGACCAGATCGTCGAAAACGCCGGTGGTCCCAAGGGAATCGTGAACGGTAAATTGGAGGGCAGTTTCCAGGCTTCCGGGAAAACTGCCGATCCGGGTGCGCTCGTTGGCAGCGGTGAAATTTTCCTGCGTGATGGCCGGGTCCAACAATACAGCTTGCTCGTCCTGCTCGGGCAGATTCTCCAGATCGAGGAGTTACAAGAACTTCATCTGGAGCAAGCCGAGGCAAAATATCATTTAGGTCCAGGTTTGGTCACGATTGACGAACTCGTTTTGCGTTCGCCGAATATTCGGCTCACTGCATCGGGCACAGTCGCGTTTGACGGCAGATTGAAACTCGATTCCCGGCTCGCAATCAACGACAGAATCCGTGGCCAACTTTTCAAAGCCATTCGCAACAATTTTCAACCGATTGACGAACCGGGTTATACGGCGATCGACTTTCAAGTTGGCGGTACGATTCAGCGACCCAGCACAAATTTAATGGATCGACTCGTCGGCCGAGATCTCAGCAGTATGCTTAACAGTTTTTTTGGCGGAAAAAGAGACAAGCCAAAGAAGAAAAAGAAACAGATCGAAGAGGCCGCGCCCGCAGGGCCTGAGCGTAGCCCTGCCGACAATGCTAGCGGTGCAGGTGGCAATGCGGTCAGCGCGATGCCCTCCGTTGCATCGCCTTCTGCGTCAGCAGAGGAAGCCCAACCTCAAGCCGCCGCGACGCCAACGCCAATCGTTTCGCCATGAGGGTGATCGCCGGCAGCGCCGGCGGGATCCGCCTGGCAGTTCCAAAGCGAGGTGTGCGACCCACAATGGACCGCGTGAAAGCCGCTATTTTTTCCAGCTTGGGCGACGCGGTCATCGGCGCGCGCGTCCTTGATCTTTTCGCCGGAAGCGGCGGTCTGGGAATTGAAGCACTGAGTCGCGGCGCGTCGTCGGCCGTATTTGTCGAGAATGATCGGCAATCGGCCAAAGCCATCGACGCCAATCTAGCCAAAACAAAATTAAAAGGACGCGTTCGACATCAGGACGTTTTCGATTTTCTCCGCTATGCTGCCGGTGTAGAGGCAGCTGTGCCAGCCGCCGGGCGCTTGGCACAAGCGCCCCCACAACAGCAAATCATCGAGAAATTCACAATCATCTTTGCCGATCCGCCGTATGAAAAGACAGAAACTGGCGGGCGCTTCACGGAAAAATTGCTGACAAACGAAGCGTTGCCTCAATTATTGGAGACGGATGGAATTTTCGTTTTGGAGAAGCGGCCGGACGAAGTTCTTCCTGAAATGAAGCTCTGGCACATGGTTCGACGGAAGAGATACGGCGCAACTGAGGTGTTGCTTGTTTCCGCAGTCCGCAAGGAGTTTACCCGCCGAAGCCCCGCCTCTGAGGCGCGGGGCGAAGGCGGGCAATCCGCAATCCAGTGATCCGTTTTATTTACAACCTGCTCTGGCCGATCGGACTCTTGTTCTTTCTGCCAGGATATTTTTTGAAAATGATTCGTCGCGGCGGTTACCGCGAAAAATTCGGACAACGCCTTGGGATTTATGACTGCGACGTGCGCGCGCGGCTGTCGAAGCAAAGATCGACATGGTTGCACGCAGTCAGCGTAGGAGAAGTCAATATTGCGTTGAAACTAGCCAACGCATTGCGGGCGCTCGAGCCCGACTTGCACTGCGTTTTGACAACGACCACCACAACCGGATTCGCCCTCGCCAACCAAAACGCCTCATCCTGGATGGAAGTCATGTACACGCCGCTCGATTACTGGCCAATAATGCGACGCGCGTTTGCTGTGATTCGGCCTGTGCGGATCGTTCTCGTTGAAGCGGAGGTTTGGCCCAATCTTGCAGCCGAAGCTCATGCGCG
>WNGR01018924.1_pt1 | contig 12865 bp, 11 predicted proteins | sample 5407581 | NCBI WGS metagenome assembly WNGR01 (sample SAMN13153383, study PRJNA577476) | soil metagenome | isolation source: 80 cm soil or saprolite under Garry oak tree replicate 2 | place: USA:California | collected 2016-06-15 | reverse complement strand
GCAGAAACGTCAAGACTTCTGACACTCAACAAATGGAAACTGGGACGGACGTACCTTGTTTGCTGTGGCGATGCCCTGCGGCTCACTGATCACCTTGTTACAGTAGTTGCAGCGAATCAGAACCTGAGGTGGAACGAGCTGGACGGGTTCCCTCTCAGCGGCCTGGGTGAAGTCCTGCAGCATCTGCCCACGGTCGATGTCGAGCTGGCACCTGTGATGGAAGAACTTCCATCCGTCTAGAAAGTCTCGGTATGCATCCAACCACCGTTCGACTCTGGCGTCCTCCAATTGGTGTGGGTGCACATAGGCCCCCAGGATGGCTGCTGTCTGGACGTCTCCGGTCCGATCTACGTAATTCTGCAATAGCCGCATTCCGGACGTGGTCAGACCCGTGACGATGATGCCTTCCACGTCGCCCTGAGCCACCGAAGTCTCAGCCATTCGGCGCAGGTACGTAGAAAGCGCGTCGTCCTCGAGAAATTGCAGCGCGATCACAAGGCGTTCACGAAGGGGAATGTGCTCTTCTTCTAGGACGTCGCCCCAGTCACCGGCCGCGAGATACGTCAGCATAGCCCGAAAATACGGGTCCTCTAGGCGCATGATCAACCGCTCGTACTGATGGCGCAGCTCCGGTGTCTTGTTCGATGCAGGTGTCAGAGCAGCGAGTGTGCCAGACATGATGTTGTGGGAGCTGTCTATCGTTTCAAGTGAGCCAAGGTCAAGTACTCAGAGTGCGCCGCTACCTTTGCTTCGCATGAGAATGTCTATGGCCTTACTGTGCTTACCCAAGAACACAAGCCAGCAAGCCGCCTGTGACTGCCTACCATCTTTCTCCCACCTAAAAATGATTATAAACTTCGTGGAGGGCGAAAGATAGGTCTTACTTGTTTATAACGGCAGAAATATCTTCGTTCTTCAAACTCCACCCACATAACTGAAGCGCAAACCGACGCTGTATCAGTTTTACCGTCGGAATCGTCGGCTTCCAATCAGCCGAATCTAAGGGGTCTGCATTCGCTTGGTGATATGCACTCAGAAGCAACAGAGCCGCTGCGAAATCAGATGGCACTTCTGCTCTGTGCTTCCCACGACGGGATTGAGTACGGGAAATTGACTGAATGCCTTCGACTATCAGAGGGTCGAGCAAGGGGCCCGGGACAGCGCGTGGGGGACTAGAGGGAGCTGCAGTTGGAACAGATGAAGGAAATCCATCCCAAATACCCCGTATGCCTTGATTGGCAAAATTGTACCCATTTAGATGAACATCAGGACCTTCTAGCCTTCGACGAGCGTCTAAGCAAAGACGGTAAATCAAAGTCTCTGTCGTACCATAGTGAACGTACAATCTACCCAAGACCACATTTCGACGAGCGCCCTGTCGTTCGACTCTTCTTTCGTTTCCTTAAGAATCGCCACGTTATGAGACGGCTATAAGAAGGATGAGGCAGGTCGTCTAATCCAACGGATGCACAAAAAGCGTACATATCCCAGCCCATAGCCCTTTATCACACGTCGTCGCATGACCATCGATATATCCTCGTCCACGAGAGATTGCACGCGATCGACAGCGCGATCGACAGCACGTCTCCAGGGACGTCCGCTGGCGCTCCGGACACGCGATAAAGATATGCTGCTCTCAGAAAGCTTCGAAACGCCAGCGATATGCCTCAATCCCGGTGCCGGGGACGGAGGTGCGAGAGACGCGGGGCCCGGAGAAGACGGGAGATCTGCATTTCCCCTGAGATAAGGGGAAGCAGGGACACTCCGGTGTGCAGGACTAGCGGTGTCTTCTTTTGCCTTCTGCGCTGGTAGAGGAGACGCTTTGACACGCGGTGAGGGCTTTGGGGAGGGCACGGCCGATGTGAGAGCCGGGAAACCATCCTCGTCTCCACGACCGAAGGTTGGCCGATGCGAGCTCGACAGTCGCAGAGATCGACCTCGACAGACCTCAATGGGGAAAGCGCCAGCGCCGGCGCCTTCAGTTCCTTCGGATACAATGGTGGGCACGACCGACCAAGGGTCGGGGACAATCCCACCCGGCGGCACGCTGTGGAATATGCGATACGCAGAGCCGACCGCGACTGCCATGCTACCCCGCGCGCACCACTGTACGTGTATGGGCGTGTCATGGGTGTTCGCAGTTTCCAGGTCGTCATCTTTAGTAATTGCCATGAGCGAAACAACCAAGGGATTTGGCCGGGTGGCAGGCATCAATGCAAAAGAACGGAGACTAGCATGGAACCGTCTAGCTGCTCAAAAATCTATGAATTGGCGACCGGTGATCGCACTGAAAGTACTTACACTTTCGTGTATCGGACAGGACAAGAGAATAAGATGCGTTTGGTGGTGATTGTGCAGAATGAGCTGGCACGTTGTGCGTCCCTCCAGAAGCACCCCAGGGCAGCGCATTCCCCCAAATTGTCATTTTTGGTGTTCGGGTCATGTCACTCGCATGCAACGTGGGAGGCACTTCAAATGACTCTGTTTTGATGACGTTCCAAAAGCGAACGTATGATGCGTCGTGACCAAGAGTTGCTAGGACGCCTCGACGCACCGAAGAAAATTCCAAGTCTGAAATCTTGCGCACATTGCCATTCTGAGTACGCGTGCCGTCGGCGAGTGCGTCCCGCTCCGAAAATGTCAATAATTGGACGGGCAGTTTTCGTACGTCCCACAAAGTGACGACGCCATCCCCAGTTGCGGCAAGATGATGAGGCTCAAATGGGTCTGTCGACAGTGCATAGACACGTCCTGGAGCACTGGCAACTACTGGCGCGGAGCTGCGGAGATCGAAGAGTCGAAGTACTCGCTGCGACAAACCAGCAGCGAGTAGATGATTGCTCTGTGGTAACCAGGCCAGTGAGTGAACAGACTCGTTTTGTGAGTGTGTCTGTAGGGTACGCAAGTCTGCACGAGGACCAAGTTCTGTTCGAGGAATAGGATGATATGAACGAGGAGAAGAGGGGAGTCCTGTCAGCGGTCGTGCAGGAGAAGGCGGGGGCGCAACGATATGCGTTGGGGACGACGTTGATGGTGACAAGACGCGAGTTGGGGTGGAAGAATGAAGGTCCCATATATAAAGGCTGGGATCGTTGCGTAGCTTGTCGAGACCTACGGCAAGATACTGGGGGGTGACAGGGCAGAACGCAAGGGACACACAAGCACGAGGTGCCCGAGGTGACAGAGGATTGTGGCTGTTACGGTTCGCTGCATGTTCACGAATACGGTGAGTTGATTCGAGACGCAGGAGATCCACGCGGCCATTACTGAATCCTACGGCGACGAGGTCATCGATTGCTGGGTCCGGAGACCAAGCAAAGCACTGAACAACAATGTAAGCGTGCAGGAAAGGAGATACAAACCAACGTTACCTTCATCAACTGTAGATCCTGCTGGGAAGTAACATGGTGTACCGAGGAGTCGTCGGGAGACCAATCATACAGAGTAAGTTGAGAACCGCCCCCAACCAGGAACTTGTGCCGTCTGAGAGGGCTCCAAATAATGCGCTTGTCTGCTTGTAAGGCCATTCCAATTCACCGGGTATGCCTTATTTGAACGGCCTATCGACTTGAGCGCGAATCACGACCAAGCTCAGATGAGACATATGTCCTCTCTCGGACCGGAGACCCGCCGGCCCTGTACTAGTACTACCGTGACTGCGCCACTGCACCCAAGCCACCGCAGCGACAGCCACGGCCCAACAGCAGAATGAATAATCCTCATGCAGAACGCCAAGCTGTTCTCCTGGAACGTATCACCAAAAATTCCGTGAGCATTATACACCTTTTCAGAGGATATCGCTCAAGTGACATGCATCCCAGGAAAAATGTACAGAGCTCATTCTAGAACTGAACCATTGTGTTGAGGTTTGCCCGTATACTCGTCGGTGCTGGACTATGTTCCCATCGCATGGCCTCCTTTAGGAAATCATTCAAGCGAACGCCTACGTCAAGCTTGCAGCTCTTCTGGCAACGAAATACAGTAGGAATGCACAGTACAATCTGGAGGTAACCCCTGCTACGGGCAGTGAAGTCCATCAAACTTCAGATCTTGTGGGAATTCCATAGTCAATTCTGTTTATTCCTGACTTGTATAGTTCACATAAGTCTCGACTTGGATCGTGTCGCGCCTCCGTGTTTCTCTGTGTCTACACAGTCAAAACCCATATTCCTTGAACGCATAAGTGTTTTCGGTCGACTAGTTTGGTTTAATCAAATCACTCCCTCTTTATACCACATCGGTCGTACTTGCCTCATGTATATGTCTCGCACCTAAATTGCCAACAGAAACTTACCCCTTTATTTCTAGCCCTTTCACACAGATATCGCACCCTTTTTGATGGACTCAGCGCTCACATACCTGGCGCAAGATTGAACACGCCGTATGCAGTGTGCACGAATCACAAACAGAACAACGTAGCCTGGGTCAAAGCCGCATGGGAGACAGAGTGGGACGCGATGATGTGATGTCACACGGGGCGAGGGCACCACCACAGCTGGTTCCGGCTACGTTCCTGGAAAAAGCACGCCCTGCACTCCTGTGGTCCTTGATCCGTTCCACGCCCCTTCCCTTGTCATGTTTTCTCTCCTTATTCGCACCTTTGAAAGGTAGCATTCTCAGTTGTGCCTGTCCGGCCGGCATCGGGGCGCTGTATTGGCAGGTACACTTTATGCAGGGGTGGGGGGCCGGACTTGCGCTACGTTCTGGGTGTTTGTGGTATCGATTTTGAGTGCAGTTGTATGTACAATCTCTGGTGGTGTACGAGGACCAAAGACGGTGACTCACTTGGTGCATTCGCGACGGCGGTCACATGATCGCACACGAGAGTCACGCAGGACCCAAGGCTGGACTGGCTCAACTTCCTTTTATCTTTCCATGAACAAATCGACAACAAAACAGAACAGACTTCAAAGCACAAGTCAATTGGTGCACCTAAAGACACTCGTAGCACGAAGCAGCCTAGGCCGACAATTGATACTTTTTTCCAGTCAGTACGATTTATACAATGCCGCTAAAGTTCAAGTCAGTCCAGTTCGGGGTCCACAACAGGTGCATATATATCCACGTCGACCCCCGAGCCATACCTACGAACGATCCCGACGAGAAAATTCCGGTCACCTAGAGTAATCGTACAGAGGTTGCCAGTTGAGGTCGCTACTATGGTCAGTCATATAGCCTGAGGCCTGGCCCGAGAGTGAGCTTACGAGGGTAACAAAATGAATGTATCATCAACCGAAGGCAATTTGAAAGTGCATTCACTTGATCGCGACATTACTCCCGTCGTCGCGTTGCAAGTCCGAGTTGTCGTTTCGACACGAATGCGCTCCTCGCTCCTCGCCTTCGAATCATTCGGGGTTTAAGCACTAGGCGGGGCTGTAACTGTATAGGTGCAACATGTGGTATCAAACATGTCTGTTCGCCCTCGAAGCCTCGCGTGCTTCAAGGTCATCGAGTTTAGGCCGATTTTCCATCGACTCCACTGCCAGTACGATATGGATATGCTTGCCTGTAGCGAGTCCCACCAAAACCAAGACCAAACCGTCCAGCAGATATTGCCACGATGAGCTCTTATCTAGTATGTTACACTACATGTATACTTCAGACCTAAAAAAAACCCGTAGATTACTGTAGCGGTTCTATCTAGATATTAATACAAGTGGCCCAACTGCGTCCATGTACGAAGTTAGAGAGATCAATGCGGATTCCATATTTTCCGGAAATCCAAATATTACTTGGGCGGTGAAGATGTGCCCTATGTATTAGCGGGACCCACGTTAATAATTCACCTTTACTACCACATATCCATCCCTCGTTGTTGATCATGGAGTGGTCGGTGAAGTCAACGTCTCTCATGGTTTCCGTCCGTGTGTCCGGTAAATGGACCTGCCACTGTCTCTCCAGTCGTGGCGTTCCACACACGGATTGTTCGATCGTGCGAGCCTGAGACGATGCGCTGGCCGTCTGGCGAGAATGCCACAGACCAGACCGGAGACGTGTGTCCAGCAAATGGGCCTGCCTCTGTCTCTCCCGTCGTGGCGTTCCACACACGAATTGTTCCATCGTCCGAGCTTGAGACGATGCGCTGGCCATCTGGCGAGAATGCCACAGACCTGACCGGATCCGTGGGTCCAGAATATGGGCCTGCCACTGTCTCTCCCGTTGTGGCGTTCCACACATGAATTGTTCGATCCTCTGAGCCAGAGACGATGCGCTGGCCATCTGGTGAGGCAGCTCGGACCGGAGACGCGTGTCCAGAAAATGGGCCTGCCACTGTGGCGTTCCACACGCGGATTGTTCCATCGTCCGAGCCTGAGACGATGCGCTGGCCGTCTGACGAGAATGCCACAGACCTGACCGGATCCGTGTGTCCAGAAAATGGGCCTGCCACCGTCTCTCCCGTCGTGGCGTTCCACACGCGAATTGTTCGATCGTCCGAGCCTGAGACGATGCGCTGGCCATCTGGCGAGAATGCCACAGACCAGACCGAAGACGTGTGTCCAGAAAATGGGCCTGCCACCGTCTCTCCCGTCGCGGCGTTCCACACACGAACTGTTCGATCGTCCGAGCTTGAGACGATGCGCCGGCCATCCGGAGAGAATGCCACAGACCTGACCGGAGACGTGTGTCCAGCAAACGGGCCTGCCTCTGTCTCTCCAGTCGTGGCGTTCCGCACACGAATTGTTCGATCGGAAGAGCTTGAGACGATACGCTGGCCATCTGGCGAGAATGCCACAGACCAGACCGAAGACGTGTGTCCAGCAAATGGGACTGCCTCTGTCTCTCCAGTCGTGGCGTTCCACACACGAATTGTTCGATCGAAAGCGCTTGAGACGATGCGCTGGCCATCTGGCGAGAATGCCACAGACCTGACCCAATCTGTGTGTCCAGAAAATGGGCCTGCCACTGTCTCTCCCGTCGTGGCGTTCCACACACGAATTGTTCGATCGGAAGACCCTGAGACGATGCGCTGGCCATCTGGCGAGAATGCCACAGACCAGACCGAAGACGTGTGTCCAGAAAATGGGCCCGCCACTGTCTCTCCCGTCGTGGCGTTCCACATACGAATTGTTCCGTCGTGCGAACCTGAAACGATGCGCTGGCCATCTGGCGAGAATGCCACAGACGAGACCAAATGCATGTGTCCAGAAAATGGGCCTGCCACTGTCTCTCCCGTCGTGGCGTTCCACACACGAATTGTTCGATCCTCTGAGCCCGAGACAATGCGCTGACCATCTGGCGAGAATGCCACAGACCAGACCGAATGCGTGTGTCCAGCAAATGGGCCTGCCACTGTCTCTCCCGTCGTGGCGCTCCACACACGAATTGTTCGATCATCTGAGCCTGAAACGATGCGCTGGCCATCTGGAGAGAATGCCACAGACCAGACCGAATTCGTGTGTCCAGCAAATGGGCCTGCCACTGCCTCTCCCGTCGTGGCGTTCCACACACGAATTGTTTGATAGTGCGACCCTGAGACAACGCGCTGGCCATCTGGCGAGAATGCCACAGACAAGACCGAAGACGTGTGTCCAGCAAATGGGCTTGCGACTGTCTCTCCCGTCGTGGCGTTCCACACACGAATTTTTCGATCGTGCGAGCCTGAGACGATGCGCTGGCCATCTGGTGAGAGTCCAATGGAATAGACCCTATCCCCGACATTTGGAATCACCATCTCCGATGATGGCCAATGAGACAATTGACCACGTTCCACATGTAGGATTCGAGGAAATGAGCTGGAATAATGCGTAGAGACAAGAGAACAAGTCGGCGCAAATGGTAGAGCAGAAAGATAGACATGTGGAGCGCTTTTTGCCATGGTCATCCCGAAATACCGTACAAACACAAAGGCATCGTCGACGAACGACCTGAATTTCTCTAGCTCTGTCTGGGAAGCCTGTTGTGATCGTGGCTATTAATTGTTGGCCTTTCTCATCGAATCAACAATTATACTCACACCTTGACTAGACGTTAACCACACATTCAGAGTCGAGAACGCTGGTGAAGCTAGACCCATGTCACCCGTCAAGCTAAGGGTCTCCAGCCAAAAGAGAAACTTCTCCTTGAAAAAAGTTTGAAGTTTTCCAAATATATCGGTTTTGAAATCAGTATGTTCCAAATGATCGTCCCAGAAACGACAGGCATACAACAGAGCAGGTGGGATGTGGTTATCAACGCGAGTGTTAAGGTCTTTGACGTCATTGTTGGCAAGATATGATGATTCGAGATTGCAGATGTTGAATTTGAGCTCATTGAGCAGTAGACCGAGACAGGAATGCGCCAATTGACGGTGAGCATCACGGAGGCCAACACAAAAATCACCGCTCTTCTCTTGATTTGTGAGGAAATCGCGGAACGACGTGTGGAGAGGAACGATGGGAAGGTTTTGATAAGCTGAATTGACACTACTCAACAACGAGCCGAGGCGACGGAGCAATCTAACAACCGCATCACGGTCGTCCCTGGCGTCGTCTGAGGCGTGTTTTCGCAGAGTGGTTAGGGAGCAGATAGTGAGGGGTTCGATTGAAGTAATGAGCTGTCCTACGACAGAGCGAAAGAGTAACCGCGATGCTGGGTGTGTGAAGTATCCTTCAAGGACTTGTTTGTATAAGTCGTCCAAGGGATCTTGTCCATAGCGATCTGCAGTCAGTCTCAAAAGATGCTCTATGCATTTTTGCCTGTCCAAACCAAAGAAATCGGGAGGGTCTAAGATGTATCCACATGCGACCGCTGCCCACTGAAACACACCCTCTGCCCTTGTTGCCAGTGCGTGGCCATACTTTTTGAATTCGTTTGAAGGGAGCTTCTCCTGAAGAAACGCGAGGATATCGTCATGAACCATAGAGGCCAACACAGGGTCGTCCATGTATTTGATTTTGACTGATTCCGCTCCAACGAACGCAGACTCGATGCCGTCCTCTGGTCTCGAGGTGATGAAGACACGGAAATTCGATGGGAGTCTGATGAGGTTTTTAGCGAGAAATGTATGTAACCCGGTTCTACCAATTGCATCTCCATTCTCGTCCAGGGCATCGATTACGACAAGAATAGGACCGACGATGTGCAGGTCCTTAAGCGGTTCCAGGATAAGGGATTGAAACAGGGTATCATAGTCGCGAGTGCCAACTCGAAGAGAGGGGTTGTCCTTTATGACCCTTCCAAGCGCGGTTTTAAACGAAGGATAACGGTCGGAGAGATCGCGAGCCAGTGTCGTGAAGAGGTGGTAAACCTCACGTTTGGATTGCTCCTTGCGCAAAAAGATAAAGGACGACGTAAGACGGTGCAATTTATCGAAGCAACGTGCGATCTCATGCGCAATCGACGACTTTCCCGTGCCTGCTTGCCCGAAAAGAACAAGACTACGCTCGGAAGCGGGGTCGTTCACCCAATTGACAATGAAGTCCAGGAAGGCCGTGCGTGTTCCGCTAAGACAGCCTTTGTTGGGCGTGAATCGCGAGCCCGTCCCATAGGGGATCTCTCTAATTTTTGCATCTAGGTCTATGACGATTATCAGATCCATAACCCGCAAGCAATCAAGACTACGTACCGGCGTCTGGAACTTGGCTTGACACCCACCGAAGCTGAGTAGATATCCGATCCACCTTGGCTGAAATTATTCCCACGTCGTCCAGAATTTGGAACGCAGTGATCTCCGTAGATATGGTCGTCTGGTCCAAGAAAGCCCTTCGGTGTTCGATAAGGGCTGTGTATAAGTCCTCAATTTTTTTCTCGGTTCCGCCGTCCATATCCTTTAACGCCCGCATCCCTGAAAGTAGCACGTTTACACTGGCCAATGAAGTAGGGGAAGACAACGTACAGAATCGCGAGTCCTTCGCATACGATTGGATAAAGTCACAGCAACTACAAACATCCTGCAGCATGAGAGTAAGAATTTGGGCTTGCTTGGACTCGGGCTTGATCGACTTCAAAGTGTCTTCATGACGTGCGAAATCAAACGCGTCATGCATGGCCTCTAGTAGGGTTCGGACATTGTCGTCACGTTGATACTGTTCTAGGAGTGTCTACCAACCAGATAAACATCGCATGAGTGTCTTGTTCTGACAATGACGCAAACGGATGTACCTTGGGGATCGCTAAAAGCAGATCATACGCCATCTTTGCAAACGGGGAAAGCTGAGAGTGAAAGTCGGTTCAGTCAAGGATAAGCAAAAAGGACATTACACGCACTTCTGCAATTGGGCCCAACGTATCCATCACCCACTTGATCCTCCCGACGGCCACTTCCCACGTATTTGATCGGCCAATCCGGTCAATCGGCCTCATGGCTTCATCAGCGCGATGGAGAGCAACTAGAGGATCCTCGGTAGGCAACATCTCTGCCTGGCCGTGTGGCATAGGAGTACCAGTGTCGATGGGAAGGTGATCCGGCGGGGGTAAAAGAGGTTCGGGGGCGGTGGATTGAATGCGTCCCCGGGAGTCTGGGACCATGGAGGGTTTAGTAGCTTCTTCGGCGAGAGAACCGTGATCTTCGGTTGGTATATTTGGAGGGCTGTTGGGCAAGATCGGAGAGGCCATGTTCGCTGACACGGTGACCGTTAGGTAGAGTGTGACCGGCTGCATCGACTGTCCAGCTTTCCCATCGTCACTCTTGAGAACGACAGGAACAACTACACGCGAGATATTCGATTAGTTGAACGAATGTGAAATCTAAACGAAGACGAACCGCTTTCGGACGCGACAGGAATCAGCATCTCATGCGTTCCTATAAGGATATCGAGTGCCGATCGTTTCGCATAAAGACAAAGTATAAGATGGGAAGACGGTTGTACAAGACTGAACACAACTTTCAGCCAAAAAATTGGAGAGAAAAAGGAAAGATCTACAAGGCGTCAAGCGTCTGGTCCCACTTCACCGTCTGTCCCTCAACCTGAGCGCTTGCCGTCTTCTCCGTTGTCTCCTGATTGGATACAGTAACGAAGAACGACGACCTCTTAAAGAGAAACTTCTTCTTGATACGAGGAACATTGTCCGCTCGGAGGACTAAGCAGGATATTGAAAACTTATCGAGACATCAACGAGTTAGGATTTAAGCACATACCAATCACCGCAACACGTAACTGGGATTGACTTCCCTGTGATTTGGAGATTTGAGCCCTGTCCAAGGACGTTTCTTGAGCGAACATCGCTACACAAAAGAAGGGATTGACGCACCCTCTTCCTGCGTTTTGCGATGCTGAGGGGCCGGGGCTGGATTAGTGGGTCACTATCAGGAAAGTCATTGATCAATCGATCAAACGCCATCTACGCACGAATTCAAGAACATTTGCTGGTGCTCCACATCTTGTGCAGTGGCCATACTAGCTACGCAAGAGAGATTTGTACTCAAGTTACTTTAGCCTGAGGATAATGTTTTCGGAGTGACAGTTCAAGCGTCCGTGTAACCACAAACCTCACCGCGCGATGCCAATTTTTGTTGATTTTTTTGCTGGTGCTACCTTGACGTATGTCAACATCATCCCTCGCGCATTCAGCATCCTTACCGCCCTTTGGTTTAACATCTATCACTCTAGCTACTGGAAGAGCCGTTGTTGGCACCTCTCCTCTCCTGTCACCCTCGCCGTATCGAGCTGCGCGCATTCACTGTCGTATACTGTACGTCCTCTTCACACTTCCCATCACCACGAGCTCCTTCCTCAAACAGGACACCACCACTCCCGTCCTCTTCACCGCTTTACGCGCGGGTGCCGTCGCGGCTCTGTTCCGGACCCTTCTCGGCTTCGCCACTCAGGTAGTTGAGGATGTCACCCCATCCTTCTTGATTGGGTGCTCTATCTCCCCCTCCTATATCAGTTCTTTCCCTTCTCACTGACGGGCAGGCTCAGCTCCTTTATTTTTTCACCACATCCTTCATGACCGCCCGCTACTTACGCCTCCCTTGATGCCGCTTTCGCCATGATCTCGAGCACGTTGGAGCTGGGAAACCCCCCCTCTATTTTATCTCCCTCTTCGTGCTCACATCTATATGGCCTGGCGCGTGCGCTTTCTTCCTTCGGGCCTCCAATCATCGTCGATACCCGAGTCACACTGGTGCAGCGTGGCGTTGCTGTATTTCGTCCTGGTTGCCCGGATCGATCATCGCTGCCCTCCTGCGTGAGCTGCGGTCATTGATATATTACGCGCTTGCTGGCATGCTCCTTATTCTCCCAAGGCTTGGCTACTTCCCTCCTCTTCCGCCTTATCTGTAGTGGCACAAACGCGAATAAAGACGGCCCGATTATCGCGACGGTGCTAGATACCGCAACCGTCGTCGTGCTCTCTATCTCGCCTGACGGTGTGTTACCGAAGGTATGCGCCTTTCTTCCCACATTGTATGCCTCCTCCGTTGATGCGCGCACCGGGTTATTGGGTTGACGATGCATATTTCCCGCGTTGAGTGCTGCAGGCCTGTTATCTCGTCACTAGACGTATGTGCATAAAGTCCCACTATCGGTAACAATACTCGCTTTGGTTCCCTTAGTTATGAGGCTTCGATTGTGTAGTTACGACTCATTTCAATGCATACTCAATCCCGCCTGAAGGGAGGACAAAACGTTACATCGGGAGAAACGAAAAGGAGGGTAAAAGGTTTACAACGTGTAAACGGCACCACCGTGCGATGTTAATTGTGCAGTCCAGCAAAGTCACACCGATCGTACAAGTCGAATGTACACCACGGGCTCCCAGTTATCTAATTCGTAAATGTCGTCGAAACAAAAAGTACAAACACTGTGGTACTTTTGAATAAGTTATATCTCGACCTCAAAAGCCGGCCATACGTCCACTAGTAGCGACGTCGGAACGTGCGGCCACCGCGGCCCTATGAATGCGCTCCTCACGCATCCGGCTCTGCCCCGGCGCTCCGTTCAGC
>WNGR01011959.1_pt1 | contig 12867 bp, 8 predicted proteins | sample 5407581 | NCBI WGS metagenome assembly WNGR01 (sample SAMN13153383, study PRJNA577476) | soil metagenome | isolation source: 80 cm soil or saprolite under Garry oak tree replicate 2 | place: USA:California | collected 2016-06-15 | reverse complement strand
GTGGAAACCGACCGCTGGTCGGCGCTCATCTTCGTAGACAATCTGACCAACAAGAAGGCGCTGCTCAGCGATACGGGTGCCCTGTCGGCGAACGTCCCGATCTTCGACCGCGTCGCGACCAACCAGCCGCGGACCATCGGGGCCGACGTGAGCTGCAAGTTTTAAGTGCCGCAGCAGGCAGACTACCCGCGGCGCGGGTACGCCTGGAGCGTCGTAGCGATTCTCATCGCCACGGCGGTCCTGTCGTATACCGACCGGCAGGTGCTGAGTCTGCTCGTCGATCCGATCCGGGCAGACCTCGGCATCAGCGACACCGAGATCAGCCTGCTGCTGGGAACGGCTTTCGCTGTTGTGTACGGTATTGCCGGCCTGCCACTGGGGTACCTGGCTGACCGCACCTCGCGCCGCAACCTGATCTTCTGCGGCGTGCTGGTCTGGAGCGTGGGCACGCTTGCCTGCGGACTGGCGCAGAGCTTCGGGCAGCTGTTTGCAGCCCGCCTCGTGGTTGGACTCGGAGAGGCGGTGCTGTCACCCGCGGCCATCTCACTGATCAGCGACTATTTTCCACCGTCGCGGCGGGGCATGGCGGTGGGCTGCTTCCTGAGCGGCATCGCCATGGGCATCGGCGCCGCCATCCTGATCGGCGGTGGAGTTCTGCACGTCGTGCAGCTCGGAGCACTGGCCCACACGCCGCTCGCCACGCTGGCACCCTGGAGGCTGGTCCTGTTGGTCATCGGAGCGCCGGGACTGCTCTGGGCACTGGCGATACTCGCGATTCGCGAGCCGGTCCGCCGCACGAGCGAAGCGCCGGTTGCCGCTGCTACCGATGCAAACGGATGGCGCACCACCGGTTGGGCGCGCGTCATCCCGATCTATATCGTCGTCGCCATCGCTTCACTCGTAGACAACGCCGTGGGCGCTTGGGCGCCAACACTGTTGACCCGCGAATTCCACATGGATCGCGCGCAGGTGGGAGTCGAGCTCGGGATATTATTGACGGCCGCGTTCGGCGGTGGCGTTCTGGCAGGCGGCTGGCTCGCCGACCGCGCGGGGCTGCGCGGCGGCTGGTCGAGGAAACTGCTCGTCTGCCTGGCCGCCAGCGCGTTGATCCTGCCGGTTGCCGCTTCGATCAATGTGGCAGACGCGACCGTCGTGTTGCTGTGCGTGCCGGCTTACTTCGCACTGTCGGGCATTGTCACGGCCTGCGGTTTCTCCGCCATCCTGGACGTGGTTCCCAACCGTTCCCGCGGCCTCGCCATGTCGATCAGCTTCTTCCTGAATGTCGCCGTCGGAGGCGCTGTGGATCCCACTGCTGTCGCGCTCGCGAGCGATCATGTGTTTGGGTCCGAAGCAGGACTTGGGCCCGCCCTGTCGATGACGGTTGCCTTGGCTTACGGCCTTGCTGTCGTGACCCTCCTCGTGGCACTGTCATTGTTTCGAACACGAAATGCTTCATGCTCGCAATAGTCAGTGCAATGCCGGAGGAGATAGCAGGGGTCCTGCTGGCTCTCACGGATGTCAGGACCCAGGAGTTTGGACGCCGGCAATTCCATGCCGGGTCGTTGCAGGGAGCCGAGGTCGTCGTCGTATTCTCGCGGTGGGGCAAAGTGGCGGCAGCAGCCACGGTTACGCAGTTGTTGAGCTCGTATCCGGTCGCCGGCCTCGTGTTTGGAGGCGTCGCCGGCGGGGTGCGGCCGGGACTGGCCATTGGCGACATTGTCGTTGCTACCGAGCTGGTACAACATGACATGGACGCAAGTCCACTCTATCCTCGTTACGAGGTGCCGTTGCTGGGCAAGGCTCGATTCGCCGCCGATCCGCTGCTGTGCGAGCAGCTTACCGCGGCGGCGAGGACTTTCCTCGCTCACGATCTGAGCTCGCAGCTTGCTCCCGGGGAACGCGAGTTCTTCGGGATCACGGCTCCCCAGGTGGTGCAGGGGCTCGTCGCGAGTGGCGACAAATTCTTCGCCAGTGCCGGTGACGTCCAGGAGCTGCGGCAGCGCCTGCCGCAAGTCTGCTGCGTCGAGATGGAGGGCGCAGCGGTGGCTCAGGTATGTGACGAATACGGCGTTCCCTTCGCAGTCGTGCGGACGATCTCCGATTCGGCGGACGAAAATTCCGTGCACGATTTCCCGCGCTTCTCCCGAGAGATCGCGCGCCACTATTCGATTGGCGTGCTGTCGAGATTCCTCAAGACGAAGCCCGGTCCAGGGCGGACTGCAGCTGGCGCAGCGCGGTGATGAAGCTCTCGGGCGTATAGGCCTCGTCGTTGCGCACGAGCTTGTAGAGCCCATCGAGCCAGGCACGATACTCACCGGACCTGCCGAGGTCGATCAACAGGCCGTCGATGGCCATGACGGCCTGCTCGGCGCCGATGTAGTCGTGGAACTCACCTTCCACCCCCAGGGACACCAGCATGTTGAGCAACTGCTGCTGATCGGTGCGTGACCACTGGAAGCTGGCGGCGCGATCACGCAGCCTGCCCACGAGCATCGCAAGATCACGGGCGCGGGAGACGATCTGGCCCCGGCCTCCGGGACCCGCTGCGAGCAGGGACTGGCTGAGCTTCAGAACGCTCGGGGCGCTGGCCGGATCGAGGCGCCGTGCAATGAGCCAGGTCATTCGAAGGTGGCCATCGTTGACCGGAACGCTGCCGGGCTCCACCGCAAGGGTCAGCAGCCGATGGCTCCAGTCGTAGCGCTTCATGGAGTTCATGTGGCACGCATAACAGTTGAACAGGGCCAGCTCGGGAAAGGTCGCGGTATTGTTGATCCGGGGTCCCTGCAGCGCCTCGAGCTCCGCGGCGGCGGCCGCCAGTTGCCCGTAGGCCCAGGTCTGTGTGCGGCTGTTGGAAGGTTTGCGCCGTTGGTAGTCGGCATCGATGTGGTAGTGGGCCGGCTCGATCGCCTGGAACGTGTCGAGCTCGAAACTCAACCGGGGGTGGCCGGCCGCCATGAGGCGGTGAGTCGCAAACTTGTCGGCGGTACCGTAGTGGCAGGACAGGCACAAGGTCGCACGCTCGTGGATATTGGCCGTCGGGTACATTCCCTGTGCGACGTTTTCCCGATAGGTCGCGCGCCTCGAGGTGTGCGTCGTTATCCAGCGTTCGGAGCCACCATGACAGGCTTCGCACCCGACACCATCCGACACCGAGAATTTGGGCCCGCGCATCTGCGGCGCCACATTGTCGGTATGGCAGTCCAGGCATATCTTTGCCGCCGCGGGATTCGCAAGCCCTAACTTGGCTGCTATCGACCGCGAGCGCTGGGAATTCAACACGGTGTACGCCTTCGAGTGCGCGTCTTCGTGCGACCAGGTCACGTACTCATTGAGCAGCACGTCGTAGGTCTTGCTCGGACTGACCGAGCCGTGACACACCGACGATGAGCAGCTCGCAACGCCGAGATGCCGGCCATTCGACTGGGCCAGCAACGGTGTGCACACGAGCAGCGCCAGCGCTGCGGCAAAAAACGGCCGCGGGCCGTTTTTCCTATGGATTATCGCGGCCGGACGAACCACGGCTTGCGATCCGAATCGAGATACAGACGCTCCATCTCTTCGAGACTGAGCGGCCGGGAGCCGATGCGGCCGAAGACGGACATCTGATGGCCGGTCTCATCGACGCCGCGGTCACGGTCCAGGCCTAGAACTTCGGCTGCAGGGCCGGTGAGGTCAGCTGCACTACCTTGAGACCGCCGGGCCCATCGGCAACATACGCGAACAAGGAGGCATTCGTGGAGGCGACTATGACGTCCCTCGCGTCCCGGAGCGCGCCACCGCCGTCGAACAGCTGATGCAGCTGCATGGCTTGCGGTTTTTCGATATCGACAATCGCAAGTCCCTGCTTGCCGGCGGCTACGTAGGCATACGTGCGAGCCAGGTAAACGCGTTGCGCGTCCTGGAAGGGAATGACCCCGGCGATGACCTGCGGATGTTTCTTGTCCGTGATGTCAATGGCTCTGAGGCCCTCGTGATCGGTTACGAACAGATAACGGAACTGCAACGCGGATGCGCGGGCATCCTGGAGCGGCACCACGCTTTCGACCTTGGGATGCAGCGGGTCATCGAGGTCCAGGATCACGAGTCCGGCGTCGGCGACGATGTAGACGTAATGACCGCCGATGGTGATATGCCGGGCGCCTTTGAGTATGCCTCCCTCGTTCCAGGTGAGCGTGCGCCGCAGGAAGTTGTTGCGCGGATCCCCGTCGGCCAGTGTATTGACGTCCGTCAGGATCAATCCCTCGCGTGAATCTGTGATCAATGCGTAGTTGTAGATCGGGTGGAAGGGCTGCTCTTCGTTGTCCTCACGCATCAGCTTGCCGGCATTGCGCGCGGGATTGATCGGCTGGTTGGTCGGAAGAGCCACACATGTAGCATCGGAGGATGCAATGCGCGTCTTGTGTCCGAACGGGCTGGTCGGCCCTGTCAGAATGGGCTGACTGACTCCCTTGTTGGCGATGCTCGCGACGTCGTATACCTGCATGCCGCTCCTGCCTTCTGCGGCGTACACATATTCACCTCGCAGTTGCAGGCAGCGGATCGCATCGCCTGAGTGATCATGTGCATTCTGCAGCACGCCCTGCGCGCTGCGGTGCCGCTGGTAGTTGTCCGGATATGCGTATTTTTGCAGGTAGCTGCCCAGCACCGCCTGCGGCTCGTCCCACTCGGTGACCTGCACGCCGGTCAATCCGCCGCCGGTGCCGACCCAGGCGTAGTAACCGACAAAATTGATGAAGTTGGTTCCCTGCAGCAGCAGTTGAGCCATGATGGCGTTGTTGTCATTTGCCGCTCCGAGATGGCAGTCGTCGCACGTCTTGGTCTCCGTCAGGCGCTCGGTGTGGGGGTAGTGTGGGTTGAACGCCTGCGAGCTGTAGCCGCTGGCGGAGATGGGCGGCTGCTGGATGTAGATTTTCTCGCGATTGATGTTCTCCGAGGAGACTACGAGCGCCGAGCTCGACCGCACTGGAGCGATCCGGCCTCCATCCGTGGGGCCGCGGCGGCCCAGCATGAACATGTCGTCGCGGGCTACCTGGGGATTGTAGGTTGCGGTGACCCTGGATTCGCCGCCCTGGTAGTGATGGCTCGGATTCTTCCAGTTCGCCTCGGTCGGCAGATGACAGCCGCCGCAACTCGTCGTCCAGGAGGTATGACAGGAATAGCACTCCATGTCCTTCGTTCCGTGTGCGCGTTGATCGGCAGGTACCTGCAGTCCCCACGCCTGCGAGTGCGTGTCACGGCTCATGAGCTTGGCGCGCGCGGACCGTTCATTGTAGTCGCTGGATTGTGGATCAACACTGTCCTTGACCAGGTGCACACGCCACTCCTGCCCGGGGTTTACCAGGGAGTGCTGATAGAGCTTGCCCTCCCGCCATTCGAAGCGCTTCGCCCCATCGGGATTGCGCAGCAGAGACAGATCGGTACCGGCCGGTGGCGCGGCGGGGCCCGACGTGCGCAGTGTTGGATAGGCGTCCGCCGTTCCATGGCAGTCCACGCAGGCTATCTCGATCGCCTGGGCGACCTCTCCATAGATGTAGCCATTCCCATGGTTGTCGCGCGCGAAGTGGCAATCGACACAATGCATGCCTTTGTCCATGTGGACCGAGGCCATGTGCACGGCCTTCTTGAACTTCTGCGGATCATCGTCGTTGACCGTGGCCCCCTTGGCGTCCAGCAGGTTTCCGTGGCGGTCGCGCTTGAAGACAGCGCGGAAGTTCCAGCCGTGCCCGTGGTAGTCCGCAAACTGGGTGTCGTGCAGAGTAGGGTTGAGCTCACTCACGTGTTCCAGGAAGTCAACATCTGCCCACTTCCCCCGGGGAGCCGCGCCTTCCGGGTTTCTCTGGTAAACCTCTTTGATCTCGTCTGCTGTCGGGTACTTCTGCTTTTCCGGCCACAGGGCCGGCGCATCCGACTCATAGTCCCACATGGTGTAGCCCATGAACGAGTTCACGAACACGTTGGGCTGGTGCATGTGGCAGACCATGCATTGACTGGTCGGAATGGATCGGGTGAAACGGTGATTCAGCGGATGGCCGGACTCGTGCTTGGGAATGACGGGGTCCACGGTTCGGCTCTGCCCGGTGTTGCCGAACTTCCCGTAGGGACCCGAATGCTTCTCGTCGCGGTCATTGGCGTACACGACATGGCAGCCCGAGCAACCGGAGCCGCGGTAGTCACCGGGTTGGTCGTCCGTACCCATGAACCACATGTACGGGTCGTTGAGGCGGGTCTTGTGGATATTCAGTGCCGGAATGGCCACCCGGCCGGCAGTTCCCGGCCCCCGGTTGGACACGTGCAGGTCGGGGCGCCCCGGCTCGTTCAGGTTCTGCAGCCCGCCGGTGATGTTGGGCAGAGCGATCTCGGGAAAGCGGTTTCCGGTCACCCGTCCGCCGGGCTCGAACACACGGAAGTTGTCGCCCGGCGGTACCGTTTCCCACTGCGGCAAAGCCTGCAGCCGTGGAATGACCCCATGCAACGACAGCGCGCTCGCCGGGTCGGGAAGCAGGGGACCTTCGATGCCGGCCGCCTGTCCGCTGCTCGTATAGGCCTCGCCGAGGATGTAGCGCTTGAAGGGCAATACGCCGTTGTTGTAGGACGCGCCGCCCCAGAACATGGCGCCTGTTGACATCAGGCTGCGTTGCGCCGCCGCGATGATCGGCAGGTGACAGGCGCCGCAGGCCTGGGTAGCAACCCGGTAGTCGCCGGGATTCACGAAGCGGATGAAAGCCGGCGATTCGCGATTGAGCAGCGTGTAGCTGCGCTTCGGCTTGGCACTCCTGGGGTAGTCCCATTCCGCCGGAAAGAGGGGCAGAACGTGTGCGAGGTCGCGAAGCCGGCTGTATTCCAACTCCATCCGTGCAAGCCCGCGCGGGGGAATGACACTCGCATCACCGCCGTGGCAATCAGTGCAACCGAGTTTCACCGCGGGATTGTCATGCATGGACAGCGCATCGGTACGCGCATGGCATCCGAGGCAGCCGGCGCTCTTTTGGTTGACTTCGGCGAGGGACTGGTCCGCCGGCGCTGCCGCGAAGTGCGCCGCGGGCGCCGCCGCGGCCAGCGTCGGCGCGAGAATCAAGGCGAGCAACAGGACATGTCTGAACTGGGGCATTTCGCTCGCTCAGTAGGTCAGCACGAGGTTGAAGAACATCGAAAAAGGAGCGCTGCCGCCCACGAGGCTGCGTACGGCAGGCGCCGGGAAGAGCTTCGCCACCGACAGGCGCGCGATCACGTTCTGCGAAATGAAGGGCCGGTAGATTGCGTCCACGGAAGCATCCGTACCGATACTGCGCGAGACGGCATTGCCACCCAGGATGGCCTGCAGGGGCGCCGTTCGGTCGAACATCATGCGATCGACGTCGAATGACACACGCAGCGAGGGGGCAAGGTCGAAATCAGCCCCGGCGCCGAGCAGCTCCAGTCCGGGGTTGGTAAAGTTGGATTCACCGGTATCGGCGGTCGATCGCAGGGAGGGGTACAGGGAATCGCGCTGTTTCAGATCGATCGCACCCAGGACCAGGGGCAGGCGCTGGTGAATGAAGAACGTCGAGTCGGCGCCTGCAAACGCGGCTGACTGGTTGATGCCGTCGAATCCGTGGCTCTGGCCGTCCAGAGGATTGCCATCTCCGGAGGCATACAGGCCCGAAGCGCGGATCCTGATCCAGTCAAAATCACGCGACAGCTCGAGTGCCGCAAAGCTGGCCTGGACGCGGGTCGAGCCCGCGGTGAATACCCCCTGGGACTCGCGGCCAATGACTTCATACACCGAGCCGGTGAGATTCAGGCGGCCGAGGTGGCCGTCGGCGCCATAGCCCAGGTAGAGCACATCGTAGTCATGGCGGGCACCGGCCGTGAAGGTGGGGTTTGCGCCGTCGAGGAGGATGTGCGTGCCGCGGGCCCGGCTGCGGTCGTAGATCGCGACGAATTCCGATGTCAGCCCCAGCCTGCCCAGGTCCTGCACATACAGGTTGGCCATCAGCAGATCGTTGGCCGGAATGCCCGCGCCGAGATCGTTCTGCCGCGCCGCATTCTTCGGCAGCCGCCGGAACCAGCCGGCGCTGTACTGGTAGATGCCGTTGTCGCGTGTTCCGAACAAGCGGATGCCCAACGGCTGGTCGGCGAGCACGAAGCCGCGAAAGTCGCTGGTGACCGGCTGAATGCCGATTCGAACGCTGTCGAAGTCATAGTTGGCGGATACGTCCCGCAGGTGTTTCTCGAAGAAGAAGGCCTGGGCTCCGACGGAGGTCGTGGTTGTCCTGGTTGCACCCGTATTCGTGGAGCTGTAGTTGAGGATGGGGGTGATGCGCAACTGGTAGTCCGGGGGGCGGAATATCGTGTCTCCCTCGTACAGGACGGCATCGATGCTGGCCGTCTGGCTGTTGAAGAATTGTTGGTGTCCATCGAGCTGGCCCGTGGCGGCATCGAGGGAGGCCGGCACGTGCCGCGATTCCAGGAGCGAGTTCGAGCCGACGGTGAGTACGGAGAAGCCGTCCGGTCCCCAGACGGGCCGGTCCCCCTTCAGTGGATTGTTGGTGGCATACGGATCGAGCCGGTTGTCCGGCTGCCCCAGCGAGTCGATGATCCGCCATCGGTCCACCGGTATGGAGCCCGGAAGAGGCGAAGCGGACGGAGTGGGCAGCCGGGTTGGATCGCACTCGGCCGGTTGCAACCGCTCGGGCGGCTCCTGGCCGGGCCGCTGCCTCAGGGTTTGCGCAGACTCGGGCGGACAGCCGGAATTGGGGTCAGTCTCCACGGCAAGCGATTGCATCGCGGCGGCCGTCAGCACCGACACCAACATGAGGGTACGCAGGCATCTCATTGCGACGCGCGCGCCTTGCGGGATCCCGTGTCGAAACGGCCCCGCTGGGGCAGGTGGGACCGATGGCACATCACGCAGTCGGAGCTGAGCTTGCTGGTGTCGCTGGCATCGCCGTGGCACTCGCGGCACTTGGCAATCCGCGGCATCAGGATGTCGCTGCTGCGCTTGGAGCGCTCGGCGGTGTTGTGGCACGAAGTGCACGGCTGGGTGATATGGGCAGCGTGATTGAAGCGGGCGCGCGGCATCCAGTTCTGTGTCAGCCGCACGGGGGTAACCTGCCACTGATCGAATCCGGAAGCTCCCAACACGCGGGTGACGTCATGACAGTCGACGCAGACCCGTTTCTCGAGCAGCTCGCGGCCCATTTTCAACGACTCGCCGTCCGCCCAGTCACGCGCGCGGCGCTGCTCGTCGATCGACATCTGCCGGGCTTCCTGCCCGGGGCGGCGCAGCCGATCGGTCTGGGTCCGGGTCGTCGGCCCGGTCGATTCCAGGTACTGGCGGCTGAAGTGCTCACGCAGGACCCGGAACATGCTCTGCAGATTGCCGTGCGGGACGCCGCTCGTGGGATCGTGCTCGTCAAAGTGCAGGCTGTGACAGCCGCTGCATTGGGTCTCCATGCGGATGGGCATCATTTCGCGGCCGCTGGAGTTGGGACGATGGCAGTCGCCGCATTGCAGGACGCGCTCGCCCGTCGGGGACTTGATGCCCTTGGGGTCGAGATGTTGCGCGTGGGAGAATTTCAGGTGCGAGTTCTCCTTGAACGTGGCCGCATTGCTCGAGTCGAGCCATTGCGGCTGCCATTGCCCGGGCGCCACGATCTCGTCCCGGCTCAGCACGGCGATGCGCAATTCCGGGTGATCGGAGCCGAAGTCCGCGGCGTTCTCCACCTGCGCGTCGGATTTGAGCTTGTCGAGACGGGCGTGACAATCCGTACACAGCCGCTCGTCGCGCGGTATGAGCGAGGCCGGCTCCTTGTGTTCGAAATGACATGCGGCACACCGCTGTTTGTCAAACAGGGCAACGTCTGTCGTATGGACGTCAACATGGTGCTGGACGTCGGCATGACATTTCTCGCACTCGGAGTTGCGGACACGCTCGAACGGATTGACGTGGCAGGCCGTGCAGTCGTTGCCGATGAAGCGGTGGGTTGCATGCAGCGGGCCGGCGGACCACAGGGCATCGCTCGGCACGAGCGGAGTGCTGCGCAGCAGCTTGCGCACCGACGGGGCCAGGAAAGTGCCCATCGGCAACAGGAAGATCGCCGCCACACCCAGGGTCAATGTCCATGACCAGAAGCTGATCGTGAAACGGGATGCCTGCACGCTGGTGTGAGCTGCGGCCGCCGGCGAGGTTTCATCCGGCGCGTAGGGATCGCTGACCCGCAATACGCAGGTGCATTGTGCGTGGGCAGGCGCGTTGGGGGGCTCGACTTTGACGGTTGTGTCGCCGAGCTGCAGCGTATCGTTCGGATGTAGAAATACGCGGGTTTGGCGCCGCCCGTTGACGAGGACGCCTTTTGAGCCCAACGCTGTCAGCAACAGGCGGCCACCCGGAGCGGCGCGCAGGACGGCGTGTCGTGGATCGACATCCTTGTGGGGAACCTGCAGGTGCTGATCGGGAGCGCTGCCGATGGTCAGCTCCGCTGTCTGGAATACAGTGCCGGGAGTTTGTCTATTAGCGGCGGACGCACTCCCGGCGACCTCGCGTATGAGGCAGATCAACATCGCGTCACCAGTACAGGAATACGGTAACTACGTGTATGCACAGCGCCGCCAGCAACGCGCAGCACAGGGGGACGTGGAGGAACAGCCAGATTCTCAGCAGAGCCGCGAACTGCGTCTCGCGGCGAAGACGTTGCAGGAGCGCTGCCTTCGAGCCGGCGAGCTCCAGCAGCTTCTGGACGCTGGCAAGTGCAACTTCGCTGCCGGTGCGTCCAGGCCGTATCTGTGCCAGTGTCCGGATCAAGGCGCGTTGGTTGGCGTTGGGAACGAGGTTCGAGCTGCGTGGCGCCGAGCCGATGCCGAGCAGCAAGGTGGATTCGTCCCGTCCCCGCAATTGCTTCCAGAGATTTCCCGCGCCGAGATCGGTACGCCGTGCAGCCTCCGCCAACAGCTGCGTGATCCGGGGCGAAATGCCTTCGGCAAGGTCCAGGGAGCTGCTGTCGAGCTCTGCAATCTGGCGCAGGAACTCGCTGCGGCGAAGGTTCCCGCGCTGTTGCATCATGGCGCCCGGAAAGCTCACATAAGCATAGACGCCCCAACAGCCGCTGAGCGTGACGAGGCACATGAGGACGTAGGCGACGGTGTGCACGTTGCGGCCGAAGTGCATGCCGCTGTGCAGAGTCGCGATCAGGAGCGCCGCAAGGCCGAGGTATACATGGGCGGAGAGCCAGCCGATCGCCGTGCCCATGTTCGAGCGGAACGAGCGCTTGCGGATGCCGAAGAGGGCCAGAAAGATGACGAGCACAGCTGCGATCGTGCCCAGGGTATAGCCGAGCCAGGTTCCTCCGTTCGGGGGAACGCGTGGCCGGTCGAGCATGTAAGTCGCCAGTGTGACCAGCGATGCAACTGCGGCGATCAGTCCGTAACGGTAGTGGCGGAAGTTGATGAATGACTGGTGCATGGAGTGGGACTCAAGCCCCAGTTACTCCAGCGCCACGGCTCGTTGCCTGGCCAGTTCGAGGACGTCTTCCGCATGGATCCGGATGGCGGCCCCGGTCGGACAGGCGCGGACACAGGCGGGACCGCCTTTCAGGCTCGCGCACACGTCACATTTCACCGCTGTCTTCGCTGCCTCCAACGGCTTGGTGCCCAGTAACTTCGCGAGCAGACTGCTCTTCGGAGTCTTCTCGGCCATCTGTATGACCCCGTAGGGGCAGTTCTCCTCGCAGTTGCCGCACCCTATGCAGGTCTCATCGATGAACACCTCGCCATTGGGAAGCCGGTGGATGGCGGAGGGCGGGCAATCACGCATGCAATGCGGATGCTCACAGTGGCGGCAGGACGTGGGCAGATGGAGCGAATGCAGAGAGGGACCCGCGCTTCGGTCGAGTCTCGAAACACCCTCGTGGGTGGCCGCACAAGCCTTCTCGCATTGATCGCAGCCCACGCACAAAGTCTCATCGATCACCAGCACGCTGGTCGCCTCGCCCAGGCCATGCGACATCAGGTACGAGAAGACGCTGCCGGCCTTTGGTCGCGCCTGCATGTGTGCATACTGGGTCAGCTGCTCCGTGCGTTCGGCATCCATCTTGGCGGCGAGGCGGGCGTCCGCCTTCAGGAGCGCCTTGAAGCTCGCGTGATCGATGCTCAGCGCCTCCGTGGCCACCATCGACTTGGCATTCAGTGACCGGGTTGTTTCGCCTGAGAGGCATCCCAGCGCGTCCAGGAACGAGTTGGCGGCGCAGTAGGCGACGACCGTGTCCTGTTCGCCGGTACGCCTTGAAAGCGCCACCGAGCCGCTGCGCACCAGGTAGAAGCGCTCGATGGGATCACCTTCCTTGAAGATCTCGGCTCCGGGAGCGAATCGATGCAGGCTGGCTGCCTTCGACAGGGCATGAATGGTCTCAGGTGATGCATGCGGCATCAGCAGCAGCCGCAGAGCGCGGATGTTTCATGCGGCCGGCCGGAGATCAGGCTCATCTCCCCGAGCAGCTGGCCACCGCGCAATATCATCGGCGCGCCGCCGGCCTCCAGGTGCACCTCGCCCCGCAGAACGTTGAAAACGCTCGAGGCATAGTCGCCCCGGGCGAATATGCTGCTGCCTTTGGCGGGCGTGACGATCCTGCTCACCAGCAGCAGCTCCCGCAGCGCCAGCATCTGGATGTCGCGGAAGATCGGCAGCCCTTTGTGAATCAGGCTGACGATGCGCTCGACGTCGCCGCCGCCGCGCAGGATCCGGAATTTAGCCCGCAAGATGTCGTGATCGGCGGGGGCCACGGTGCGGCCCAGCAGGTGCTCGACTACTTCGAAGCCCTGGTTCATCGCCTGTTTGATCAGCGGGTAGCCGGCCAGCGCGCCAATGACATAAAGGCCCGGCACGGTGGATTC
>WNGR01007762.1_pt1 | contig 12867 bp, 9 predicted proteins | sample 5407581 | NCBI WGS metagenome assembly WNGR01 (sample SAMN13153383, study PRJNA577476) | soil metagenome | isolation source: 80 cm soil or saprolite under Garry oak tree replicate 2 | place: USA:California | collected 2016-06-15 | reverse complement strand
TCTCGCCCGTTACCATGCCGAAGGCGGCTGTGAGCGCCAGTGGAAGTGTGGAGGCGAGAGCGGCCGGGCGCATACTATGCACGACCTGGGCTTTCCAGCCCCATCCGGGTACTCCTGGGACAAGCGCCATGTTCGATGGCGGCGAGGCATAGAAAAACCAGATGGCTTCGGGCAGCATCAGAATATCCCCGCGCACTGAGAATGGATAATTCCAGAAGCCGAACCCGGCGGTGCCGCGCAGCGTGTTTGCCTGGTCGGCGGTGCTGGTGAGGGTCGCGGCGGGCAGCGAGGAACGCGCTCGTACTTCCATGCGTACAGGCGGTTTCCAGGGAAACTTCGCGCGGGGCAGCCGACCGTAATCATCAATTTGCGCGTCGGTATAATGCCCTTGCCTGGCGGAAGCGAAAGCCATGCGCACGGTCGAGCCGGAAAGCAGCAGATCAGCGCCGCCTATGCAGGTGCGTGTCCAGCGTTCGTTCAGTGTATCGGTAAATTCATCAAACATAGCAGACCTTTCGTAGGCTGGTCACTTCCAGCGAGGGAAATAGAGTCAGAAACTATGCCAGGGGTTTACTTCAACTTGTAGCGGCAAGCGCTCCCTTTTTCTGTACCTCGAGGAGTTCCTCTTCCAGTTCTTCCCATACCTCCTGTTCTGCATCTGTATGGGCCATTGATTTCTGGGTGAGGATTTTCGTCACACGGCTGCGGAAATCGCCAAAGTACTGCTTTTGTATGGAAAGAGGCGGCATCATCTGAAGCTGTATCTCATTCAATTCGTAGAAATCTTCAGGTTCTAGCGACAATGCCAGCAGGTTTGCGTAATGGTGAATGAGCGTCAGGCGGTATTGGGAGAGAAAATAATTGCGCTGTGTGCTGGAGACGAGCATGCTGCCTGCAATTTTCCCGGAGAATAAGATCGGGTACGCTGCCGCGCTCAACTCATCTTCTATCTGGTGAGCGGGAAGAGGATTGTTCTTATCGCGGATATCGTTGTTTTCGACGCCCCGGCATGTGGTGACGCAGTAACCTGCCAGGGATTCCGCGCCCAGGAACATGCCTTTCTGCTCGAGATTCCCTTCCCAGGGGAGCGTCCCAAAGGCGACTGTTTCGCGCAGGCTCCGAATCTTCTGGCTGCGTGACGATTTCATGCAGCGCACAACGGTGATGGCCATGCCCAGGCGATCAGGGTCCAGCTGGCCGATGGCGTGCTGAATGATGAGGATTGCCAATGACCAGAAGCGCAGTTCTTTTCGTGTATTGGAGCGAGTCGAGAGTACTGTTGCAAAAAATGAGGATGGGATAACCTTTGACGCGTCGTCTAAAGTGGAGGCGAGGGTCTCATCGTATTCATCCCCAAGCAGGTCGATGAACTGTTCGCGATATTCGGGCAAGGTATTCAGCAGTTGTTTAAAATTCTGCGGTCGAGGGTCTATGCCTCCATTCACCCAACGGTGGAGCGTAATGGCTTTTATGCCCAGCTCCCCAATGATACGCTGTCGAATACGGGTATCTTGAATAATCATTCCCAGTAGTTGACGCCAATCTTTTGCTTCCTCGAACTGCATAACATTACCCTCCGCTATCGAAATTGTACGCAACTCTCCTGGCGGCGTGGAGTCCCCTCGCATTTGATAGGGTGGAAACGCCGTCTTGCTCATCATATCACACTTTTATAAAAACTTGGCGAGAAAACTACGAGGTCTTCAGCCTCGTGGATGAATCGCTGTCTTTTCGCCCTGGTTGGCAATGTAGTGACGAATGGCCTCCTCACTGGCATTGCCAATCGTGCAACACTTCTGGATTTTTCAATGCCTGGGGATCAAAGGTTCCCGTTTCAAGCACCATGGATGTGATAGGCAATAACGAGTGGACAAAGCGGATTTCTCGCAGATGCGCGTCGATTTTGCTCGTCATGGTGGGTGAAAATCGTTCCTTCTTGATGGAGTTTTTTCGATTCAGCCATCGCGACATTGTAATAATGTTGTGAATCTTTCACCTAACAAGGTCTCGATATAGGGAGTGACACCCCAGTAGGTTTTCAGGGCGAGGTATTCCTGGATGTAAGTGTGATTGCCGGGCGGATGGCGTTTGACGGCGCGGATCATGAGGTTTTTGTCGGTGTGTTCGGGGGCGATAAATTCGACGACATCGGTTGTGTAGCCCATGATGCGCAGGGCGAGGGCGCGAAAGGTGTCTGTGAGGATATCGGCGAGGCGTTTCTTGAGAATGCCGTCGTGGAATACTGGTTGAAACGGCTGCACGGCGCGCAGTTGTTCGTGCAGGTGGCGATGGCAGCAGGGTGCGCACAGGATCAGGCGGGATTGGGAGGTGATGCCCTGGACGAGGGCTTCGTCGGTTGCAGTATCGCAGGCGTGGAGGGCCAGCACAATGTCCGGGGCGGTCTGCGGGACATAGTCGATAATGGCCGACTGCTGAAAACATGCGCCGGAGAAGCCTAACTCGTCACTCTGTTGATTGTCCTTCTGTATCAGGGTCTCGTTGACATCGATGCCCACGAGGCGCGCCGGAATGTGGCGCACGTCATTGAGGTAGTGATACGCGGCGAATGCCAGATAGGCCGATCCGCATCCACAATCGAGTATCTGGACGGGAGTGTGATCAAAACGATCCAGTTCACCGGTGTGCTCGAGTAGTTTGAGAAACTCGTTGATCTGGGTGAACTTGGCCTGCATACTGGGCAGCACTCTGCCGTGCTCATCCATGATACCGGTGGCCTGGAGGAATGCATCCGGGCGATTAGCGGGCAGGAGCAGGTTTTTACGCTGATCGTGCGAGAGGTCTGGCCGGCGCGGGGAAGATTCCGTCGAGGTGCGCTGCACGATGGGCTTCCCCTTTTTGGGGAACTGGACACGTAGGGTCTCTGCGGTCGATTGTGCGATGATGGTATGAAAAGGCAGCGCCAAAAGCTCTGCGAGCTTCTCCCTTGCTTCACTGGCGCGATAGTTTTTGGTAATGTCCTGTTTCTGCGTGAAGTAGGAGAACTGGAGATAGCGCTCGTTCTTAATCTGCACAGGCCGCACTATTACCTGCCTCCAGGGGAGGAGCTGATCGCGTATCTGACCTTTCAGGGTCAGCCGCACAAACGTTTGCTCGTCCTGGACGAGCAGCTCTATCTGCTGTTTATAATCGATATGTTCGCTGATCATCGGCTCACTTTACTACGAGGACGGGACAGGTAGCCTTTTCAATCAAGGAGTGGCTGACACTGCCCAATAACACTAGTCTATATCACTGAGAAGCCAGCGTCCAGAGAAAACGCAGAAAATCGCAATAAAAACCTTATCAATTGAAGTTTTGGCATTTTTTGTTAAGCGTTTCCCTTTTCTTTTTCTTATAATTTCTGCTATACTTGCACACACATATATTTCTTATGGGAGCGTATTCTGATACACCCGTTGGAGGATGGAGCTACGTAGGGCATACCGTATACAGAGACAAACTGAAGAAGTAGTTATAAGTTTATAGACCAGACGATGTAACAATATCTGATACACGAATACATCTCGAAAGGCAGCAACCGACATAGATGTCGCAGCATAAGAAGAATCGACACAAGCAACGTATCTCAGACGACCTTCTCCCTCTCAAAATTGTTGGATATAGTATCGCCTGCGAACGGCACCCCCTTCGTAACGAGGATAGTTACTTCATCGAGGAGAATAGCGGCCTGGCGGCAGTGTTTGACGGGGTAGGGGGCAGCGCAGCCGGAGAGGTTGCATCGCAAACAGCAAAGCACGCTACGCTTCACGGATGGAAACAAGCATTACGACAGATATATAAGCGTCAACGCGGACGCCTGGTAGATTGCCATGCCACCGATTTCTGCGCGGTGCTGCGGCAGTTGATCGAAAACGCCGACGAACAGGTGCGTACCGAGGGGGCAAAAGAAGCGGGGACCGATGATCTCGCGACGACGGTAGCGATGGCGATGTTCTGCCTGGAACCGGAGACGAATGCGATAAGCATGATCTACGCGCATGTGGGTGACAGCAGGGTGTACTTGCTGCACCAAAACGAACCTTTGAAACGGTTGACGACCGATGATGGATTGCTTGGCAGGCTGGTGGAAAACGAGATGGTCAGCGAAGACGATGCGCGGCGCATTGACCAGGCCATGCACGTGGATGACCTTTCAGATGTAGAATTCAGTTACTTCCGACTGCGTGGGGGTATTACCCAGGCGTTAGGCGCCCCTTTACCTCCTACCATTCACCTCGATGAAATTCCTATCTCCGTTGGAGATCGTGTCCTCCTCTGTACTGATGGCATTCACGATAATCTTACTGATGCCGAAATTGAGACGCTGCTGCGAAAAACGTCACGCGATGGCGCAGCACGAATGCTGGTGGAACAATCGCAACTGCGCTCGCGAGAAGAACGTCAAATCACGATCCGCGCGAAACCAGACGATATGAGCGCGATTGTGATTACGCGCCGTTTCTAGCAAGACGGTGGAGAGCAAGCGGAGCAAGCACTCCAAAAGTACCAGCCAATCTTCGTGTTTTGGGCGTTCATTTATCGTGTGTGCTACACTCGAACAGAAGTTGTTCTTGTGCCACGCGCGAGGGTACGTTATTTCGCTCAAAAGGGAGGAGCAATTGGCGGTGAACAGGAAGTTCTGCTATTTGACGGGTCTCTGCTTGATGGTACTGCTCGCAGGATGCGCATCAGGACAGAAAAACCAGGCAGCGCCAGGACAGGCATTGACGGGGGATAGTCTGAATATCCAGCAACAACCGCTGCCCTCTCCTACTATTAGTATTTCCAGACACCTGATTACACCGACTCCATCTCCTACTTCACCGCCTTCGATCAATCACCCTACGCCAACGCCGACTGTTATTCCCGGTTCCGGTTATGGACCCACGCCCTATGGGGAGCCACCTCCATTAACAGCAGAAGAACTGCAACTGACACAGCAATTATTTGATCTGATCAATCACGACAGGGCGGTCCGCGGACTTTATGCATTCGTCTGGAATGCTACGCTAGCAGGTGGAGCGCGTTTGCATAGCTGGAATATGTACCACTGCGGTTTCAGTCATACCTGTCCCGACGGCTTGAATCAATGCACGCGTATCGCGAACGAGGGTTTCACGGGCTTCACGGATTGCGGCGAAAATATCGGGCTGGCCGGGCCATCCACTCCACCCTGGCTCCATGTGTACCAGGTGCAGGAGAGCATGATGAACGAGGGATCGAATGGCTGGCATTACATTCATCTTACCAGCACCACGCTGCACCGCATCGGTGTCGGCATTTATGTTGATCCCAATGGCTGGGTGTGGTTTACGGAAGATATGTTGAGTTAGCTGCACGCCACTTCTTCTACCCATATCCCCGCGTTTTTATGATGTAGGGAGAGCAATCGGCTGCCAGGAATGGATGGTATACTATTAGCAGCTATTATTAGGGATAGCTACCTGGACGAGTACTCAAGGAAAGATACCCCAATGGGAGAGTGAGGCATGAGCAGAAAAGACTATGAACGCCTCTGCTCGGAACTAGATAACACGAGGCAGAAAGATCATCCTCAGGCGTACGACGCGCTCTCTCAAGAAGAGAGAGAGGCCCTACAGTACTGGATAGAGCGTGCCATTCAGCCTGCTCTCAAAGCTGACGAGCGTCATAGCAGCTACGGACTCAAACACGAGTATGAGCGCGAGACGAAAGTATATGTCTCGCACGCCCAATTTAAGGGAGCAATGCTCGTTGCAGGATACCTGCCAACAGAGAAAGGCGAGCAGAACTGGCACTTTAAGATCAAGCCGACATACGATGAAAAAAGCTTCTCGCGTGACGCCGCGAGTCAAAACAAAAGATTACGCTTACCAGCATACAGAAGTACCCCTCAAGGTGAGCAGGACCCGCAATTAAACGCCCTCGTTCAAAAGATCCTCGCTTCACACAGGGGTGATGATACTTACGGTGTCATGATTTAGGAACCGGTTAAGACTTCTCCTCATAGTCATCTATTTCCTTACACGGAAAAACGAATGGCTAAGATAAGCCGTACATTGACAAATGCTATACAATTATGTTATACTATAATTGAGAAAAAGAGCAACTCAATACTTTGACTTTCAACAGGAACAGCTTCGGCACTTCACTGCTTCTGTGCTCTCCCCTAGTAATGCCACTACGCATCCCCTCTGTCGATTTGACGAGGAGCCAGGAATATAACGTCGATGATCTGCGAGTGCAGAGACCCTACGAAAAACCTGACTTACCACACAGAAGGAGACCATCAATTCATGAGTGTTACAATTAGCGACATCAAAGGATTACAACCTGAACTGAGGACGAAACTTGAGTCTGAAGGGATCAGGAACACCACGCAGTTTTTGGAGCACACCCAGACACAGAAACAGCGTGCAGAGCTTGCCCACAAGGTAGGTGCGACACCTGTTGCCATCAAGGAGTTGGCCAACCGGGCTGATCTCATGCGCTTAAATGGAGTCGGTGGGTATTTCTCGCATTTGCTGGAGGATGCTGGAGTCAATAGCTGCAGGGAACTGCAACACCGCGTTCCTGAGAAGCTGCACAAGACGCTGGAAGCAATGTCTACCGACAAAAAGATCGGGCAACGCGCCCCCACGCTCGTTCAGACGACAGAGTGGATTACCGGAGCCAAGAAACTGGCCGCAACCTCGCCGGAGTAATCGCTTAGGTACTAATAGCTACAGGCGCCTCCCTCTCACTCGCTGGGCAGTAGGGGCGCTATTCTATAGTACACTTTGCAAAGGTAAAGCAATGTCACAGTCGACCACCACACAACAAGAATGCAAGAGTTACAGGCCCGGTATGTTCCGTTCATCGTATCGCAAGTATGAACATGACTTGAAACGTCACGTAGAACATGGCTGGCGACTGCTTTCTTGTACAGTAGCAGGACGGGATATCTTCCTCCGCGTATGGTTCACAGCAATCTACGAGCGGTAAGGGCTTGCACTCGAACTTCTCACCAGCTTTTCAGGAGGTGGGCCACATTGCCAGCTGGTGTTACTTCGTAACGGATGCGGTCCGGGTTGATCTCCTCGAATAGTGACGTGTTTTCGGGCGAGATGACGAGATCACGCGGATGGACTACCCGCCATATGCGGTCAATCGTCTCCGGCTCTTGCTGCCTGTATATAAATCGGCGAGCAATTTTTGCCTTCTGCGCCATGTGTTCAGCTTTGCCAAAAGTGCTTCTGGCCTGTTCATCATCGTAGTACGGGTCATGATATTCAAACAGACGCGGCGCCTGGCGAGGTTTAGCGTGACCAAGGTACAAAAACGTCACAGGCTGACCATTCGCGTTGTCAATTGCCGAGCGTATCACCGCTTCGTTGTGCGTATTATCGGCCAATAACACAGCCAGCATAGAGCCGGGTAGATGCTCTGCAATATGGGTGATAGGTACCGGTACGTGCCCCTGCTGCTTTTTGCGTGAATAGGTGAAGTAGGCTATTCCCATTCCAAGCAGGGTCACAGAGCCACCAAAGAGCGTTGCCATCGGCTTTGCAACGAGATTCGTCGTCCAGGCCAATACTACCAGGGTCGTTGTCAGCAGTCCGAGGTAAAACTTGCAGGTATGCCAGGGATCGAGTACCATCTTCCCTGTGTAAGGAGAAGGTGCAGGCCTGTCTTCTGGTAACCGGAGCACACCTGTCCCTTCGAGTGAGGCGCTAGATGCTGAAGTCGTTGTAGTTGTGCCTTTGGGTGCTTCGTTCGCAACCGCTGAATCGTCACTTTGGGGAAGACTTCTGGCCGTAGACTGAGAGGACACTCGTTCGGCACGCGCCGCCTTGCGTTCGCGGCGACGCACGATATCCAGGCCCACACAGGTGAGTGTAAAGGCTCCCAACAATCCGAAGGCGTACAAGTCACCGAGGACCGTAATTGCGCCCTGCACCGCGATGAGCACGCAGATGGGGATAGCGATGGCGAGGAGAATAGAGAAATGCGGTGTTCCCCGCAGCTTATTGCGTTGCTGGACAAACTTCGGGAAGAACTCCATGCGTGAGAGCGCCAGGAAGACGTGATAGGAGCCAATAATGGCCGTGTTCGCGGCAAAGATCAGCAGTGCACTGGCACTGATCGCCACCTCGATCTGCAAGGCGATATTGCCCCAATGCCCACCGAGCAGCGAGATGACCTGCGCAGAAAGTACGGGGTCCCCCACCACCTGCGATGGGAGTAAGAGCGTCGCGAACACGGTCAGCAGCGGGCTGGTCAGACCGATAGTCAACACCACAAGCAACAAGGCGATGCCGGCGACCTTCTTGCGAGGCGTCTTCATAACCGGCGATAACTGCGAGATACTCTCCAGGCCCGAGAAGGCAAGAAATGAGCCAGCAAAGCCGACCAGAAGTGCAGGGAGGGTCAGTTTCTGATGCGCAAACATCTGGGGGAACAGCGCGAGGAACTGTGTGAAAGAAAGGTGGGTAAAGACGGTGACGAGAAGAGCGATATCGCTCAGAAATGCGATCAGTGCACCTACCAGACTCACTTTAGCACTCTCGCTCACCCCAAACCAGTTGAGAAGCCCGAGCAGAAGCAGTACACCGATAGTCATCTCTAGTGTAAAAGGGACAAGGGCAGGCACAACCACGCTCAAATACAACATACCCGAAAGGCAACTGATGGCAGCCGTGAGGAAGTAATCGACCAGAATGAACATACCACCGAGGGCTCCCACCCAGTGATTAATGGCCTGGGCAGCCACTGTGACCACGCCGCCTCCCTGGGGGAAGCGATGGGTGACCTCCGCGTACTTGAGCGTGAGGAGCACGAAGACCGACATCGTCAGCATCACAAAGAAGCCTGCCAGGTTGCCAACTGTTCCATACAAGATGCCTGGAACATAGTAAATCGAGGTACCAACATCGGCAAAGACGACGGCCCAGCAGAGGAGGGAACCGAGCCGGATCCCAGCATGACGCTGTTCTTTCCCTCGTATGTGATGCGAGGTTTCTTGCGGCGTGGCTACCTGTTTCATACTTCCTCAAAAGGAGTTCAGAGACGATCGAGGAGATGACCATGCCAATCGATGCTGCACGCCACTTCTTCTACCCATATCCCTGCGTTTTTCTGACGTAGGGAGAGCAGTGAGCTGCCAGGAATGGTCGGTCGAGGTGTGCGAGGAAACAGCAAGAGAGATGATTACTCACTCAACTATACTCTATATTATTACTATACGCAACTGAACAATAAAATGTCCAGCATTGTTCCAATCTGATGCATGCAAAGCCATTTTATAAGGAGCGATGGCTAAAGCGTGCCGCCCACCAGCTAAATGCCAGAATTGCTGCTGCCAATAGATACATGACGGTCTCGATCCCCAGCGTATCAGCGATCACGCCGAGAAAGAGCAGGACCGGAATAGAGCCAGCATTATACAACATCGACTGGAAGGAAAACACGCGCCCTCGCTCCTCCTCGGGGGCTTGCTCCTGCATCACCGTCTGCGCGGGAATATTCACCATTTCCAGCGCAATTCCTAAGAAAAACGTGACCGCAGCAACAAACAAGAGGATCCCCAGGACAGGTAGAGCCAACTGCGACCAGAGGAAGCGACCTAGCGGGATGAGTATCAGGCCAGCAGCAGTGCCCAGGCTGCCCAGGGCGATGGTGCGGTTCTTGCCCAACTTCTGCATGAGCAAGGGCATGATCAGACCACCAAGCACTAAACCAATACCTGCTGGCGCAAAAATGAAAGGCATATCCTGGAAAGGTAGATGCAAGACATTGACGACAAATGGCCCCGCCAGCTCGCCTATCACCAGCAGCAAGATACTGACGAACGAGACCCGGAGTAAAGCGAGCAGCAACTGACGATTCGAGCGAACGTAAGACCAGGCTTCTCTCACTTCGTGTCGTATGATTTTCCACGTCTGCTTTCCCAGCGATTTGAATAGATCTGGCTCGTCGCTCTGTTTCTGCTCCAAAGCGCGTTTGGGAATCGCCAGGATCAGCAAGGTACAGATGACATAGACGAAGGTGACAATCACGAAGAGCATATCAAAGGATAGAACCTGTACCTGAACAAGGCCGAGTGAGAGAGAAAAGGGCGGAAAGAGTGCTGTAATAAGCCCACCGAGTACTAGAAAGCCCAGGGCCTGCGCAATGGTGAGGGTGATGTTGAAGAGCGAGAGCGCGGGCGCCAGGTCGTCCTTACTCACGAGTAATGGGATGGCAGATGCCTCTGCAGGCGTAAAGAACTGTGTAACCAGTGAGATAAGAAATGTCAGGAAGTAGATCGGAAGGATTGTATGCGGGTTCCAGAGCAGCGCGAACACGATGAGAGCTGTGGATACCGCGCGCAGGGCATTGCTTACCCAGAGGACGAATCGCTTGTCCAGGTGATCGACATAGACGCCTGCAAGTAAGCTAAACGGCACGGCGGGAAGGGTGAACGAGACGATAGCAAGGCCGACCATCACCGTGGAGTGGGTGACCGCCGTCACGATGGCAATGACGCCATAATTGGCCGCGTTAAACACGATCTGCGAAAGGAGCTGTGCCAACCAGAGCAGTAAAAACGAGCGATTCTTTAAGACACGGCGAAATGATCCTGCTTGTCTATCCTTCACAGGAGTGAGAGGCGCAGCAGAGGTGTTCTCGTCCCTTCGTTCTGTCTTCACGTGCCTCCTTCTAGAGCTTGCCTGTACTTCCTCATTCATTGGAAGCGCTTGTAGCGATCAACTGGCCTGTAGCGACTTCCCCCCTGATATATTATAGCAAATTGGATGCACCAGTTCCACCTCTGGTGTGAGATACAAGTAGCTCTAAGATTCGTGCAAATTCAGTTGAAATTCGTGCCGTAGGAGTTAACCCATGCATGTCTCTGGCGCATTCCAGGTTGGCCCCTGGCTCCTAAACTATTCCCGCCAATCATTGTAGTCGGGTTAGTACTCGTCTGGGTAATTGTGGGGGGATACGTGCTCAGCTTGTTTATTAGGGATGCGGTGCTATTTGGCCTGCTAGTACGATGGAAGCCTCCTCTCTTGCCAGGTATCCACCCGAAAAGACCCCTACTCCGGCAAAGGTGATCATCCCTTGAGCATCCATCGGGGAACCACTAGCCCTCAAGGCACCACCAGGTGAGGTATGTGTTCCTGTATGCATAAGTAAGGAGAGTGTAGAATCAAGCGGATAAAACCGGATGTTCAGGCTGTGGTGGAAAAGCAAGACGATCCGCATTGACATCGCTCCAGTGCCTGATGTGGAGGAACCGGCCTGATGTGGAGGAACCGGAGCCTCCTCCCGTCCTGGTGGCTGTGACAGTGTCTAAACCAAATACCGGAACTCGGATAGGTCCAACAGAGATAGGTGGGAAGCGGGTAATAGTCACATGTGTACGATCAGCGCTAAAGGTGAAGTCCATGAGGAAATTGGTTGCTGGAATGACTCCTGGCGCATCTTCGCCAGGGACGCCTAAGCGCTGACTGCGTTGCGCACCTACGGCCAGCAAAACGGCATCATATTCCTTCTCCAATGCTGCGAATTCGATATCGCGTCCAATGGCGGTGTTGAGTTTGATCTCGACACCAAGTTCGCGCATGGCCTCGATATCACGATTCAGTTCTTCGCGCGGCAGGCGGTAATCGGGGATACCAATGGCCATCATGCCTCCTGCGACCGGCATCGCATCCAAGACGGTCACCCTATAGCCCCGGCGCGCGAGGTAATAGGCAGCACTCAGGCCAGTAGGTCCTGCGCCGACAATCGCAACACGCTCAGCAAGCCAGTGTTTTGGGGGGGTGATCTTGCGCGTCTTCTGGGTGGTATGATCCGATGCGAAACGCTTCAGATCACGGATAGCGATGGGTACGTCAAACTCACCACGACGACATGCATCCTCGCAAGGCGCTGTGCAGACTCGCCCGCAGATGGCAGGGAATGGGTTGGGTTCGGATGCTACCTTAAACGCTTCATCGTAACGACCCTGGGCAACCAGACTAACATATAAGCCTGCATTGGTACCAACAGGACAGGCAGCCTGACAGGGAGCTCGCAAGTCTTCTTTCCGCTCACCCAGCCAGGTACGCCAGCTTTGCCAGGTTTCCTGCCGTTCAGCGACGTGCCAGTCGTGTCCTTCACCCCATGGCTGTTCGCCTGGTTCTTCAGCGAAAGCACGAGTGTAAGCATCGAGCGGCTGCCAGCCGTTATCTGGCGGCATATAAGATACAGGACCTGACCTGGCAAATGTCAGTTCCTGCACACTGCTCTCAATGGTGATGGCGTTGGTGGGACATTCCTGCGCACAGACCTGGCAACCAACGCATTGCGCCACCTGCACTGGCGCCAGCATCATCCACGAACGGGCTGCATACCCTCCTGGAATAGGAGAGAGCAGTTCTTACGGCAGCCCCAGTTCTCCTTCGCCCGATGGGCGTGTCATATCCAGACAACGCACAGGGCAAAGGTCCATACAAATACCACATCTGAGCCTGACCTTTCCGCAATAACACCATGGAAATGGGCCAGGGTGGTCCATGTACGTCGTTCCCCTTGCTTGTGAAGGTCGAAACAACGGATCTTCTATCAAACCATGGGGAACTTCGTCACAAGGCCTTAGCTTGCTAATGCTTTGGTTCAGCGCTCGATAATCATCGCCACGCCCTGGCCGCCCCCGATACACAGGGTGGCCAGCCCGTAGTGAGCATTCCGACGCTGCATTTCATAGAGCAGGGTGACCAGCACCCGCGTCCCGCTGGCTCCAATCGGGTGCCCTAAGGCAATGGCGCCACCGTTGACGTTGAGCTTCGCGCGATCGAAACCTAGCTCTTTCCCGACTGCTACTGACTGCGCAGCAAAGGCCTCGTTGGCTTCCACCACATCCAGGTCCGCCTCCGAGAG
>WNGR01031211.1_pt1 | contig 12869 bp, 11 predicted proteins | sample 5407581 | NCBI WGS metagenome assembly WNGR01 (sample SAMN13153383, study PRJNA577476) | soil metagenome | isolation source: 80 cm soil or saprolite under Garry oak tree replicate 2 | place: USA:California | collected 2016-06-15 | reverse complement strand
GCGCACGGAGGACGACCGAGCTATGCCGACCACTGGTCCGGACCCTCGGCGCCTTCGGGCTCGGCCGCGCGGGCATGCGCTGATTCGCGGCGGCGGATGGCGCGACGACCCAGGACGATGAGGACGACCTTGCCGAGGACGACAACCAGAACGACGTCGGCGGCACCGCTCGCCCATGCCGAACTCGCCAGCAGGGCACCGCCTAGTCCGATGTGGACGGCGATAGCCAGCGCGCCCGCTACGACAAGGACGATCGTCCTGCGGCGGGACCGATGTACCGGCGTCATGCCGCCGGCCCAGTGTCGGACGTGACACCGGGCGTTTCGGGTCGCCGCCACGCCACGGTCAGGCGCTCCCGTCGGCCGAACCTGTTGAAGTCTCTGGTGATCACGTCCTGGATCCGGCCAAGGCCGTCCTCGTCGGTGGCGTCGACGCGCAGCGTCAGCGTGCCCACGGCGGCCGTGATCGTGCACCGGCCCCACGGGTCGAACGTGACGACACCGCGAGTTTCCGACCATTCGGCGGCCACCCGCACCTCGCGGCGCCCGAGCATGGCACGCAGATGAACACGCGGCCCATGGCCCTGGCCGCCGCCCATGGCGGCCGCGTGCTTACAGAACTGGACCAGATACCGGCTCGGGCGCTCGGTCTCGAGAGTGGCTTCCGCAATCAGCATCGGGTGAATCTATCGAGACACACTGTCTATGGTCAAGCGACAGTGTCTCCATAGTCGTCGTCGCGTATAGTGATCTCGTGCCGAAGCTGTGGAACGAAACGATCGAGGCGCACCGCCGCGAGGTGCGTGACGCGATCCTGGACACCACAGCGGCCCTGGTGGCCGAGCACGGGCTGCTGTCGGTCACGATGTCGCAGATCGCCGAACAGACCGGCATCGGGCGAGCCACCCTGTACAAATACTTCCCGGACATCGACGCGATCCTGCGCGCCTGGCACGACCGTGAGATCACCAGCCACCTGCACCAGCTCACCGAGATCCGGGACCGAGCAGGCGATCCCCGCCAGCGGCTGGAAGCCGTACTGCGGGCCTACGCCCACATCGCCCACCAGACCCGCCGCCACCACGACCCCGAACTCGTGACGTTCCTGCACCGCGACGAGCACCTCGCCCACGCGCAACAACAACTGCACGACCTGATCCGGCAGCTACTGGCCGAAGGCGCCAAGACCGGCGACCTCCGCGACGACGTCGCGCCAACGGAATTGGCGAGCTACTGCCTGCACGCCCTCAACGCGGCCGGCAGCCTGTCCACCCAGGCGGCCGTCCGCCGCCTGGTCGCCGTCACCCTCGCCGGACTGCGTCCCGCAGAACGCTGATCGCGCCGGCACTCAGCGCAGTTGGCGGGCCAGGTCGGCGGCGATGGCGGCTGCCTTCGTCCCCCAGGAGGCGGGCGCCTGATCCGGGACATCGGCGTGACGACGACGTTCGTGGCACCGGCGATGCTCCAGATGATGCTCGCCGAGCCCACCGCCGACAAGGCCGCGTTCGCCTCGCTGCGCAAGGTCGTCTACGGAGGTTCACCGATCGGCGTGCGTCTGCTCACCGAGTGCCTCGAGTTGATCGGAGCAGATTTCGTCCAGGCGTACGCCGCCACCGAGACCGGCAACGCCGTGGCCCTGCTGCCGCCCGCCGATCACCAGGTGGGCAACCCACTGCTGGCCGCCGCCGGCCTGCCCTGCCCCGGCGTGGCACTGCGAATCGTGGACCGTGCAGGAAATGTGCTGCCCACCGGCGAGGTCGGCGAGGTCCAGGTACGAACGCCGGCCGTGATGCTGGGCTACTGGCGCCAACAGGAAGCCACCAGAAACGCGTTGGTGGACGGTTGGTTGAGCATGGGCGACGCGGGATATCTGGACGACAACGGCTATCTGTTCCTGAGGGACCGCATCAAGGACACCATCATCGTGGCCGGCCAGAACGTGTATCCGGCCGAGGTGGAGAACGCACTGGCCGCGCATCCGGCGGTCGCCGAGGTAGCGGCAATCGGTGTGCCACACACCAGTTGGGGCGAGGCGGTCCATGCCTGCGTGGTACGCCACCCGGATGCACGGCTCTACCCGGCCGACCGCAGCCACCCGGACGAGGCCGGCGTTCGAACTGCCCGGAAGCAACCTCTGGGGCGGATTGCGCCGTTTTCGGCCGCCATTCACAATTCACATGGCGGTATGTCGTCCGTGCGGCGGCTATATTCCTGGTGCCCGCACCCCAAGTCGACACGAAAGGCGTGGTCTCATGCCGCATCGGATTCGGTCCCTGGTGATGGCTCCGCTGTTGGTATTCGCATTTGCCATGACGTTTGTGCTGTTACCCGTGCACCATGCGGCCGCGAGTGGTGTCACGGCGGCGGCGGCCGACTTCACCGTCACGGTGGACCCGTTGGCGCAGACCCGCAAGCGTGGCACCGGGGCGCCCTACTTCGTCACCGTCAACTCGGTGAACGGCTTCAACTCGCACGTCTCGCTGAGCCTGTCCGGGGACATCCCGGCCACCGGCACGGTCTCGATCACCGACCCGAACGGGTTCGGCCCGCTGCACGACGGTGAAGTGGCCATTCAGATCAAGAAGCAGTCCGTGCTGATCGGCACCTTCGCCATGACCATTCACGCGATCGGCGGTGGTATCGAACACGACGTGAACATCAGCCTCACGATCCGGTAGCCGGTTCGGCGGATCGCGCATTCATGCGAATACGCGATCCGCCGATCTCGTGGGATCAGAACGAGTTCGCCATGCGCGCCACGTGTGGCGCGCCGGTGAGCAGGTCGAGCCGGGCGGCGATCGCCGGGTCGCCGTCGATCAGTCCGGCCCGGCGTAGAGCCGGGGTGTCGGCGGAGCCGGCGAACCACGGGCCGAGTGCGCGGGCGGACAGCCGGACCGTACCGGCGCCGCCGGGTTGGCAGCTGACCTTGCCATCGTCCACCACGATGCGGTGGCGTCCGGCGTGCCACGGCGCGTGCTCGTCGATCACCTCGATGTCCACCGCGAACGGACGCAGCAACTCGGCGGCCGGCCAACCTCGGGCGGCCACTGCGCCCGGCAGATCGACCACCCGCAGCATCCACGGATGATTGGTCACCTCGTGCAGCATCGGCTGCGCCAGGACCAGATCCCACACCGCGGGGTCCACCAGGCGCAGCGACACCTGGGTGAGCTGACCGGCCCAGCTGGCCAGCTGCCGCAACAGGGTCCGCGCGGTGTCCTGGTCGACAGCGATCAGGTCGTAGACCTGGAGCGTGTCGCCATCCGGCCGTTCCGCGGTCAGGTAGCCGAGGACACCGTGGTCGCCCGGCACAAGGTCGACGATGTCGAGGTCCAGCACATGCTCGGGGTTGAACGACTCGGTCGCCCTGTCCAGCATTCCGTCTATTGTGGACGCCACGGCCAGGTAGGCGTCCTGCAGCGCGGGCAGGTCGTCTTTACCGGCCGGGCGGATCTCACGGCGCACGGTAGGCCTGGGCACTCTGCCCAGCAGGTCCAGCGGCAGTGACGTCCGCTCGAAGACGCCGGTCTGCTCCCAGCCGAAGGCGCGGTAGAGCGGCGGCACGGACGGGAAGAGCGCAGAGATGCACTGGCCGTGCTCCCACATGTCGCTGATCGCGACGTCGAGCAGCGCGGTGGCCACCCCTCGGCCGCGGGCGTACGGGTCGACGGCCACGCCGGCCACGCCGCCCATCGGCACCGCGCGGCCGCCGAAGAACTGCCGGTGGTCGTGCAGCCGAAGGTGCCCGGCCAGCCTGCCGTCCACCTCGGCGACATGCGCCCGCCAGCCGCCGTAGTGCCGATTCGAGCCCTCCGGCACCCTCGGACCGCCGAACGCCAGCCTGCACAGCGCGTAGGCCGCGTCGGCGTCGGAGTCCCGGAACTCCCGAACGATCACCGCGCCTCCAGCCCATGTCGTGGAACCGCGTCAGTGTGGCGACCGGATCCGCCGGACGCCACTCGGTTTCCGGCCGGAGGTCAGGACAGGCGTGCCGCGATCTCGCCCTTGCCCGTTGCCGCACGTCGTGATGGTAGACCGCCCGCGTCAACGGTGATCATCGCGCGACGAACGCGTCATGCCAGGTAACCGGCCGGCGCGGTAACCTGCCATTCAATCGGCCGCGCCGCTCGCTATCGCTCGGATCGAGGGGATGCGGGCATACTGCAATGTGATCTGCTCGCACCACCGCAAAGGAGCGTGGGTCGTGACCGCCGCCACTACCAACAACCTGACCGCTCGCCGCTGGGGGATTGTCGCCGCCGCGGTGCTGCTACAGCTCGCACTCGGGGCGGTGTACGCCTGGAGCGTGTTCTCCAAGGCATTGCACGCCACCGGAAACGACTTCGTGCTGAGCAAGTCGGCGGCGGCCGTACCGTTCTCCGTCGCCATCGGCATGATCTTCATCGGCACCTTCGTCGGCGGACGGATCCAGGACGCCAGGGGCCCGCGCGCGGTCGCGTTGGGCGGCGGGATCATCTACTCGGTCGGCGTGCTGCTGGCCGGGCTGGCCGCCAACCACAGCCAGCTCTGGCTGCTGATACTCGGGTACGGGGTCATCGCGGGGTTCGGGCTCGGTTGTGCCTACATCGTGCCCATCGCGATGCTGCAGAAGTGGTTCCCCGACCATCGAGGGCTGATCACCGGCATCGCGGTAGGTGGCTTCGGCTTCGGCGCGGTGCTCACATCGCCGGTCGCCCAGGCCCTGGTCACGCACTACTCGAAGGTGCCGACCCGGGCGTTTCTCTGGCTGGGCGCGGCCTACCTGATCATGGTGATCGTCGGTGCGTCGTTCTTCCGTAACCCACCCGCCGGGTACACCGTGCCGGGCTGGACGCCGCCGGCCCGCAGCGTCGTGGTGTCCAGCGGCCGGGACTACTCGCTGGCCGAGGCGCTGCGCACCCCGCAGTGGTATCTGCTCACGGCGATCCTCACCCTGAACGTGACCGCGGGCATCGCGCTGATCTCGGTCGCGGCCACGGCGGCCTCCGACATCGCCGGATACACCGCGGTCTCGGCGGCCACCCTGGTGGGCGTGATGGGCCTGTTCAACGGTGGCGGCCGGGTCTTCTGGGGCTGGCTGTCCACCCACATCGGCCGGATGGTCGCGTTCCTGTGCATGCTCGGCGTCCAGGCGGTGTGCTTCCTGGTGCTCCCGCACACCTCGTCGGCTGTCCTGTTCGCGGTGCTGACCGCGCTGGTGTACCTGTGCTACGGCGGCGGCTTCGGCACGATGCCGGCCACCGCTGGCGACTTCTTCGGGCTGCGCAACGCGGGTGCCGTCTACGGTCTGATGATCGTCGGCTGGAGCATCGGTGGCGTGGTCGGCCCACTGCTGGTCGCCGCCCTGATCAACGGCAAGTCCTACACGGTGGCCTTCACCACGATCGGGATCATCGCCGTGGTCGCGCTGGTGCTCCCCGTCGTGACCAAGCCACGGAACGAGGTCCCGGCAACGGCGCCCACCGACGCGAAAGCCCCCATCGCGCCGTGAGGCGGTGTCCATCTACGGCACATATTCGGGAGACATGTGTGAGCTGAACACGCGCTGAAATTCGCGGATCGGACATCCGTGGCAACTTTCCGGGTCGCCCATGGCGTCCTAACCAAGGGAAGGTTCCTTGGGCGGAGGGTGTCGGATGCGGGTCGACGTGGGCGACGGCGTGGCACGACCTGCGACCCGGCGGCGGTGGCGCCTGGTCGACTATCCGCGGCGCGGCCGGACCGGGCTGCGGCACTGGCTGCCGTCCTGGAAGCTGGTGCTCGGCGTGATCCTGCTGTTCAGCGGCCTGCTGGTCGGCGCCTTCTACATCGCGCTGTGGCGGGTGCAGATCCCGCAGGCCAACGACTTCGCGACGCGGCAGGCCACCGTGTTCGAATACGCCGACGGGCACACCCAGATCGCGCACGTCGGTGTCAACCGGGTCTCGGTGCCGTTGGCGCAGGTGCCGCAGACCGTCCGGCACGCGGTGCTCGCCGCCGAGGACCGGGCCTTCTACCGGGAGGCCGCGCTGTCCCCGACCGGCATGCTGCGTGCCCTGCGCAACGACGTGACCAGCGGCGGCGGCCTCCAGGGCGGCTCGACGATCACCCAGCAGTACGTCAAGAACTACTACCTCACCGAGAAGCAGACGTTCAGCCGCAAGCTGGACGAGGCACTCGTGGCGATCAAGATCGACCAGCAGCTGCCCAAGGACACCATCCTGCAGAACTATCTGAACACCGTCTTCTTCGGCCGAGGGGCCTACGGCATCCAGACCGCGGCCCGCGCCTACTTCGGCACCGACGTGGCCGGTCTGGCCGACGATCCGGCCAAGGCCGCCTACCTGGCCGCCCTCGTCCAGTCGCCCTACTACTACAGCACCGCGGACACCGACCCGGCCGCGGCCAAGGCCCTGCGCCAGCGCTGGACGTATGTGCTCGACGGCATGGTCGCCGAGCACTGGCTGGACGCGAAAACCCGCGCCGGACTGGTCTTCCCGGCCACGATCGCGCCCAAGACCAACGATCTGGCCGGCACCAACGGCTACCTGGTGAACGCCGCGATCGGCTACCTGGACCAGGCGCACCACCAGGACCCGGACGTGCCCGACTCGACCATGATCCTGCGCGGCGGGTACACCGTCGTCACCACGTTCCGCCAGAACTACATGGCCGTGGCAACCACCGCCGTGCAACAGAACCTGGCCTCGCTCACCGCGACCAACCCGGCCGAGCCGACTACGTCAAGCGCGGCTACAACGACGCGACCCAGGCCACCGGCCCGACCGGACGGACGGTCGGCGACATGCTGGCCGTCGGCGTCCAGACCAGCCCGAAGGCGGACTGGCCGACCGCGATCGCCGCGCTGGGCCGGGTCGGCATCACCGACGTCAACCCGAAGGACGTCCCGCCGTCGGACGACGACCTGACCGCCACCCCGCTGCGCGCCGCGGCCGCCTACCAGGTCGTGGCCAACCACGGCGACTATCACCCGACCTACGAGGTGTCCGAGGTCCGGTACAACGGCGCCGTGGTCTGGCGCGCGACCCCGACCACCGAGACCTTCCCCGACAGCGGCGGCCGGTCGGGCACGTCGGGCACCGCGACCGGCGGCATCGACGGATCCGACCAGTGGGCGTGGACCGTCGGCGGCGTCGGCAACATCGCCGTCGCCGTGGACGCCTACGCCACCGGTCCCAACGGCCAAAGCAACCGGCCGCTGGCCGGGATGACACCGTCCACTCGGGACCTGACGTTCCTCAAGCCGTTGGCAACCATGGACAAACAGCGGTTCAGCATGCTGATGCTCGTGCTGTCCCACGTGGGCGCACAGTCCGCCAACTCGGCCGCGCAGCAGCGCACCGAGTCGATCTGGGTGTCCTATCTGGGCACGCTCGTGGCCGCGGGCGACGGCGTGACCGTCAACATGGCCGACGTCCTCCCCCAGCCGACCACCACCGCACCACACCAGCCGAACCGGCCCGCGACCCGGCACACGACGCGAGTCCCCACCACCACGACACCCCACGCCCCTGGGACCACCTTGCCACCAACCGAATCGCCGACCACCACAGGGCCGACCACGACTGGGCCGACCACGAATCCGGTCATCACCGGCAAGCCCGGCAGGCCGCCCATCCGACCCACCCGGCCACCCACAACGTCCCGCCCCACCCGGCCACCCACAACGTCCCGCCCGCCGACCACCGGCAAGCCGTAATACCCGGACGTTCGACGCTCACGAACTCACGCAATTTGCCGCCACGGCATCGCATTCACATGCCGCGTGATCAGTTCGCATTTCTCGACTGCCTGGCGCGGCCGTTGGAGAACGGACTCCGGGGGCTTGCCTGTGCCGCTACGCTGATGCCTGTCTTGGGGGGTCACTTGGCTGGGGTCAGTGGCGCGCGCGTACTGGCGCGGGCGCGAGGGGTTGAGCCGAGCGTTGCGCTGCTCGTCGCAGGGCTGGCGCTGGCCTTCTACCTGCAAGGCGCCTTCTTCCCGAAGGCCCAGGTGCTCGTCGCCGTCCCGCTGGTAGTGGGCGCGCTGCTCGCACCTCGGCTGCCGGTGGTCACTCGGCGGGACCTGCCGGTCGTGCTTGCCGCCGCCGGCCTGGCCGGTTGGGCCGTGGCCGACGGCGCGGTGACCGGTCACCTGCTGGCCGGATTCCGATACTTCCTGCTCATCGCGGGTGTGCTCGTGCTGGCCGGCGTCAGCCGGCAGCTGCCGGGCGCGGCGCGCGGCACCTTGGTCAACGGCCTGCTCGTGCTCTGCTGCGCGGTCGCCGCGCTGGGCTGGTTCGGGGTGGTGGCGCACTACGCGCCATGGGGCTTCCAGAGCGACGGCATGTGGCGCGCGTCGTCGACCTTGACCTACCCGAACGCCACCGCGGCCGTACTGGCCATGGCCGCCCTCGTCTGCCTGGCACTGCGCACCCGCGATCCAGCCGCGCGGTGGCTGGGCTGTGTGGCCACCATCCTGGTCGCCGGACTGGTCGCGACACTGAGCAGAGCCGGCCTCGGCGGGTTGGGGATCGGCCTGGTGCTGCTCGGTTTCGGCATCGGCTGGCGGCCGCTGCTGCGGGCGACGGTCGGACCACTGCTCGGCGCGCTGGTCGCGACGGCCGGACTGCTGCCCTCGATCACCGGACACTCGGCGACGCCGGTCACGATCGTGGTCGCCGGTGTCGCGGCGGCGATCGGGCTGGTCATCGGCGCCCGTGTCGGTGCCACCCGCATCGTGCTTGGCATCTTCGTTGTCGGCCTGGCCGCCGCGCTGGTGCCGCTGACCGGTCGGCTGGCATCGCGGTTCACCTTCGATTCGCCGGACCGGTGGGGTTCCTTCCAGGCCGCATGGGAACTGTTCACGCACCACCCGGTGGCCGGCGTCGGACCTGGGATCGACCAGTTCGTGCTCGGCCGCGCAACGGGTGGCACCAGCGTGTACCGGTTCGTCCACAACGAATATCTCCAGGTCCTCGCCGAGTTGGGCCTCGTCGGCGGGATCCTGCTCGTCGCGTTCCTCGTGCTGGTCGCGCGGCGGTTGTGGCGCGACCGGGTCGACGCACTCGTTGTCGGCGCCATCGCCGCCCTTGCCGCGCTCGCTCTCCACGCCGGGTTCGACTTCGTCTGGCACATCCCGGCCGTGCCACTGCTCGCGGCGGCCTTCGTCGGCGTCGCCATGCCACATACCGACTCAACAACAACGGAAACGAAAGGAAAGTGAATTGATCCGTACCAACAGATTCAGGGCGGCCGTTGCCGCCGTCACGATCGCGGGCGCAACGGCCGCCACCATGCTCATCCCCGCCTCCCCTGCGGTCGCCTTCAGCTCCGGCGGGCTGGTACTCGACGTCGTGGTGCAGTCGCCGGCACATCTCATCGCCAGGGGGGCCGCGGTCGCCGTACCCGTCGAGTTCACCTGTTCGAGCACGTTCGAAACCTCGGTGTCGGTGAGCGTGACCGAGCACGTGGGCAGCGACATCGCCAGCGGTGGCGGGAACCTGACCAACATCATCTGCACCGGCGAGATTCAGAGCGCCACCATCAACGTCACGGCCTCACCCGGCGGCCGGGCATTCACCAAGGGTGTCGCGTTCGCGAACGCCGACATCTTCGGCTGCTCCAACTTCCTCTGCGGAGAGCAGCCTAACAGCGTCACGATCACCATCAAGACCTGACGTCGGTCATTGCCGGTCGGGTGGTCCGATACACACCCGACCGGTCATGACGGAACTAGGCGACGCTTACAGTGAGCTGAAAATGATCATTGGCGCTGGTGCAGCGCATGGCTTCGCCGCAGATGGTGCGGGTGGCGACAATGGTGGCCGTGCCGCCGCCGGCCGCGGTGAATTCCTCGGTGATGAGCACGCAACCCGTGCCGGGTCGGCAGTTCGGTTCGGTGCCGGCCGACGGCTTGCCGGCCTGTAGCACCGCAGGGGCGCTGACCGGCTGGAACGTCCACTGTCCCGCGAGGCTCACCTCGAGCCGGCCGCCCGAGTGGAGGGTCACCGAGGCGCCGTTGTCGGCGTAGGTCCGGCGCAACACACCTGGGGTTGGCGTGCCGATCGTGGTGGTCGGCCCACTGGTGGCCGTTGGCGTGGCGCCGGTCGAGATCGGCGGCAGGTTGACCGTCGACGACATGCAGGCCGCCAACGTGAACAGCATCGCCACACCGAAGGTGATCGCGGCTATTCGAGCGGTCATCACTCCCCCATTCACGGTATACATTCGGCACGGTGTACATCGGCGATGGCGACCCGATGATCAGGCACAAACGCCGATCGAAATTGGCCTTGCCAGACTACCGTCCGCTGTGTCATCTTGTGGGGCGAACCACTCGCCGCTTCTCTGGGGGGAAGATCATGGGCGCAGTTCGGGGCTTATTCGTGCGCGGGTTAGCCGTGTTCGCGGTGGCCGGCACGATCGTCGCAGGCTTGGACGGTTCGTTCGCCAACGCAGGTCAGTCCATTCAGTCTACCTATGCCGCCGCGCATGTCGCGATATCAAGCGGCACAACGAAAAGCACGCCAACCGGCCAGCCGTTCATCATGCAGGGCCCCAACAGCGGGACCCACTACGCCTGGGCGCTGCCCAACGCCGCGGGCAGCCATCCGGCGGTAACCACGGCGCCGCAGGGCCCGGTCAGCGCCCAGTTCACGCACACACCGGCACCGGGCAGCCAGGCCGACCTGCCGCCCGGCAACGGCTCCGTCATGCACAGCGTCACGATCTCGCTGGTGTACTGGCTGCCCAACGGCAACCACTTCGAGGCGACCGCCAACCGGGACACCGCGTTCGAGAACCTGCAGCAACGCTGGGCCCAGGACGCGGGCGGCACGCCGTACTACAACCTGCTCACCCAGTACTTCGACGGCAGTGGCCACATCGCCAACACGGTGGCGTTCGGTGCCTCCTTTGTGGACACCAGGGCGTACCCGCACGCCGGCACCATGACGGATCCGCTGACCGCAGGCGACCTGCGCGATGAGGTGTCGCACGCGGTCGCGGTGAACCACTGGACCGAGGACAGCACGCACATCACGGTGGTGTTCACCGCCCGCGACATCCAGGAATGCGACAACATCAACCAGGACGGCGGCTGCACCTACACCGACACCGGCATCCACGTGCACGCCTACTGCGCATACCACAGCCACTTCAGCGACAACGGCACCGACTCGATCTACGCGTTCATGAGCAACGACGACGGCAGCCACGGCACGTCCGGCTGTGACGCCAACGCCACCCCGAACAACGACCTGGCCGCCGACTCCGAGATCAGCACGATGTCCCACGAGGTCATCGAGGCCGTGACCGACCCGCATCCGAACGACACGTGGACCGACCCGGACAAGAACACCGGTGGCGAGATCGGCGACAAGTGCAACTTCAACTACGCCCCGGAGAACAGCATCGGTGCGGACGTGTACCTGCACGGCCACCCGTATCTCGTGCAGCAGCAGTGGAGCAACGCCGTCCACACGTGCGCGATCGACATGTGCACGGTCGGCTCCGCCAACAACGTGTGCCCACCACAGGTGACCGGCGCGGAAACCGTGGACAACGATCACCCGGTCATCGGCGACACCATCCACTACACGGTCACCATCAGCAACGGCTCGGACACCGGCGCGGCAGCCAACCTGACCGTGAACGGCCCACTGCCCAACGGTTATCAGGTCACCGGAGTGTCCGCGCCCGGTTCGTCGTCGCAGAGTTCGACGGCGACGTCGTTCACCGTCGGCTACGACACACTCGCCGTGCACCAGTCCCGGACGATCACGGTCACCGCGACGGTGCCGACCCAGGTCGGCCAGTCCGCGAGCGCGTGTGCGTCGATCACCCCGCAGAACCTGCTCAGCGTGACCCAGCCGGTCGTGGCGACCAGCCCGTGCGCGTCCACCACACCGCAGAAGATCCCGACGTCGATCACCTACAACGGACCCACCACCGCTGACTACCACGACGGCTTCACCGCGTCGGCGACGGTGACCGGCAACGGCCCGGTATCCGGTGGCGCGGTGACGTTCTCGTTGGCAGGCGCACACTGCGGCCCGGCAACCACGAACGGCTCAGGCGTGGCCGCATGCGGCCTGACCCCGGTCGACGCGGCCGGCGGCTACACACTGCACGCCGACTACGCAGGCGATGCCACACATGAGGCGAGTTCGACCACCGCGGCCTTCACCATCACCCGCGAGGAAACCGCACTCGCCTACACCGGACCGAAGCACGTCGCCAACGGCGTGCCGGCCACTCTGTCCGGCGTCCTGACCGAGGACGGCACCACGCCGATCGCCGGGCGCACGGTCGCCATCGCGATCGGTACCGGGGCGGACCAGCAGTCGTGCAGCGCGGCCACCGCCGCCAACGGGACGGTGACCTGCACGATCCCGGTGCTCAACCAGCCGTTGAACGCCGCGGCGACGCTGCCGGTCAGCCTCGTGTTCACCGGTGACCCGTTCTACCTGTCGTCCAACGCGGCGGCAACGGTTCGGCTGGAGTTCTACACCGGCCGGTCGTTCGGTTTGTCCGCCAACGTCAACGTACTGCTCAACTTGCTGACCGTGCCGCCGACGCCGGACACCGGGCCGATCCGAGTGGCCAAGGCGTCGACGACGACCACGCCGTGTACGGCCAACGTGAGCCTGCTGTTGGTCTTGTCAGCGGATGCGTTGTGCGCCAACGTAACCACGTCACTGGCGCCAGGCACGTCGACGGCGACCGCGACGCTGGCTGACGCATCTATTGGCATCGCCGGCTTGCCGGTGATCGGTGTCTCCGGGTTGACCGCGAAGTCGGTCAGCACCTGTACCGGTACGTCCGGCTCGACCACGCTCACCCTGACCATCGGTGGTGCGCCTGTTACGGTGCCGACCGCGCCGAACAG
>WNGR01012685.1_pt1 | contig 12878 bp, 13 predicted proteins | sample 5407581 | NCBI WGS metagenome assembly WNGR01 (sample SAMN13153383, study PRJNA577476) | soil metagenome | isolation source: 80 cm soil or saprolite under Garry oak tree replicate 2 | place: USA:California | collected 2016-06-15 | reverse complement strand
AACCGCCCACAAGAGCTCTTCCTTCGATTCGAAGTGGTAGTAGACGGAGGCCGGCTGCATCTCCGCAGCCGCGGCGATGTCCCGCATCGAAGCGCCGTCGAAACCCTGCTTGTTGAACAGGGTTTCCGCTTCGGAAATGATCCGCGCCTTGGCCTGGGCGCCCTTCGTCAGCGGGGGTCTGTCGCCCGGTACCTTCTTGGCGTTTCTCGACTTTTGCCGCTTTGTCGCCGTTTCCGATGTCATCGCTAATGAATTCCGTTCTTGGCCCTTGATTTTCTACCGATCGTTAGGTAAAAATCTAACGAACGTTCGACAAATTAAAGTTCGCACATGAGGAAACGTAACCATGCCCGTTCCTAGCAGGTTGGACCGGTACATCGAAACAGAGAAGCAGCGGCATTTCCCCCGGGATTTCATGGTTGGGTGGGAAGCCTACGAGACGTGGGACGAGGCGACGGTCGGCCAGAGCGGTCCGGGGCAACGTACGTTCAGGATCACGGAAGAAGACATCCTGGACTACAACCGTGCGTGCGGTGAAACCGACCCCCTGATGGTCGATCCGGAGTATGCCGGAAAGAACTCTCCCACGGGCGAACTCCTTCAACATCCGATCTTCGTCACAACGATCGCCTTTTACAGCTTGGGCGAGAGAGGAATCGGGACTTGGATCCGGACCCCCGGCGCCCGCAATCCGCAGCAGCGCATCGAGATCGTCGAACCGTTCCGGTACGGCGAGATCATCACCACGACCATCAGCACGGCCGACAAGTTCACCCAGCGCAGCAAGCCCTATCTTCAGATGCTCCTCGACTTCCGGAACGAGAAGAATGTCCTAAAGGCTCGTTGGTGGTGCTCGCTGATCCTCCCCGAGACGCGTGCGGATGTCGCCCGCTTCGCCAACGCCTGAAAGGAGCCGGCAGATGTCGATTTTGTTTAGGAATATCGAAGCAGGTTACATGTTTCAGCCGGTCGTCCAGTCCTATGTCCAGTCCGCCATCGACCACTATGCGCTGGCTTCGCTGGACATGAACCCCGTTCACACCAATGAGGAATGGGCTGCGCGCGCAAAGGTATTCGGCATTCCCGAGACGGTTGGTCACGGAATGATGACCATGTCGACGCTCGCTTCGGTGGTGACCCGCGAGTGGGGGGTGATCGGAAAGGACGGTGGTTCGCTTCGATTCGTCGATGCGAAATTCACGAAGCCGGTCAAGGTGGGCGAGACCGTGACCGCCACAGGGACGGTCAAGCGAAAACATCACCATGGACCGGGAAAGAACTGGGTTCTGATCGCGGTCGAGGCCAAGGACTCCGCAGGTGACCTCATCGGACTCGCCGAAGTCGGATACAACCTGCCCGACTAGATCTACCAAGGCCGGGGCTTCCCGCGACTTCTTTCGCGGTTGCTCCGAGCGTTCGAAAAGAACATCAGGGAGGTCGTCATGCCGAGCAAAATTGGCGATGCGTTGTACTGGCACGCCACCTACACGCCCAACAAGATCGCAGTCATCTCCTCTTTGGGCGATCAGACTTACGCGCAGCTATGGTCCCGCGTCTGCCGTCTCGGCAACGCTATGGCAGGGTTGGGACTAAGGCCTGGCGACCGGATCGCCCTGCTCATGCAGAACAGCAGCCGCTATATTGAGGTCTATCAGGCCGCGGCACTGATGGGGCTCGCCGTCGTGCCCCTCAACTTCCGGTTCGTCGCCACCGAGATCGAATATGTCGTCAACCACGCCGGCGCGCGGGCGCTGGTCTTCGACGCTGCCCTTGCGGATACGGTCAACCCGCTCCGGACGATGCTGCCCTCGGCCGCCAGCCGATACATCGTCACTGACGGCGACGGGACCTCCACCACTCACTCTTACGAAGCCTTGATAGCATCGGCAAGCGAAGCGCCGCCTCCCGAGCCGGCCGATCTGTCGGCGTGTTATTTCCAGGGCTACACCTCCGGCACGACCGGATTCCCGAAAGGGTGCGTCAACCCGCATAGAGAATTCGCCGACTGCCTGCGCCGGATCGCGACGATCTACGGCATCACCGCGGACGATCGGGAACTGGTGGCTGCGCCTCTCTTCCACGAGGCGCCCGCGCTGTTCGCGCTGCTGCAGATTTTCCGCGGCGGTACCGTCGTCGTAACGGGCGACACTTCGCCGGCCAACGTCTTCGCAACGATCGACCGGGAGAGTGTGACGTGGACCTTCATGGTGCCGACCATGTGGGCTGCGATGGTCAGCAGCGAAGAGATCGACCGGTTCGACCTCGGATCCCTGCACCTTCTTTTGAGCGGCGGATCGCCTCTGCTGACTCACACGAAGGAGGCGATCCTGAAAAGATTTCCGTATGCCGGCCTCAACGAGTTCTACGGCGCTACCGAAGTCGGCCTGGTGACAAACCTGCCTCCCGAGGACCAGAGACGCAAGGTCCGGTCGGTCGGCAAGCCGGTGATCGGGATATTCGTCGAATTAAGGGACGAAGACGGCAACGTCGTTCCGAGCGGAGAGGTCGGAGAAATCCACATCGGCGGCGCTACGATCATTCGGGAATACTTCAGCAATCCGGAAGCGACGGCCCAGGCGCGAAAGGGCAACTTCTTCACTCTGGGCGATATGGGCCGCTTCGACGAGGAGGGCTATCTCTACATCGTCGATCGCAAGAAGGACATGATCATCAGCGGCGGCGAGAACATATTTCCGAATGATATTGAAGAGGTGATTTATAGGCACCCAGCGGTCGAAATGGCCGCCGTGGTCGGCGCTCCGGATCCAAAATGGGGCGAGATCGTCGTGGCTGCCGTCACGCTGAAGCCAGGCTATTCCATCGACGAGGCTGAGCTCATCGCCCACTGCAAGAGTTTTCTGTCGAGCTTCAAGGTTCCGAAGAAGATCGATTTCCGGGACCAGATGCCGATGTCGTCCTTCGGAAAAATCCTTCGGCGGGACGTTCGAAAATCCTACTGGCAACAGCAGGAAGCGCAGGTTTGATCTGCGGAGATGCTCGAAGGGCGGAGCTTCGGAAAGTCCGCCGTGAAAGTGGCCTCTTGACCGGGAAGTCACGCAGAGCCCGGCGGCCGTCGCGTTGGAAAGGAATTGAGGTCAATTGCTTCCTTGGCCTACCAGCCGTCGCATGTCAGTCGCTCGCCGCAATGCGCGCGGCGGATGGCCGTACAGGCGCAGGAAGGCCCGGCGCATCCGCTCCTTATCGCCGAACCCGACGTTGCGCGCGATGACTTCGATCGGCTCGATCCCCTCCTGCACGCGTGGAAGGGCCACCTCGGCCCGCAAGCGCTCGACGGCCCGCGCAGGCGTGTCGCCTGTCTCCTTGAGAAACAAACGGGCGAATTGACGGGAGCTGATCCGCGCGGCGGTTCGTGGAGATGCTCGCGTGCGAACTTCAGCGCGTCTCTGACCCGATCGGAGGGAGGCTCGAGCTCGAGCATCGTCGAAAATTGCGACTGGCCGCCCGATCTGCGATGATAGACGACCATTTCCCGTGCGACCGCCTTCGACGCATCAATCCCGAAATCGTCTTCAATCAGGGCCAACGTCAAATCGATGCCGGACGTTATTCCCGCGGATGTCCAGATATTGCCGTCCCTAGCGAAGATCTGATCTGCACTGACACGCACTTTGGGGAAACGTCTCTGTAACTCGGCTGCGTATCTCCAGTGCGTCGTCGCCACGCGACCATCCAGCAGCCCCGCCGCGGCCAGCAGAAAAGCTCCAGTGCAGACACTGGCGACGCGCCTAGCCAGTGGCGCCAGATCCTTGATGAGTTCGACGGTTTCGGCGTCACCCTCGAGAGGGCACTCGGCAGGACCGCCCACGATCAGCAGCGTATCGAGGTGGTTTTCGTCAGGTGTGGCCTTCAGCGTGTCGATAGGTACGCCGGAACAACTCACGACGGGGCCACCGCGGGCCGTATAAACTGCGGTCAGGTAGGAAGCGCGCTTAATCCGGGTCGACAAATTCAATGCGCATAGAGGGCCGCTGAGATCGAGCAGTTCGAAGCCCGGAAAAACCACCAGCCCGACAGTCCTAGAAGAACCCAGAGTCATCGCATTCGCCTTCTCTTGCGCCTCCATTTTGGACAAGACCGCCTGCGGCGTCAATTCTTTGATGGCTGAATTTGTCGCTTATATGTCATTTCTGCCATCTGGCGTTTCCGCTACGGTGCCCTTGCACAACGTCGGTGAAAAAGCGCGATGCCAGAACAGAACATGTCATTCCTTCGTCGGAATCTACACGTCAACGGGCTCGGTTTCAGTGTCTGCGACATCGGAAGCAAAGACCCCGCGCTGGTCTTCATCCACTATTGGGGTGGAACGGGACGAACCTGGGATCTGGTCGCCAAGCCATTGTCCGAGCGCCACCGTTGCGTTGCTCCGGACCTCCGTGGCTGGGGGGAATCCGACAAAACGGCAACCGATTACGATTTTCGCACGCAGGCTGATGACGTGGCCGCCATCATCCAGTCGTTGGGACTTTCGCAATACATCCTCGTTGGCCAGTCGATGGGTGGAAAGATTGTTCAGATTTTGGGTTCACGCAGACCGATGGGTCTAAAGGGACTGGTATTGGTCGCGCCTGCTCCTCCTACTCCGCTCGGAGCTCCAAAGGAGCAAAGGGACGCGATGCTGGCCAGCTACCAGACCGCCACAGGCGTCGAGGCCGCGCTCTCGCTTTTGACGGCAAGACAGCTTTCTCCGAAGCTCCGACAGCAGGTCGTCGACGACAGCATCGGAGGGGCGCCGGCAGCCAAGAGTGCCTGGACGCAAGCAGGCATGACGCTCGACATCACAGACCTTGTCGGAAAGATCAACGTTCCCACCACGGTCATCATCGGGGACGCGGACAAGGTGGAGACCGAGCCTTTGTTGCGGCGCGAGCTGGCGAGCCGCGTCGCCGGAACGGAATTCATCATCCTGCCGGGCGTCGGTCATCTGTCGCCATTGGAAGCGCCGAACGAATTGGCGGCGGCGATCACGAAGGCTGTTTCGAGGATGATGTAGCGCGCATCTGGAGACCGGGATCTGCCTCCGGCGAGCACTCACAATTTCACGGCACTCAGACAAACGAGGTCACCTATGAAGGTACTGGCGGTTGCTTTTCCTGGCTTCACATTTATCGACTTGGCCGGCCCGATGCAGGCCTTCATGATGCTTCCGGGATTCTCCTCCCAGGTCGTCTGGCATAGCAAGGGTACCATCGATTCCGATGCCGGCGTCAGCGTCCAGGCGACGGAGGATTTTGGGAGCTGCTGGAAGGATCCGGACATCCTGTTCGTTCCCGGCAACACCGTCTCTCTCTTCAAGCTGTTGCAGGACGATCGGACGCTCGACGTCATTGCCGATCTCGGTAGTGGCGCAAAGTGGATCACGAGCGTTTGCAACGGCTCGCTGTTGCTGGGCGCTGCGGGACTCCTGAAAGGCTATAAGGCAGGCTCCTATTGGTACACCCGGGAGCATCTGAGCTTGTTCGGCGCCATCCCGACCGACGCCAGGTATGTGATCGATCGGAATCGTGCGACCGGCGGAGGCATGACTGCGGGAGTTGATTTCGGTCTTGCCATGGTCGGCCACATCGCGGGAGAGCCCGTCGGTCGCGTGGCCGAGTTGTCCTTTGAGTATGCACCGCAGCCTCCTTTCGGAACCGGTCGACCTGAGCTGGCCGATCCCGCAACATTGGCCAAAACGACAGAAGCGCTGAAGCATCTGATGCCGGTCGAACAACTGGAGGGCGTGAGAGCGCGCCGCGTGGCCATGGGAAAACTCTAGGAACTGGCCCGGCTCAACATTCTTGTGAGGTGACATCATGCAGCAGATCTTCGTCGAGCTCTACAACTATGCTCCCGCCTGGAGCAAATGCTCCGAAACCGAGCGGACCGATTTAGTCAACAAGGTCATCGAAGCCGTGAACGGATTGAAATCTGCCGGCGTCGATGTCATCGCTTACGGCAAGAACTCTCGCGAGACCGATCGCCGTGCGCCGTACGACTTCTTTTGCGTCTATCGTGTACCGAGCGTCGAGTTTCAGCGCGAGTTCGAGCGTCAGATCACCGCATCTGGTTGGTACAATTACTTTGAGCAGGTGAACATTAGCGGCGCTGCAGAAGATTATGCAGATGTCTTGCTCGGCAACGCCAAGATGGTTCGCCCTGGCTGAGCCTCTCCAGCGAGGCGTTGCTGACTACCGAGGCCCGTGTTGCTGTGGCGACGGGCGACGATTGCCTTCGTCCGACTTCGACTATCGCCTCTCGCAGGAAGCCATTCGGCGGCCTACACGATCCGTGTGGTGCTGTTACCCCAGTAGCGGTCGCGCAGCATGCGTTTATATAGCTTGCCCGTCGGCAGCCGCGGCAGTTCGACCTCGAAATCGATCGAGCGAGGCACTTTCTGGCGTGACAGCGACTTCGCGCAGAAGGCGATTAGCTCATCTGTCAGCTGTGCGCCGGGCTCGACACCTGGCATCGTCTGCACCACCGCTTTCACCTCTTCGCCGAGGTCCGCATTGGGCACGCCAAAGACGGCGGCGTCGGCGACCTTGGGATGGGTGATCAACAGATTCTCGCATTCCTGTGGATAGATGTTCACGCCGCCTGAGATGATCATGAACGTGGCGCGATCGGTGAGGTAGAGGAAATTGTCGTCGTCGACGTAGCCTAAATCGCCGACGGTGCTCATGCTGCCGTCCAGCGAGCGCGCCTCCGTAGTCTTCTCGGGGTCGTTGAAATATTCGAACGGCGAGCCGGTCTTGAACCATACGGTGCCCGGCGAACCTTTTGGGCAAAGTTGCATATTTTCGTCGAGGATATGCAGATCGCCAAACAGCACGCGCCCGACAGTGCCGCGATGTGCCAGCCATTCATCGCTGTTGCACGCAGTGAAGCCGAGACCTTCGGTGGCGCCGTAATACTCGTGGATTATCGGCCCCCACCATTTGATCATGTCATCCTTGACCTCGGCGGGGCAGGGCGCCGCGCCATGCACGGCGATCTGCAAGGATGAGAGGTCGTATCGCTTGCGTGCCTCGTCCGGCAGCTTCAGCATACGCGAGAACATGGTCGGCACGAGCTGCGTATGCGTGACGCCCCATTGCTCAACCAGCCGCAGATAGCTCTCGGGGTCGAAGTTTTCCATGATGATCGCGGTGCCGCCGGCACGGATAGTGAGATTTACTGCGGCTTGGGGAGCCGAGTGATAGAGCGGAGCGGGCGAGAGAAAGGTCATGCCCTCGTGATATTTCCAGATATTGTATAGAAAATCGAAGACCGGAAGGTTCTGCGCCGGTGGCTGCTCCGCCAGCGGCCGTAGAATTCCTTTCGGCCTCCCCGTCGTACCAGACGAATAGAGCATCGCTGTGCCGAGGCTCTCATCCACAATCGGCGTCTTCGGCAGGCGCTTCGTCACGGCTTCGAGGCCCACGATACGGTCGCTACTACCCTCACCGTCGGCGACGATGCAGAGCTCGATTTTCGGACAGGCCTCGATCGCCTCGCGCGCGACGTCGAGCTTTGCTTTCGATGTGATCAGGACGCGCGACTCGCTGTTGTCGAGGATATAGGTAAGCTCGCTGGGGGTGAGATAGGAGTTAACGCAGGTGAAATAGAGGCCTGCGCGTTCGCCGGCGCCGCAGGCTTCGAGATACCTGCAATTGTTCTCCATGAAGATCGAAAAGTGATCGAGCCGCTTCAGTCCTCGATCGCGCAACAAGTGCGCCAGGCGATTGGAGCGTGCGTCAAGTTCGCGATAGGTCACAGTCTCACCGGTGCTCGCCATGATGAAGGCCGGTTGCAGCGGGCGTGTGTTGACATGCTTGCCGGTGTACATCGACTCAATCCCCGCTGGTGGAGCAAGACCTCTCGGGAGGTCTCGTGGCGGATTTGGAGGATCGAAATCCAAGGCCTCGTTTTTGATCAATGCGGGCGTGCAAGCTGAGATCTCCCCTAAAATTTTATTGAACGTTCGTTAGATTTTATCTAGCGGTTGCTGGAAAGCAAGGGATGAAAAGGAGTGCACTTGGGGGAAGCCGGCCTCGTGATTCGGAGGGCCGGAGGAACGACATCTGTGCCCAGGTTGGGATCTCTCTGGGACAAGAAATGACGGCAGCGAGGCGCTCTCCTGCACCAGGTACAACCACTGATTACCGGGCCTTGCCGAAATGCTCTCGTATCCATCCGGGAGTAACACCTAGTTGACGGTGGAACGCCCGTCGCATCTGCTCTTGCGATCCGAATCCGCATCGCGATGCCACGACCGCCGACGGAGCGCTGGTCGTTTCCAGCATCATGCGGGCGCGTGAAACCCGGAGCAGCTCGATGGCCGCGGCAGGCGATTGTCCGACCATTTCGGTGAAGCGCCGCTGAAAGGTTCGCGGGGACTGCCCCGATGTCTTTGCCAGCTCATCGATTGTCCATGGACGGTTCAATGACGAACCGACCAACTCCATCAATCTCCCATAGTCGCCGGGACTTGACTGCTGTTGCAAAGCCAATGGTTCGCTGAACTGCGCCTGGCCACCGGGCCTGCGCAAGTAGACGACCAGGTTTCGCGCTATCTGCGCTGCCAATGCCTGTCCGTGGTCTTCCTCGATTAGGGCCAGCGCCATATCGATTCCGGCGGTTACACCGGCCGAAGTCCAGATTGCGCCGTCGCGCACGAAAATCGGATCGTTCAAAACCTTGATATCGGGATACCTGGCGGCGAGGTGCGCGCAGCTTCGCCAATGAGTAGTGGCCTTCTTTCCCGCCAGAACCCCTGTTTCCGCCAGCAAAAACGCACCCGTGCAAACTGTGCAGACCCGACGGATCGATCCGGCCGCGCGGCGAAGCGCTTCAACGAGACGGCCATCCCGCGTTGCCGCCTCAACTCCGGGCCCACCGGGTATGACGAGAGTGTCGGCGCCATCCAGAGCCTCAAGCCCGTGATCCACCATGAGGCTCGGACCGGCCGATGCTTCCACGCGGCCGCGTTCCACCGCGGCGATAACGATTTCGTAGCCCGGAATCGTACCCTCGCGGTTTGCGAGAGCGAACACCTGAAGCGGACCGACGAGGTCGAGGGGTTGGTGGTCAGCATAGGCGAGGAAGACAACGCGTCGCGACAGGTTTGGCGCAAAAGGTGGGTGCTTTGTCGTTCTCGCCATACCGCTCGATAGTAGACTTGAACATCGTCCGCAATATCGATTGTAGCAAAAATGTCAGAAAAAGCCTTGAGCGTGGGTATGATTATGTTCCCGGGGATCACTCAGCTCGACCTCACGGGGCCCCTCGAAGTCCTCAGTTCGGTGCCGGAATGGAAAGTTGAGCTAGTCGCTCACACGATGGCGCCCGTAGCCTCTGGCCGCGGCTTCATGTTCTCGCCCACTCAGACATTCGACTGCGCGCCTCAGTACGACCTGCTGGTAGTCCCGGGCGGCCCAGGTGTGGACGTCGCGATTCTGGATGAGCCGCTCGTCGCGTTCGTGCGTAAACAGGCGATTGGCGCGCGCTACGTTTTTGGAATCTGCACCGGATCGCTGATCCTCGGCGCCGCCGGACTGCTCACCGGTCGCCGGGCGAGCACTCATTGGCAAGCGGTTGATTTTCTGTCTCCCTTCGGCGCCATCGCTTCGCACGAGCGTATGACGGTCGACGGATCCCTCTTCACCTCGGGAGGCGTTACCGCCGGGATCGATATGGCATTGGAGGTCGTAGGGAAAGTCGCCGGCGCGGATGTCGCCCAAGGCGTGCAACTCCTCCTGGAATACGACCCGGCACCACCATTCAACGCGGGCACCCCGCAAACCGCGCCCAAGGATGTCGTCGACAAGCTGCGGACGGCCAGTGCGGGCCGGTACTCGGATCGAGCCGAAGCCGTTCGTAAAGCTGCTGCGCGTCTTTCGCAAAGCGCGGTGGCCTGAACGCTAAAACTTTTTTCCGCGTGGGGGGCGTCTAATGCAGGGATTGGTAGAGGGTACGGCTATCGGACCGAACGAAGCCGAATCGCGCAGGTTCTTTCCGCGATTGGATTGGAGAACCATCTCGCTCGCAAGCATAGGCGGCGGATTGGAATTCTACGACTTCATCGTATACGGCGTGTTCGCTCAATACATCGCAAAGGCCTTCTTTCCGGCTGAGGATCCGGCGGTTTCATTGGTCAACACGTTCGCCGTCTTTGCGATCGGTTACCTGTCGCGGCCCATCGGCGGGATTTTCATCAGTCATATCGGGGACAGGTTCGGTCGGCGGAGAGCCTTTCTGCTTTCATTGATAGCGATGACTGCGGCTACCATGGCCATGGCTGCCATGCCAACTCACGGATCCATCGGTCTATCGGCTACCATTATTTTCATCGCCTTGCGTTTCATCCAAGGGTGTTGCGTAGGAGGCGAACTTCCGGGCGCCATCACCTACGTGGTGGAAACTGCGCCTCGGCGGGCTGGGCTCGCCTGTGGCATCATGTTTTTCTGCGTCAATACCGGCAGTTTTATTGCTGTCTTCGTCAGCTCGATGCTGCACTCCTATCTGTCGCCCGACGATATGCAGTCCTACGGCTGGCGCGTAGGCTTCGCCGTAGGCGGCGTGCTTGGTGTGATCGGCTTTCTGCTGCGGAGCACATTGCAGGAATCCGAATTGTTCAAGACACTCGGCGAGAAGCGGGCCGCCCGCTTGCCGGCCCTTGAGGTGATCAAATCGCACTGGGGGCCCATCCTCCTCGGTGTTGGTGTCGTGGGCATAAACCAGGCCTTTATTGCCATCCTCAACGTCGGGATGACGCCTTATCTCAGCCGAGTAGCCGGTTACGATGTTAAGACTGCTACCTCGGTGATCAGTTACGCGGTCGCTCTGTTGTCGTTCGGTATTGTAGCTGTCGGATTCGCGAGCGATTTCTTGCCGCGGCGACGGATTCTCCAGTTGGGTACGTTCCTGCTAATGGTCGGGAGCTATCCTCTCTATCAGGCGATCCTCAGTCAGACCGTAAATCTGTACTTGCTGTTCACGGTCGCGGTGCTGGTTTGCGCCTTGGTGACGGGGACGTTCGGGGCGGTGGCGGCAGAGCTTTTCCCGACCCGTCTTCGATTTAGCGGGCTTGCGATCTCCTACAATCTGGCTGCAGCGCTGATCGGAGGCTTTACGCCGCTTGTCACTTCCTGGATCGTCGCCACGAGCGGAGACAAGGCGGCGCCCGGAATATATTTGTCGATCGTCGCAGCGCTCGGATTCGTATCCGCCCTGCTGCTCAAGCGTTATAGCCCGAGCGACGAAGCCGGGCTGGATCGATAGGCGCGGAGAAGCGCATGTTTGAAGCACTCAAATCCTTACCGCCCGATAGTCTTCTGGCGCTAATCAAGGCCTATCAAGACGACGAGCGAACCGGAAAGTTGGACCTCGGCGTCGGTGTCTATCGCGATGACGCCGGATCGACCCCCGTCATGGAGGCGGTGAAGTCGGCTGAACGAATCCTCCTTGAAACGCAAGATACCAAAGCCTATCTCGGCCCGGAGGGCGATATGGGGTTCGTAGCCGCGCTCCAGCCATTCGTGTTCGGGGCAGGCGCCGCTGGTGTCACCGGTCTGCAGACACCGGGCGGCAGCGGAGCGCTCCGACTTGGCGCCGAGCTATTGGCTTCGGCCCGACCGGGAGTACGGATCTGGCTCGGCGCTCCGACTTGGCCGAACCACGCTCCCGTGTTTCAGGCCGCCGGCGCGACAGTTTGTTGGTACCGCTATTTCGACACGTCGACCCAGACGGTCTTGTTCGACGAAATGATGACTTCGCTGGGGGGAGCGGAGCGTGGTGACGTCGTTCTGTTGCACGCATGCTGTCACAATCCGACCGGTGCGGACCTCGATCCAAAGCAATGGTCGGAGGTCGCTGCAGATGAATCGCTCGTCGCATACTCCTGCGACAAGAACTTCGGCCTCTATCGGGACCGCGTTGGTGCGTTGTTCGCGCTCACTCGCAATTCGAGCCGTACTGCTATCATCGACAGCAATATGGCCAGCTTGGCACGAGTTAATTGGTCGATGCCTCCGGACCATGGTGCTGCGCTCGCGCGCATCATCCTAGAATCCAAAGATCTACAGCAGGTCTGGCACGATGAGCTCGTCAGGATGTGTGTACGAATAATCGAGGTCAGGTTATTCCTAGCGACGTTGGAGCCTCAATTGCAGTTCTTGGCAAACCAACGCGGCTTGTTCTCAAACATGGCGCTCACGCCACCCCAAATCGACGCTTTGCGAGTAAAGCACGGCATCTACATGGCGCCCTCCGGCCGGGCCAACCTTGCAGGTATGCGAGCGGCGGACGCCGGTAAGCTGGTCGCTGCTCTGGCCGACGTCGGAGCGCTCGAAGAAAGACGCAGAGCGGGAGCATCCTGACCTCGGGTTCATCCTGGGGCACGCCGTCACACGGCACCATCTCGCAGCTCGGACTCAAGTGGGATATAAAGTTCGGCGGCTACCCTCCATCCAATAGGATCGCGTTGCCATCTGGCCAGATATTTTCCGCGGACAACATGAGCCTCCCAACGACCCTCCCATGTTCCTGCTTCGGCAGCGGTGGTACTATTCAGATCGATGGATTCCGGGCATCTGACAATGGTAATGAATTTGGGATCTGCAAAGGTCTGCTCGAACGCCTGGCCCATGGAGGCGACACCGTCGAAAAGCTGCCCACCGCTTGCGAGGAGGTCTGCTGCGAGCCAGTACTTCTCTTCCAGAAATCCCCAGTCGATCGTCCGCGCCAGCTTCGCCAGCGAATGGTCCATGTTGATGACCTGGTCGAGCCGCGAACGAAACAGATCCTGCTCGCCGCTTCCCCGCCGCTCCCGTGGCCGCATCGAACCCTCCGCCAATCACATGACGGCAGAGAATCACAGCCTGAGATTCGAGGGAATC
>WNGR01006117.1_pt1 | contig 12880 bp, 13 predicted proteins | sample 5407581 | NCBI WGS metagenome assembly WNGR01 (sample SAMN13153383, study PRJNA577476) | soil metagenome | isolation source: 80 cm soil or saprolite under Garry oak tree replicate 2 | place: USA:California | collected 2016-06-15 | reverse complement strand
GATAACTACAAATTTTGCGTGGTAACAAATTTCCCGAGAATTTCAACTATACTTAACTATGAACCCCGCTCGTGAAATTCGGAAGTCCGTTGTCGTCTGTTTGTCGTGAAGGTGCCCCCTACTTTGGATTTCGCTGTAATCTCGAATCGGAACGCAGGGATAGAAGAGGATGCAAACTCCGACAGTGTGCAGCTAGGGCCAATTAATCCAACATCTAATAGTTCCTGCAGGAACTTCTGCTAGTATCGTGCGACTAATTTTCCTAGACAGTTCGCCCGATTACCACTTTCTCATCTGGGAGTTGCTCAGCCAGGCGTGCTACTTTCATCGATCGGAGCATAGACTTGCTAGGTTAATACCTTGCTTGTGACCCCGTGGACTTTCGCCTTGCGGTTATGGTGTGCATGCCCACAGCACATGAACCTGACCCATTACCTCATCACCAGCTCTATTCTGTCGTTTTGTCTCCGCCCGTAGCATGGCCTCAGCCCGGTATCCATCTGAACTTCGCATGATGCGGTTCGCTCAGCTGTTTTCGGCGTGCTCAGGACCGTTGTTCCATCCTACTCCCGTACGAGTTCTCTACTTTATTCCTTTTCAAGCTTGAACTGATCATGGGGGCATCGGCGCTGGATGACTGTGGACCACTGCTGAAGGGGCGTTTCTGGGTCTCCGCTTCTCACGGAGTACAGAGATCGCGTCTAACTTACGAGCGCGTGAAACTGATCCAAAAAATAAAAAATAAAGAAAAGAGCGCGCGGAACTCACGTTTCTGCCGAATGGGGGCCAGGGTGCCAACTGCAGTCTATCATGATGGTCGTGCCCCAAAGGTCAAGAGTATACATTGCTGCATCAAGCACACCGCATGTTCGACATGTTTCATGGCCGCCCATTCAAATCGCGGGGTTGTTCTGTGCAACATGTCAAAATATAACTGCCACTTACGTACTGAACTAGGATCTTCCTGTCCTGACCCGTTCTATCGTTATGTCTTCTGCTCTCGAGACATGTCTGGCTAACAACTTTTCCGCAATCTCAGAGCACCCGAATGGTTGGCCACGTCCTCCATGCGTTTACTCATGCTATCTAATGGGGGGATTCTCCTACTCGTGTGCAACATCTAACTGTAATCACTGGCAAACAGACGGACTACATGCATAATCGTTTCGAGATTACTGTAGGTGGAGAAAGAGCTTCACATCGCGGCCTCGTTGTCTCTTGGAGAACCCTGACATGAGCCTTCCGAAAGGACGTGTGGAACTCCGATCGTTACGTTGAGGTACAGAGTGTATCCAGGCGTGGTTTTTTTTTCCCAGGAGCTGAGGCAATGGCGCCCCTTTAGCGACCTTGGCGATCGCCCCCCCGTGCATCAATGAATGGTTGCACCAGCTCCGACTCAATTGGTTTCTTTTGCCGAAATAGCTCCGAAATAAGCCTGGAAATAAATGCTCTGTCGTGCGTGACCTTTATCGCTTGCAACATGACGCCACCGGTGTAGCCTGCTCCGCCCCCATGACCCTTGCTCTGCTTTCTCACTTTGTAGAACGTGGATAACGCCAGTTTCCCCCCAGTTGCGAAACACATCTCTCCACTCGCGCTCTGTGCCCTCCTGTTTGGTAGACCGAGCATGGCATCTGTATATATACCGTCCCTGTCCCCGTCTCAAAGTCAACCAAGTTGCTGACCTCGACCTACCAATGTCTACGAACCGCGGGCCACCCCTTTTCCCTCAGCCCTTCGCCTCCGCTTGGATCGCAAACCCCGCCCAAAATGCGGAAGGCACTCCTCAACAACGCTCCATAGGTCCCGCACGGGGTTCTGCTTATCCTCCAGAATGGATGTTCGCACGAAATGCCGTTGGCACTTCGCTCGACACTCCCTATTGGCCCCCGCGATCGTTTCCAGTCCATAGTACCAGAAGCACTCCTTCCCATATGCCTTCCCCGAACGAACCTCCGCGACATCCACCTGCACATACTCCCGCGTACCAACCCATACAAGGTTCAGTTCACTCCCACCCGACATTCCCAATGCCTCAAGTGCAAGACACCGGTGTGCCACTGCCTGCTACTCCCTCAGTCCTGCCGCCACCCATGGCGCAGAGGAGCGAGACTACGCACATGCCTGGTCACCTTAACAACACCCAGGTCGCACCCGGGCCTTATTCGAGCTACTCCTTACAAGCGCCGATCGTGTCGCACTCGCTATCACAGCGTGGTTCAGGGATGTCGGGGGCAGCGTATATTGTTCCCTGCGTCCAGAGAAATCGTGCGTGTGTTCCCTACAGCCTAATATATACATACACTTAACGACTGGCGGTGTGATTTGAGTAGAGGACGACTCGGACGACGAGGGATATCAGGACGACAAAGGCTTTCCGGCAATGCACGACGGCGACATGCCCCCAAAGGGACCACCAAGCTGTAGCGCTTTTGGGGTACCGGACACGGGTGAGTCTTGCGCTCCTTCAGAAACCCAGTGTACGTTGACCTCTATCAGTACGCACGACGTCATGTCCCAGATGCAAGCGACAATATCCTGAGAGCCAGGCATTTTGTACAAAGTGTGCCAATCGCTAGCAGGCCGAGGTTTGAGCGGCACAACTGTGTTAAGTTCTGAACGCCGGATTAGATATTGTCGTGGATAGATGTGTTATTCTTTTATTTCATCATGTCCTGTACTCGATTATATACACATTCTATTTATGTATTCCAGAGTGCAACCGGTGTTTGTCATCCCTGAGTTCCAATACTCTCCCTCAGCGCGAACTGCAGTTCAGTGGTGCCAGTGAGAGATTGCATCCAAGGATGCATTTTTACAAACTGGAGATCCCCAAGTCGAGGTTCAGCGATAGTACTACACTATGTACTGTATTTCACACTGATGTCGCGCTATTTATTTCCGACTACATCACTGAAGTACATCTCGGCCGCGGCCATGGTGGGGCGCTCTAACCGCGGACGTCGCTCTGTGTAGTTGTGTGTGCGTGCATCAAGGCATGCATGTCATGCCTCAACCCGTTACAAGAACTTCCCACTCAAACAATAAGTCGTCCAGAGACACAATCGCTGCGAGAACCTCCTCTAAGGGATGGTGATGCCGTCTCAGGATTCAGTTTGGTCGAATGACGGCGTGGTTCAATTGATGACCGGCCAACCCTTCGCGTGGGTCATTGGCACACGTCGCGAGTATTCAGCTTAAGGTTTCCTTGCTGCAGACGTCTCGGACGAGGCGCTCACCCGTCTGGCGTCTCTGGTTTCTCTCGTTTTCTGCCTCCCACCTCTGTCGTCCATTGACTAGACAAGTCCTTGACAGGACAAAAAGACGATGTGCAGAGCCTCAGACCAGCCAACCACGAGGGTGCGGTGAGGTGTGAGTGGTCTCTAGCCATACATACACCCTGGCAGACTGGGCCCTCCTCCTTCCGCGCTCTTTGTACGGTTATCAGGTGCGGAAGACCACTTATCGTACTCAGGATTCACCCAGAGGCAAACAACGAACTCGATACGATTAGCTATATGCGAAGCGAGGCCATTGCAACCCCTCCCCGTTAACGTCTGCAGCATGCAAGAGTCAGGAGGTCTGTCTGTAGCATGGGTTGTCCGGGTTCGACTAGTCGCAGTCCAGTCGCACCCGAGTCTCAGTGGTCGATCGGCCCGCCACCTCCGGTCAAACCACCAGAGGAGGGAGGACGGACGGTTCCTCTGCTTTCCTACCCTTTCGCTCTGTTGGCCTACCTACTCACGTACTCGTACAGAACGTAAAAACCCTTATACTCGTGCTTTTGTTGCTGCTTCTCCGGCCCGGGCATGGTGCGCAAGGGAAAACGAGTTGTACGCAAGGTTGTACGTTGAACGTGTTCCATCAAAAGGTAGGGCCGGGTTATCGGGAGGCATCACTAGGTCGGCGACAATGATTTCTGTTTGGGAACATGGGACTTTTGCATCTTGATGAGTTTCTGTTGTTGATCGGGCGCTCCCGAGTGGGAGCGTGCTCCATGATCTTGATCCCGGGGTTCCGCCAGGAATGCGAGCGCCTCCTGCGCGTGGGCGCGACCGTCATGCGGCGAACGGCCGAAAGATGGCTTCACCGGAGAACGCTAAGTAAGTCCATCTGCGTAGGTGTAGGCGGCGTCGTCGGCAAGCTCGCTGGTGACCTTTGATTGCCGAGACTGGACGAAGACGAGTTCGTCGATAGTAAAGTACGCGTGTTTCGATGCTTGCTGTGGATAAGGCGAAGGTCGCACACTCACCACCTCTTCTGCTCAACTGGTCGTGCGACCTTTCGTGCTGTGTCCTCGCGTCGCAGTCCCTCTCGCATCTCCCCAGGTCTGCAAGGTGGTCAATGGGGCCCGTCCAGTAGCTGCATGAGTGTTCTGGTCCTCTGTAGCACGTGTAGCATCTTCCGCAACCTAGACTATAGGGCTGCGCTCCACTGCAGGCACTAAGTACTCTTCATTCGAGCTGCAGAGATATTGAATACTGAAGGCCGTGACGTGAGATTCAATTCACCCATGAGGAAGCGACAACGAAGTATAACCCCGAGGTCGAGATCTAGGCAGATCCTCTGGAAGAACACGCAGACGGACGCAGAACGGACGAAGCCCAGGGTTGCTGCATTGCGGAGAGGGATAGGGTTTTGCTTTCGCTGTAAGCGACAACATGTTATCACAACTTCTCCGGCACCACCATGATGGTTACAGTACTCGTGCCCAGAGAAGAGTGGGAGATGGGCGTCGTACATACCACCTGTCGCCACAAATCTCCGATTATTCTTGACGCCGACATCGCCCGCTACCGTGAAATGCGCCAAGTCGCCGGACGAGGGCCGCGTCTAAGATTTCGAAGTTGCATGCGGCAGGAGCGTGGGTTCAATGCGAACGAGTCATATCGTGAAGCATTCAGCAGGCGGAACATCACGAAAGGCAAAGGCATACACGTTGCCGCGGAACTAAAGTAACCATTTACGACGGAATCAGTGCACGAGGACGGACATGTTGCTTTTATCCAGCCAATGGGCCGAGGATACAGCGAATACAGCGCGCGACAAGCGCGATGAGATGATCGCAGGGTAACTTATAACTTGTCTAAGCGAAAGGCCATGGGCAACGCCGGGCGGCGAGGAGAGGTACATCTGAATAGAGTCCCCGGCGCTGGAATAGGGCACAGAGTCGTACAGTGGGGGACGTAATGGAGAGATAAGCAGCGCCGCAACTTGCTGAGGCCGCCCATATCCCCAATCCTGGGCATCGTATGCGAGGAGCTCGGCACGCGTCCGGAAATTTGGGGCTCCGATAAGCTATTGCCTTCAGCGTGCGCTTTGGAGAGTATGTGATCTCCATCTAAGAGCACGGCCGATGTTTTGAAAGGTACAAAGGAGACTTGAAGGGCACCATAATGCCATAATCTTGAGTATTGCGTTGGTAGCTGAACTATTCGAATAACCAGTAGGCACACGCCCACACCACCAAGACGCCAGTGACCACAGCTTTTACTTACCATAAGTAAGATCAGGCAAAGGCACTTCTCGGACCAAGTAACTTACCAAATATTCCATGGGTATCACAGTACGCAGACAGGTAAGTGGAGTCCGATAAGGTGGGAACAGGTGGTGATCACGAGGCAAACTACAGCACGTGGCCACGGCGGCAACGCCCCTGGACCTAGTTTAATTGCAAAACAAGGACACAGCAATTTAACACGTTTTGACACGGGATTGTCATGGAAGGATAAGAGGTTCTCTAATATCGAAAAGGATATGCTAGTCGATGCACATTGACGACAAACTACAAAAAGGAAACTTTTAGTCGCCCCGTTTAATCCCCACTCTGAGTCTGTTTTGCTTGAGAAACAATCATGATGGCTTCAGTTTTGCAAATGGTGAGCGAGTCGTTTATCCTTTGACCTAGGTGGTGGTTGTGTTCCAGTTTCTGACTCTGGGACACTGTGCCAGTTTACCTGGAGTTCAAGGAAAAAAGAAGAGAGAAGACAATATGGTCCAGTCTTGGGGATACCGAATGAACCATCGCCCAGACAGCCTCATCCGAGTGCTAAACCCACAACGCAGCGACACCCGTCCGGTCCTCAGCCGCGAGGAACATATCCCAACTGGGGGAGCAGTCCTGCTCAACCGGTCGCCCCGCCGGATACCCAAGACGACGAGTGAGACGAACCCGGTTGTCCAGAGTCTCCTGCCTCATGCTATTCATTTTAAAGACAAGTGGCTTGGTTCACTGCTATCGACCAGGACAACAGTGGACAAGTATCCGCTGAGGAGCTGCGTCAGTGTGATCTCCTTCCCTCCTGAACGAAGACTGAATAATTGTGCAGAGAGTGCGCTTATAAACGGATATGGTGGAAAGCGTATGTGCTTTTGTTCTCATTCAGCGATCATGTCCTGATTATCCCTCGCGCTGGCCCAGGATTCTCCTCTCAAACTGTGAAATACTTGATGAGCGTTTTCGTACGTGCTCTTACATCCCTAGCAAGATCTCGAAAGTTGATGTTTGATTTTTGTGCAGGACCTGGATGGAAGTGGGGAAATTGGGATTGAGGAAGTGAGTGGGTCACTCTTTGTTCACAACATTAAGCTCATCCACCACGCCCAGTTCAAGCCCCTGTGGGATTATGTCAAGGTAAGGTATCACTCGCGCGAATTTTGCGTCTCTTCCAACCCTCTGTCGCAGCAATGGCGAGAGATGTTCGAATCCTTTGACTATAATCAAGACGGCATCATAGACGCTGCTGAGCTCTCAAACGCTCTCGGCCATTACAAGTGTGTCTTGTTTCTTTTGAAGTATAATTGCGCTCTATATCTGTAACAATAGCCTGCAAGTCGGCCCACTCGTTATTAATTTCCTAGTACACAAATATGGTGCGTTGCGATCGTCTTTGCCCCGCGTTACTGTGATAGGAACGCGCCCCTGGCAGGGACGCACTCCACCAATGGTCACACCGGCCCGCCGCAGATTGAACTGGATCGTTTCGTTTGTGCCTGCGTTGTCGTGCAACAGATGTGTGCTCTGTTCGACCGCTGCGGAGCTGGCCGAGCCGGACCGATGGAGGTCAACCGAGACGAGTTCCTCCTCGCGATATTGCGGCTCCCTTGAGAGATCGATATCCCCTGAGGAGAATCAAAACGACGGCGCCCGGGCTATGTTCTTTCTGCTTTCACCGCCTCGGACATGGGAGGGAGGGCAGTGCGGACGGCGTGAGTTGGCTAGTCTCACACAGCCCTCATCTTCCAAGTGGTGTATGAATACGCGTGGATAAGCTGTTCGGTGGCTGGGCGCTTCCTGGACTATATGTGTTCCACCATCGCCGCGTTTCTCCCGAATGTACTTGTATGGATTCCTGAGGCTCGAAATGACAGATTCACAAGAGGTAGAGAAGATGGGTGAGAAGGGGATATTAATAGCCTTGCTTATTATTAGCCATGCGGGCAGTGTACATTGAGCTGAAAATAACTTGCGAACCCAAATTCACGCCCCAGTTCAGCGGTGGAAGACTCTCAAAGTCCGCAGCGCAAATGAAGTTCGCCGCAAAGAAGGAGGAACTAGGGTCAAGGCGAACGTAGCTGCCGACAATAGTTGCGAGATCTACAGAGTTTTGAACGCACAGGGCGAACCAAAACGTGCCTCGGGCACTGCCGCACTGCTGAACCGGAGGCTGTGTGCACAGCATCGCCGGCTAGATAACTCAGAATGCGATGTTGGCTTCGTCGAGTTCGTCCAATGGCGATTTTTTTACTCCAGTGTGAACCTTAGGAGTCAGTAGTCACTCCGTCATAAAATGCAACGGGCGGCGCCGGTTTCCTCACGCGCCTGATAACCCACGACCCTATCACCCGCCGTCATTTGTAGCTTCCCTTATCTTTCTCACTCCATTTGCATCGCTCCACCTCTGAACTGAAAAACGATGCCCTCTTTCTTCAAGGTTAGCCACGAACCTTTCAGTGTCTGACATTGCGGTTTACTAAATCGGGATCTTCGCTAGCGTGACAAAAAGAATGCAAGCGGTTTCCAAGGGAGCAGTAACAAAGCATCTTCCCGACCCCCCGAAAGTGTTGCCTGGAGTAACAGCAACCAGGCCACTTGGGGCGTTCAAGGCAATACGGCACCCATCGGCTTTTCACCCAGTTCGGGGTCCGGACACGCTGCCGCCCCTCCCCTGCAGGGTGGCTTTCCACAAGTGACCATAAATCAACCCAGCGGCCCCGACGCCAGCTCAGGTGGCTTCGTTCACCCCAGCATCTCTCCTTCTCCGGTTGGTGTCAGCCATCCGGGCGGGTTTGCTCCGCAGGTGCCAACGCCGATTGTTGCGCATAATGGCCCGCAAGACGAGTACGCACATATTCCTGATTGGCCTTTCTTTCATTCACCAACCCCATGTTCTGGTAGATCTTATGCTTGGTTCGTGGCGGTAGACCAAGACGGCAGTGGGGAGATATCTCCTCAGGAATTGCGTAGGTGTCCTTTGTCTGAAACTTGCGACTAGTTCGACTCAAGGAGAGTACTACAGGAAGCGCTCTCATGAAGGATGGCGGTAACCACTATATGCTATTCTCGTATGTGTCCAAAAATCTCATTGGATCCCGGTTTCTAGGCCTCAAGTTCTCACTAGGCACCGTGAAGTATCTGATGAGTGTCTTCGTACGTCCGTGTCTTTTAAGGGATGACGTCACGTGTAATGTGTGAACAGGACCTCGATAACAGCAGAGGAATTGGCTTCCAGGAGGTATGTGTGTCTATCCTCGAGTGGTTCGAATTCTAAGCGTTGTGCGCAGTTTTCATCCCTGTGGAATTTTATTACCGTAAGAGTTTCCTCATTGCAACCTTTCTCGTCTGACATTGATAGTAGCAATGGAGACAAATGTTCGAATCCTTTGACGTTGACCGTGACGGTAAAATCGATGCAGACGAGCTGGGTCGCGCGTTGGCTCACTATGAGTGCGTGCACCCCTTAATCTCTACCGATCCGCTTTTGATGGAAGCAATTCCGTTTAGTTTCCGTGTCGGCCTACCTGTCCTTGACATATTAGTCAAGAAGTATGGTGAGTTCCACCCCCCTGGTCTTTCGCGTTTGTGGTGATCATTCGAATCTGTCTCCCAAAGCGGTTGCGCCCACACCAAATAGGGTTCCTCACTTTGGTCCTCCTGATCGACCGCAACTAGATCTGGACCATTTCGTCTGCGCATCTATTGTCGTGCGGCAGATGTGTCAGCTGTACGACCAGTGCAGTGGATATGGGGCGGCGCCGATAAGTAGGGATGATTTTATTCGAGCTGTGATATCGCTTCCTTGAGGGTACAGTAAGCAGTTTCTAAACACGATACGTTCGTTGTAGTACTTATTGGACAAGTTCACTATGCAACTGCAGTTGCGTGATTGGTGTTTCGCCTGAGGCGACGGTGACCAGAGAGGTTGACTCAAACATCACACATTTTCGCCGGTTTCATATCAATGGACACCCTGGTGAAAAAGTTGAGTTCTGTGCGTGACACCTCGAACTCCATCGCTACTTAGGAATCTCTTCCCATCTGGGCCGAATTTCCTGCAAGGCGAGAGCACGCGAGCCCATGGATTTTCCCAGGCCATCCGAAGGAATGATTCTTCCATTCGCGTGCTGCATCGAATTTTTAACTCAGACGGTTCGTGCCGATTTGTCTCGAGATCGGGAACAGCAGCACTGCACCCTAGTACAGTATCGTTTCGGGAGAGCTCGTCGCCAATGACCGTACTGGTCGACTATCTACTAATAGACTTACCCGTGCCCGGGTCTCTTCCGGGAATGCTTGGCAACCATGTAGGCCCCGGGAGCCGGGAATTTGTGCGCGGCGGAGGCTGACTAGCGCTGATTCCAGGGAGTGGAGTAGGTAGTAGCTCCTTTGACGGAGCCGAGGGGGTGGCCTTATGGCCCACAATTCCGACTCAGCGAATAGAATACAGTCGAAGTTGATGCCGTGCCCACACTCGCATATGACGTCGAGTTGGGTCCAGCCTTTGAAGAAGCGGTGCGTGTAGAACAGTGAAGGTGGAGCGCGAGTGCGGGAGTCGTCATCCTGTACACATGCAACCCTCGGAGCATCCGTAGAAAAAACTACTGTACTGTAGGGTCTAGCCCGCATTAGCGTAAGTTACTGAGAAAAGGAAAGAGTTTTCCTGAATGGAGCGCGAGTTGAGATTAGATACTGCTTAAGGAAGCTGCGGGCCGGCCCCCCGCTTCTAATGTGGGAGGTTCCAAAGGCATCTCTTGAACGACTTTGGTTATCGCCCATACCTTGTGGAGTCTGGATGTCCGCACCAGCTCTGACTCGCGCGCGGTTCTTCTCGTGTGCCACGTGGTGATTTCACTGCATTTCAAGGTCCATCGGTGTCGCCCGCTCCATGGTCTCGCCTCGCCATCATCTCGTCGAGAAGGACTGATAACGGCCTACCTTTGCCTGTTTGTGGAGTCTATTCCCCTCCTTCCTTCCTTCCCGTTTGGTAATCAAGCATGGCAACTGACTATAAATACTTACCCCCGTCAGGGAAACGAGAAAGTCAGTCAAGTCACTGATCTCATTCCCTCGATGGCTACGAGCTTCAGGCCTCCTCCTTTCCCTCAGCCCCCCGTCTTAGCTGGGACTGCGGACCCCGTGTCGGGTGCTGCGGGAGCTGCTTTCTATCTCGTCACAAGCCCCGCGCAGGGCCCTGCTCATCTTCCACAAAGTAGGTTTGCATGACCCGTCCTTGGCGCCTTGTCCGCTGTGCCTGATTGATCCTCGCGAACATTTCCAGTTCCTAGCCCCGGAAGAACTCCATCCCCTCTGCCTCCCCCGTATCCACTTCCCCCACATCCACCTCCCCCTCCGGCCTTCCCAATGCCTCTGGGACAAGCCAGCCATGTGACGACTATCCAGGTTGAACCCTCCCCTTCTCCGAGCTACCACTCGCAAGCGCCGGACATACCGCATTCAATGGTATCGGGACTGGTGCAGACCGCTCCAGGTGGCGGGAGAAATCGTGCGTATGTTTCTTACAGTCTACTATCAATCCCCTTAGCAAACGGGGGTGCGAGCGGAGTAGAGGACGACTCGGATGACGAGGAATACGAGGACGACAGAGGATATCCAGTAAAGCACGATGGTGATGTGCTCGCAAAGTCACCGCCGAGCCATCCTTTTTTCTCTGGCGTGTTCAGAATGCCACGCCCGTTCAGAAACCAGACTCTGGAACACCCAGTACAAGAGCACCAGCTGGCTACATTTCCTTGTAGGTTGCCCAGGTGTCCAGCTTCCGTCAGAAGTGATGTAGCGGCACGTTTGGGTGGGTTCTGCTGTGATACTCATATGTGATAAGTGGTCCTTTCACGTCGGCGAACTATTTACCCATCCGTCGATTAGGATGGCAATCCATGAAGGTACAGCAACACGATGTCCTAGATGCCAACAGCGAGTTTGTCCTGAGGGATGGAATTTTTGCAGTGCGCAGTGTGCTAATGGACAGGCCTGAGGCACAGCTGATAAAGACCCGCAAGCTGAAACTAGGCGATGGTCTGACAACATTCCACTCTTTACCCTGTATTCAACGTCATTCCAACAGCGGTCATTTGTTACTCAATCTCAATTATAAGAGGAACTTGAGGTTTCTACAAAAGAGCGAGAGAAAGTTGCATAGCCTGAGAAACCAGAGATGGTGAAACGACAGAACAGAACTCGAAGACAGTTCAAGTTGCAACCAGTGTTATATGACAACTATTACCTCTTCCGGGACTTCAACGCATGCCGTCAAAACCGGAACCTGAAGCCAAGATTCCAAGAAGCCGCCCAGTGATGTTTTTTAGGCCACATACACATCCTATACCAACGCTCGAGTAATTATACTGGGAGTAGCAATCACGCGAATGGCGCCGCGGAGTGTGCACGCGTGGCACTCGGGCTGAGCCTCTGGGAACAGCGGCGCCGGCACGGTCCACATCGAAACGGAGACGACCAGGAGTCAGATGTCATTCGTCGCCTTGATCACCGTGCAGAAATACTCACTCTACGGTGTCAGATGGTCGGGTCATTAGCGTGTGGTGAGCTGCCCTCAATCAATCGCTTCAGCTTCAGGACCTGTCCGCAGCTGTACAGCTGCTCTCATCGCTGACCCACCATCATCTCTGGACTCCCTCAAGGCCGCACACTTGCTCTGCCAAGACGTCCCACCCCAGAACTTGAGAAACTGCGCTTTCTTAGCGTCGCACCGGGTAAAGCTAAACGGAGCGGAACATTCCCCCCCCGTCACTACGTGATTTCGCTCTCGTTTGTGAATCCTAAGCTGGGCGCTTCTCCAATATACCGAACGTGGGTCACCTCGACTTGGGGCGGATGGCCCGGTTTATAGTCATATGGGCCCATCGACATGGCCTCCGAATTTCGACGTGAGATTGAGAACCCTTGTGCTCATTGCTGAATGTGAAACACAACGAGGCAGGGAAGTCAGGCCTGACGATAGAACATCAGTTGCTCCACAAACCGCGCAGCAATACTATGTCATCACTTGCATAGACTTGAACGCCCCCACTACGATTACCCCCTCCCCCCCCGTTCTGCACGCTAACATCAGATTGGCGTGCAGGTTAGAGGACGCCCGACGGCGTCCGACTACAGTAGTAGTAACCTAACACCTAACCCAGGTGCGGAAACTAGATGGTTTCCTCCCCGGGAGTTGCCGGGTCAATGCCTTCGGAGTTACAATACCAAAGTCTACCTTAATTTGCCAGTTGGCTACTTTTCGCATCGGTCCCACGGACCGTACCGCTCCGGACCGGCCTCAAAGTTCGGTCTCCGCCGAAAACGTTCATTTTCACTGCTTACTCGAGGAAATAATTTTGTGGCTATTAGCTAATAAAGAATATC
>WNGR01012858.1_pt1 | contig 12881 bp, 9 predicted proteins | sample 5407581 | NCBI WGS metagenome assembly WNGR01 (sample SAMN13153383, study PRJNA577476) | soil metagenome | isolation source: 80 cm soil or saprolite under Garry oak tree replicate 2 | place: USA:California | collected 2016-06-15 | reverse complement strand
CATCATGTCGCTGGGAGCCACGATGTCGGCTCCGGCACGGGCGAGGCTGGCGGCGGCGCGGCCCAGCAAATCGAGCGAGGAGTCGTTCTCCACCTCCCAGCCGTCGCGACCTTCAACGATCATGCCGCAGTGGCCGTGGCTGGTGTATTCACAGAGGCATACGTCGGCGATGAGGACGAGCTTTTTTGCTGCCGCGGATTGCTTGAGCGCGCGGAGGCCCTGCTGCACGATGCCGTTGTCGTCATAGGCGCCGGTGCCTTGGTCGTCTTTGGATTCAGGAAGGCCGAAGAGGAGCAGGCCGCCGATGCCGAGACGAGCGGCTTCTTCAGCTTCGCGGACAACTTCGTCGACGGAGAGATTGAAGACGCCGGGCATGGAGCCGATAGCGTGGCGGACACCTTCGCCGGGACAGATGAACAGCGGGTAGATCAGGTCGCCGGGATCGAGAGCGGTTTCGCGGACGAGAGCACGCAAGGACTCGCTGCGACGCAGACGGCGCATGCGATTTTCAGGGAAACTCATGGTTTTGATTGTAATGGCAGTGGACAGTAGACAGTGGACAGTGAGCAGTAGACAGTGAGCAGTGGACAGGAGGGCGGGCTGCTGGCTGGCGTTTTAGTTAAGGGGCGGGGTCGGTGCTGCGTTTGCGGAAGATGACTTTGAGTTCCTGACGCCAGTGCTCGCTGAGGGCGATCAACTCCCATTGAACTTGCGGAGAGAGGTAGCGCAGAACTGGCTCGTTGGCGGGGTGGATGCGGAGTGAGGGGGCGGCAAGGAGGAGGCGGGGTGGGAGCGGGGATACTTCGGCGCCGGTGAAGTATCCCTGGCGCTCGAAGGCGGAGAGGGGGCGCGAACCACTTGTGCCTGGCTTGCGGTCGTCGTTCAGGGCACGCACACGAATCCAATAGTCGAGAGCCTGTAAGGGCAGATGGAGGTCTTCGTTGGCTTTGAGTTCAATGACGGTGAGACGGCTGTCGCGATCGAGGGTGAGGAGATCGAGCATGCCGCGGTCGCCGCTGGAAAGCGCCGGCACCTGACTGTAGAGGGTATCGCTGCGCAGGCCCGGCAGCAGGTCAGAGATTTCATCGCGAAGCCGGGCTTCGAGCCACCGCTCCGGCTGAAGGCGGAAGAGGGGGTCGTTGTGCGCGCCGGTGGGATGGCGGCTGAGAAAAAGCCGCGCGAAGAGGTCGCGGCAGAGGGCTTCGTTTTCGTCGGTGAGGGGCGTTTCGTTTGCACCCGCGCCGAACGTGATTTCATCTTCGGGTGCGAAGGAGTTGGCTGCCAGGCCGTGACGCACGCGGGCAAACTCGAGTCCGTGCAGCAGCAATCCCACCTCGGCGGCGGAGCGGGGATGTACTTCGATGCGCTGTCGGTGGGCAGGTGACAGGAGGCTGAGGAGGCGATCGAGGCCGGACTGACAGCGCTCGATGGAGGCTGCCGGTGAAAACGCATGCACCAGCCGGGCGTCGAGGTTGCCGGTGTCGCGGAAATCCACCGGCACCAGCTCTTCGCTGCGCTCGTCGAGGGTGTAGAGTTCGAAGGCGGCAGCGCTGTGGTTTAACCATGCCATGCGCTCGGCGTTGGTGCGCGAGGCTCCGGCCGGAACGATGACCTTGAGGCCGCCGAAGTGCCGTCGGCCGTCCCCATGCCGGCGGCAGTAGTCAAGCCATAGGATGCCCAAGGTCAGGACGCCATCGATGATGGTTGCGGATTCGGCCTGGCTCACGCCGATTACGGCATCCGCTGCAGTGCCCTTGACGAGGCGTCCGCGGACATAGGCCGGGCCGAAGCTGTGCTCGAGGTCCATGGCGGAGCGCAGCCCCTCGACCTTGGAGCCGATATGGCCGCGCGTCAGGGCGCGCTCAAGAAGGCGCTGGTAGTTGCTGCGTGCGGCATCGCGGGTGGTGGGGGTGCGGCGATCGCAGGTGGGAACCAGTTCGAGCGATTGAGGCTTGGCCGCGCCCATGCGCCGGGTTGCAAGGCGGAGGCACTGGGCGCGGTTCTGAAGGCCGACGACGGTACGGATCAGGTTGCGTTCGTCGCTCCAGAACTGGAGCAGGCATCGGCCGTGAGACTCGGTAACGGAATAGCGCGCGGTGCGCATGTCGAAGAGCACGCGGCCGTCTTCGAGGAGGGCGGCCGCGGGGTGTTCCGCGAGGTAGGCTTCAATGTCTTTAGCAAGCAGCCCGGGAACTATTTTTTCTGGATCGGCGCCTGAACGGGCGGGGAGTGTGGATTTGCCCACAGGCATGAGCGCCTACCAGCCCATCCGCGCGCGCAGGCTGGTGATGTGCGCGGTGTGGTGGCGTGAGTGCCAGTCGTAGAGAGCAAGAGCGGTGGCGAGATCCTGGCGACCCATCTGGGGGTGAACGAAGCTTTTCTGAAATTCGCTGTCTGACAGGGATTCAAGGAGCGACACCCAGCGGGAGTGAAGAGCCGCTGTCAAGGCCAGTGATACGTCGATGGGGAGATGGCTGTCAGGGAGCTGGGCCCAAGCTGCTTCGTCGTAGGGCTTGACGGTGGGCGAGTCTTCAGTGAGCGCCAGTTTGAAGCGAATGTAGGAGTTGGCATGACTGTCGGCGATGTGGTGAACAACCTGCCGCACAGTCCAGCCCCCGTCGCGATAGGGGGTGTCGAGTTGCGGATCGTTCAAGCCGCTGACGGCGTCTTGCAAGCGCTGGGGCAGCAGACGAAGCGTTTCAAGATGTGCAGCGCGTGCGTCGGTTTGGTAGGAAGGCGAAGCTATGAAGCGTCCGATGGGGTAGCGAAGATTGTCCAATTCGGTCATGGCACGAAAGTTACCATGCTTTCTTTGTGAGGGGAAGAGCCGCGCCGGGCGCCGACCCCTGTGATCGAGCAAGCTCGGGGCCGGACGCCGGGTTATTACGCGGAGTGGTGGTGATGATGGTGGCGATGGTGATGGTGCCCGGCGGCAAAGACGGGAGTGGCAAACACCAAGACAAGCAAGGCAGCAGCAAAGATTTTCTTCATGGCTTGACTGTAGCACCAGGCGTTTTTGAGGGGTAGAGGGATTACGGGGGAGAATGGGACGGCAGGCATCAAGAGAGAAACTAGGGAGCGATGCGCCGGACGTTGCGTTTCCGTTGAAACGGCAACCGGCGTAAACTGACAGGTACGATGACCAATCCGGTACCCTCCCCAAATCTGAATCACAAGCGCTATTTTTTTGAGAAGTTTGGCATTACCGAGCGGCTGCTGGAGCGCTGCCTGGGGGAAGCCTTGTCGGCGGGCGGCGACTACGCCGATCTGTATTTCGAGTCGGTTACCGCGATCGGGCTGGGTGTGGACGAGCAGATTGTGAAATCGGCCAGCCAGGGAACCAGCGCCGGGTGCGGCATTCGCGTGCTTTCGGGCGAGCGCACGGGGTACGCCTACACCGACAATCTGAATCCTGACCGGCTGCTGCATGCTGCCCGGACCGCCGCGTTGATTGCGTCGGGGCCGGCAAAGCATACGGTGCAGGGATTTACCGAAGCGCCTGCGGCCGATCTTTATCCTGTGCCATTGGGCGGGTTTGACCTGGATCTGGCTGCGCGCCTGGAACTTATTTTGCGGGTAGATCGGGCGGCACGGGCCTTCGATCCGCGCATTACGCAGGTGAGAGCAAGCTATAGCGAGGAATTGAGACGCATCCTCGTGGCTGCCTCCGATGGCTCGTATGCCAGTGATACGCAGCCTTTGTGCCGGCTGAATGCATTTGTGATTGCCAAGGAAGGCGCCAACACGACCAAGGGCTCGGCGGGCGCTGGGGGGCGCGCGGGACTGAGCCAGTTTGTGGGTTCCAAAAGCCCGGAGACATTGGCTCGCGAGGCGGCGCGCGGGGCGATCTTGCAGCTTGGCGCGGTGGCCGCACCAGCGGGCGAGATGGAAGTGGTGCTGGGGCCGGGATGGCCCGGGGTGCTGCTGCACGAGGCGGTGGGGCATGGGCTGGAGGCGGATTTCAATCGCAAAGGCACGTCCGCATTTACAGGGCTGATCGGGCAGCAGGTGGCCAGTTCGAAGGTAACGGTGGTCGATAACGGCACCATGGAAGGCCGTCGCGGTTCGCTCAACGTGGATGATGAGGGTTCTCCGACGCAGGAGACGGTACTGATTGAGGGCGGGGTGCTGAAGGGCTACCTGACGGACAAGCTTTCGGCACGGCTGATGGGTACGGCGAATACAGGCTCGGGACGGCGGGAGAGCTACCACAGCATTCCCATGCCGCGCATGACGAATACCTACATGCTGGCCGGGGACGATGCGCCTGAGGAGATTCTGCGGTCGGTGAAGCGCGGACTATACGCGGTGAATTTTGGCGGCGGGCAGGTGGATATCACCAACGGCAAGTTTGTCTTCTCGGCTTCAGAGGCTTACCTGATCGAGGATGGCAAGATCACTGCGCCGGTGCGCGATGCGACGCTGATCGGGAATGGGCCCGAGGCGCTGAAATACGTCTCAATGGTGGGGCATGATCTGCAACTGGACGAGGGCATCGGGACGTGCGGCAAAGATGGACAGAGCGTGCCGGTGGGAGTGGGCATGCCGACGATCAAGCTCGATCGGATGACGGTGGGGGGGACGGGGAGGTAGTTCGCGAGGGATTCGTGAGCAGTATATCTCAAATTTGAGATATACTCGGTTGTGCCCTGGAAAGTGGAAATCCTCAACGAAACAGTGGCCGCGGAGATCGCCGCGTTACCTGAAGATATGCAAGCGCGATTTCTGAGACTCTCCGACCGTATTTGCCAGATCGGTTTGGAATTTCTGGGCGAACCACACGTGAAGCATCTGGAAGGCAAGCTCTGGGAGATGCGGTTGATGGGCCGCGACGGAATTGCCAGGGCCCTGTACATCACGGCGACGGGCAAGAGGCTGGTTGTTTTGCGGGCATTTGTGAAGAAAACGCAGAAAACGCCGCGCGCCGAGATTGAATTGGCATTGCGGCGGGCAAAGGAGATTCGATGACCATCGCTTATGAAGACTTCAAAGCTCAGCTTCTGGTAAATCCGAAGGTAAAAGCGGAGTATGAAGCTCTGGCTCCCGAGTTTGAGATTTCCGCGGAACTGCTGCGCGCACGACTTCGCAGCGGGTTGTCACAGGCAGAGCTGGCGTCTCGAATGGGCACCAGTCAATCAGCCATTGCCCGGCTTGAAAGCGGCCAGACGCTCCCCAGTACCAAGACCCTGCTGCGGTTTGCGCAGGCAACGGGGTCAAAGATTCAGGTGCGCTTGTACGCCGCCTGAGGATTCAAAGAGCCCCATAAAGGAAATTTGATAGGTTGAGGACATGGCCGATGTTGTTGCGCAATCCGATTTGACTGGTTTGGATCTGGAATCTTTGACAGCCGATGTTGTGGCGATGGCCATGAGGGCGGGAGCAACTGACGCTGAGGCGGTGGCGCGCGAGGGCGATGAGTTCAGCGTGAACGTGCGGCTCGGCGAAGTGGAGACGCTGAAAGAGTCTGGCTCGCGCGGGCTGGGTTTACGGGTGTTTCTGGGGAAGCGGTCGGCATCGACATCGACCAGCGACCTGACGCCCGATGGGATTCGACAGCTTGTGGACGGGGCGGTGGCGCTGGCAAAGCTGACGGAAGAGGATCCATTCAGCGGATTGCCTGAGAGCGGCGAATTCGGGTCAATTAAAGGGGATCTGCACCTTTATTTCGACGACGTGTATTCGCTGCCGGGGCCGGAGCGGATCGAGTGGGCCAAGCGGGCCGAGGCCGCGGCCATGGCGGCCGATGCGAGGATCACCAATTCGAACGGGGGCAGCTTCGACGCCTCGACCGGGCGCAAAGTGCTGGCGAACTCGCGCGGATTCATGGGCGGTTATCGGACAAGTTACGCGGGAGTGTCGGCGGCTCCGCTGGCCAAGGACGCCGATGGAACGATGCAGCGCGACGGCTGGTGGTCGAGCGCGCGGCGCATGCAGGATGTGGATTCGCCGGAGGCGGTGGGCAAGGAGGCGGCGCGGCGGACTCTTCGCCGGCTGGGCGCACGGCGCATGCCGACGCAACAGGTTCCCGTGGTGTTTGCGCCGGAGACGGCGCGATCGCTGGTGGGATCGGTGTTTGAGGCGGCCTCTGGTGATTCGATCTGGAGGCACGCTTCGTTTCTGGCGGGCAAGCTGGGGGAGGCGATTGCTGCTCCGGGGCTGACGATCATCGACGATAATGCCATGCTGCTGCCTAACGGGGTTGGCGGGTTTGGATCGTCGCCATTTGATGGAGAGGGGCTGCCTTCGCTGCGGACGGTGGTGGTGGAAGGCGGGGTTCTGCGGACGTACCTGCTGAATTCTTACACGGCCCGGAAGCTGGGGATGAAGTCGACGCATAACGCTTCGCGGGGGCTGGCGGGGACGCCGGGCATCGGCTGCGGGAATTTGTATCTGGAGCCGGGCACGCTGACGCCGGAGGAGATCATCGCCGGGATTCCGGCGGGGCTCTATGTGACGAGCCTGATGGGGTTCGGTGTGAACTTGGTGACAGGGGATTATTCGCGTGGAGCCACCGGATTGTGGATCGAGAACGGGCAACTGACACATGCCGTTGAAGAGGTAACGATCGCGGGCAACCTGGGCGATATGCTGCGCAATGTGACGGCGATCGGCAACGATCTGGTGTTTCGCGGATCAGTGGCCTCGCCGACGCTGCGCATCGACGGAATGACGCTCGCGGGCGCCTGAGCGGAGGCGGGATCATGCCGACTCAATTCCAGTCCATTCCTTTCGATCCTGCCGATGCGCGGGCGGCGCTTGCGCAGCTTCCGCAAAGCTCGGCGGTCTTTGCGCTGTACGGGGCGGAGGCGCACGGGGAACCTTACATCGGGCGCACTCCCAATCTGCGGGGACGGCTGGAGAGGCTGCTGCAACCGTCGGCAAAGCATCCTCGACGGCTGCAACTGGCGGGGCTGGTTCGGCGGATCGAGTGGAGGCTGACGGGCTCGGAGTTTGAGTCGCTGCTGGCGCAGTTTTCGCTACTGGAAAATGTCTATGGCGCCAAGGCGCTGGAGCGCATGCACCTGGGGCATCCGGCATTTGTGCGCTTTCTGGGCAGCAACCGTTATCCGCGGCTGACGGTGACGCACCGGCCCAGCCAGCGCGAGGCGCAATGGGCATATGGGCCGTTCGCATCGCACGCGGCGGCGGAGCGGTTTGCGGACGAGGCTCTGAAGCTGTTTCTGCTGCGGCGGTGCACGGAGGAACTGGAGCCGGATCCGAGCCATCCGGGCTGCGTGTATTCGGAGATGAAGATGTGCCTTGCGCCGTGCTACAAGGGCTGCACGGACGAGCGCTACGCGGAGGAGTCCTCGGCGGTTGAAAGCTTTCTGGGTTCACGGGGGGAGAGCAAGCTGGTTCCTCTGCGGACGCAACGTGACGAGGCGTCGGCGAATCTGGAATTCGAGTCAGCTGCGGGGTTGCACGCGCACGTGCAGAAGATTGAGGGAGTGCGGGCACTGGCGCCGGAGCTGGTGCGTCCGCTGAACCAGTTGAGGGCGGTCATCGTGCAGGCTTCGGCCGAGCCGAACGAGGTGGCGGTGTTTCTGTTTGAGAATGGCAGGCTGCGCGGGCCGGCGGCGTTTTCGACGCTGGGGATGCGGATCCAGAATGAGCAGTCGGGGTCGAGCTCCTTGTTTGCGCAGCCGATGAACCTGGAGCCGATCCCGGAGGTTCCTCAGCCTACAGGAAATGCGGCTGAGGAGTCTGTGGATCAGATCGTGACGTTGGCGGCTCCGTCGCGGACAGCACGGAGTGTGCTGGAGGGGCGCATGGAAGCGGTGCTGGCGGAGTTGGCGGGGAGCGCGGATGCGCCCACGGCGGCGGTTCGTCAAGGCCATTTGGCGCTGCTCAAGCGATGGTATTACCGGCCGGAGGCGAAGAGAATGGGGGAAATCTGCTTTCCCGACAGCGAGGGTCACTGGCCCATCAAGGCCGCTTTGCGCAGCGTGGGGCGGGTGGCCGCAAAAACGCTGGCAAGTGCCGGAAACGCCGCGTAAACTGGCTTGGAATCAGCCTTATGCCCACCAGGGAATCCATCCGCGACCTGCTCGTGATGGGCCGTCATCGGCTCTCGTGCGGCCGCGCAGCCGAGATCGCCGGGATGGTGCTGGAGCGGCCCCGATTAGCGTCGCAGCTTATCGAATGCCTTTGGGACGAAGACTCCGGGGTGGCCAACCGGGCGGCTGACGCGCTGGAGAGGCTTACGTTCCACCGACCGCGCCTGCTTGATGCGTGGAAGGCTCCACTGCTGGGCCTGCTGGCGGAAGCGGCGCAAAACAAGCTCCGCTGGAATCTTGCCCTCATCGTCCCACGGCTACGGCTTTCCGTTCCCGAGTGCCGGCGGGCGGCCAGCACGCTGCGGTCGTGGCTTGAGGACCCCAGTTCCATCGTCAAGACGCTTGCCTTGCAGGGGCTCGCCGATTTGACCGCCCAGGATGCTTCGCTGCTGCCGGAGGTGATCGACCTGCTGCGCATTCTGGGCCGCTCGGGCACGCCGGCGATGCGGGCTCGCAGCCGCCACCTTTTGCGCGAACTGGATCCACCGGATGGGAAGGCTCCGCGCCGCCGCGTGTTCCCACCGGGGCGCCCGTCGGTGAAAGTCCAAGGCGTCCGCAGCCGCTGATACACTGACCCTGCAAGGAGACCGATTCTTTCGGCGGATTTTGCACGGCTTGCCGAAGAGGTAGCGGCGGCGGAACGCGGCGGCGCGACGGTGGTCCACTTCGACGTGATGGACGGGCACTTCGTGCCCAACATTACGATCGGGCCGCCGGTGCTGAAGAGCTTGCGCAAGCACACGAAGCTGCCGATCGACTGCCACCTGATGATCGAGAATCCGGACGAGTTCATACCCGCGTTTGCCGATGCCGGGGCCAACTGGGTGAGCGTGCATTACGAGGCTTGCCGACACCTGCATCGCACATTGGAACTGATCGACTCGCATGGGATGGAGCCGGCGGTGGTGTTGAATCCGGCGACGCAGGTGAACCTGATCACGGACATTCTGCCCATGGTGCACCATGTGCTGATCATGAGTGTGAATCCGGGATTTGGCGGGCAGAAATTCATCGAGTTTTCGCTGGACAAGATACGGCGGCTGGCGGAGCTGCGGCGGGAGCTGGGACTGGGATTTAGAATCGAAGTGGACGGCGGGGTGGCTCACGATACCGTCGCCCGGGTCGTCCAAGCAGGGGCGGAGATTCTGGTGGCGGGCAACGCTGTGTTTGGGGCGGGGCGCGCGGAACAGGACGCAAGTTCGTTGCTGGCTGCGGCGCGCCAAGCCGCCGGCGAGTAAGATAAAGAAGATTCTCAGGCACGGATTGGGATATGGCGGGGCTTTCGAGAGGTTCCGCTGCGATGAGGTGGTATGAACCGGTTCTCAAATAAGTTTGCCGCTGGCGTGCTGGCGGTTCTGGTGATGGCGAGCGCGTCGGCGCTGGCCAAGGAAAAACCCCCCAAGAAAAAGAAGAACCAGGACCTGAGCGCCAATCCGCTGGCGAACGTGAACTCCAAGCAGCCTGACAAGGAGCTCTTCGACAAGGCGATGATCGCTTTGAAGAAGGGCCGTTTTGACGTTGCGCGGCTCGACCTGCAGACCATGCTGAACACCTATCCGGATTCGGAGTACCGGATGCGCGCCAAGCTGGCGGTGGGCGACACGTGGTTCAAAGAGGGCGGCACGGCGGCGCTGACGCAGGCCGAGGCGGAGTACAAGGACTTCATCACCTTCTTTCCCGAGGCTCCTGAGGCGGCCGAGGCGCAGATGAAGGTGGCGGATATCTATTACCAGCAGATGGAGAAGCCCGACCGCGACTTCAATAATGCGTTCCGCGCGGAGCAGGAATACCGGACGATGATCAACCAGTTCCCGGACTCCACGCTGGTTCCACGCGCCAAGCAAAAGCTGCGCGATGTACAGGAAGTGCTGGCAGAGCGCGAGACGCAAATCGGGCTCTATTATTCGAGTCGCGAGAATTTCCCGGCTTCGATCGCTCGTCTGAAGACAGTTGTGGATACGTATCCTCTGTACTCAAAAAGCGACCTGGCGCTGCTGAGCATTGGGGACGCTTATGCAGGCGAGGCGCACTCGGTGCAGATCGCCCCGGGACTTCCGGGCGCGGTGAGAGAGCGGATGCGTTCGCTATATCTTGATCGGGCGGCCGAGGCGTATTCGAGGGTGATTACGCGGTATCCGATGGCTCCACGGGTGGAAGATGCGCGTGACCGCCTAGTGGCCATGAACCGCCCGGTTCCCGAACCTACACAAGCGGCAATCGCCGAGAGTGACGCCGAAGAACGCAGCCGCCAGGCCCTGCACTTTACGGACAGGACGCTGGGACTGATCAAGCATGGCCCGACGGTGGTGGAAGCGGTTCACGTGGGCGAGCCGAGCCTTGAAGATCCCAAGCGCACGTTGGCTCCGCAGATCACCAAGGAAAATATCACATTGTTCAACGAGGCGGTTGGCAAGCCTGCAGCCGCGGGCGCTACGGCACCGACAGGCGCCAACGAGCCGCCGCGCAGCGATCAGCCTTCAGAGGCTCCGTTGCAGGGAGGAGCACCGGATGGGGGCACAGGCGTGGGGGTTACGATCGTGAACGCGCCTAACGGCGCCGCAGCCGATCCTAATGCCGTGATCAAGGCTGTGGGTCCCAACAATGTTGTGGCTCCGGCGGCGGAAGCTCCGGCAGCGGCTCCCGAGCAGATCAACGACATCAAGCCTGGATCGACGCCGACTACGACCACAACAGCGAGCGACGGCAAGAAGAAGAAGGCGCCCAAGGCGGACCTGAGCGACGAGTCCTCGAGCAAGAAGAAAAAGAAGAAGGGCCTGGCGAAACTGAAGCCGTTCTGATGGACGACGGGTACTGCAACGAGGGCCGCGCCTTTCGGGGTGCGGCCTTTGTTTCTGAGGACGTTTCGGGGTTCCCACGGGGTGGTCGAGGGTGGGTACCAGTTGTGCTAAGGTGAGGGGTGGCCCCCTGGCTCGAAACCCTCTCTGAAGGGGGCCGGCGCAGATTGCGGGGGCACTCAAACCGAACCCATGCCTCACGACCTGCCAAAAGCGTACGACCCGACCGCCATTGAAGATCACTGGGCCGAGTACTGGGTGCGCGAGAACCTTTTCGCGCAGCCCACGCCTGCGTCTGAACCGACAAAAGATCAGCCTTCCCCGTTTACGATTCTGCTGCCTCCGCCCAATGTGACCGGGAACCTGCACATGGGGCATATGTTCGAGCACACGGAAAGCGACATTCTCATCCGTTGGCGACGCATGTCTGGTGGCAAAGTCCTATGGGTTCCGGGAACTGACCATGCCGGTATCGCCACGCAGATGCTGGTGGAACGGCAGATCACCAGCGAAGGCACCACGCGGCAAAAAATGGGCCGCGAGGCGTTCGTCGAGCGCGTGTGGGAGTGGCGGCGGCACTATGGCGGCGCCATCCTGGGGCAGATGAAGCGCCTGGGCGCGTCGGTCGATTGGAACCGCGAATACTTCACCATGGACGAGCGGCTGTCGGTGGCGGTGCGCGAGGCGTTTGTGCGGCTGCACGAGCAGGGGCTCATTTATCGTGGCGCGTACATCGTGAACTGGTGTCCGCGCTGCCAGACTGCAATTAGCGATCTCGAAGTGGTGTACGACGAGCACAAGGGACACTTGTGGGAGATTCGTTATCCAATACACGACGACGGCAAGGAGACCGGGGAGTATCTCACCATCGCAACGACGCGGCCTGAGACGATGCTGGGCGACGTGGCGGTTGCGATTCATCCTGAAGACGAGCGTTACCTGCACCTGCACGGCAAGAAGTTGCGTTTGCCGCTGATGAATCGCGAGATTCCGATTGTGCTGGATGACTGGGTGAGCCGCGATTTCGGTACCGGCGCGGTGAAGGTGACGCCGGCGCACGATCCGAATGATTTTGCGCTGGGTGAGCGGCACCATCTGCCATCGATCAACGTGATGGACGATACGGCGCACATCAACGAGCACGGCGGCGCGTATGCCGGACTGGACCGCTACGCGGCGCGCAAAAAGATTGTTGAAGATCTCGAGGCACAGGGTCTGCTGGCGGGTGTGAAGGACCACACCAACAACGTGGGCCACTGCGACCGCTGCAAGACGGTAGTGGAACCGCGGCTCTCGACGCAGTGGTTCGTGAAGATTCAGCCGCTTGCCGACAAGGCGATCGCGGCGGTGAAGCCGGATGCGGAGGGCAAGAAGGCGATTCGCATCACCCCGGAGCAGTACGAAAAGGTGTACCTCGAGTGGATGGAGAACATTCACGACTGGTGTATCTCGCGGCAGCTGTGGTGGGGGCATCGGATTCCGGCGTGGCACTGCGGGACCTGCCACAAGATCACGGTGGCGCGGCAGGATCCGACAGCATGTGCGCACTGCGGGTCGGAGAAGATCACGCAGGAGACCGATGTGCTCGACACATGGTTTTCGTCGGGGCTGCTGCCGGTGTCGGTATTTGGCTGGCCCAACATCACCGCGGAAAATCGGGCCGACTTCGACACGTTTTATCCGACGAGTCTGCTAGTTACCGGGTTTGACATTCTGTTCTTCTGGGTGGCCCGCATGATCATGCTGGGCTGCTGGTTCAGTGCTGATGTTCCGATCCACCCCAAGGACAAAGACCCGTCGTTGGGGACCCCGGCGATGGCCGATGGCAGTGCGCGCCCGCTCGCTGAGTCGGTTCCTTTTCGCGAGGTGTACATCCACGCACTGGTGCGCGACGCCAATCGCGAGAAGATGTCGAAGACCAAGGGGAACGTTGTCGATCCCATCGAGATTGTGAAGCAGTACGGCACGGATGCGGTGCGGTTCACGCTGGCTTCGATGGCGTCTCCGGGCACGGATATCGCGTTCAACG
>WNGR01006116.1_pt1 | contig 12881 bp, 9 predicted proteins | sample 5407581 | NCBI WGS metagenome assembly WNGR01 (sample SAMN13153383, study PRJNA577476) | soil metagenome | isolation source: 80 cm soil or saprolite under Garry oak tree replicate 2 | place: USA:California | collected 2016-06-15 | reverse complement strand
AAGCTGCGCCAGGACTTCAGCGATGACTTTGCGGACGACTTTGATGATGACGACGATGCTCCGGTGGCGCGGCGGCGGGCGGGGACACGGGTGCGGTTTCGCGGGCTGCCGACGACGAAGTGGGGGAGGATCGCGGTTGGGGTCGCATTCGTGGTGCTGATCGGGGTTTGTGCCGGGGTTGCAATGGTTGCGCGGAACATGCTACTGCACGATGACCGTTTTGTGATTCAGTCGTCCTCCTCAATTGAGATTGAGGGTAACAGCCATTTGACGCGGGCGCAGTTGCTGAGCATCTTTGGGGGAGATGTGGAGCGGAATATCTTTAATGTTTCTCTGGCGGAGCGACGGGCGGAGTTGGAGAGGCTGCCGTGGGTGGAGCGCGCGACGGTGATGCGTCTGCTGCCGAACCGGATGCGGGTGTCGATTACGGAGCGGACGCCGGTGGCGTTTGTGCGGCAGGGGAACCATATCGGGCTGGTGGATGCGAATGGCGTGCTGCTGGATATGCCTGCGGACGCTGCGGTGAATACACACTATTCGTTCCCTGTGGTGACTGGGATCCTGGCGGATGAGCCGCTGTCGGTGCGTGCTGCGCGGATGAAGATCTACTCGCGGTTCACGAGCGAGCTGGATGGGTCGGGGGAGAAGATATCGCAGGAACTGAGCGAGGTGGACCTGTCGAACCCGGAGGATGTGAAGGCGCTGATTCCGGATCACTCGTCGGAGGTGCTGGTGCACTTTGGCGAGGAGAATTTTCTGGATCGCTACAGGAAGTATGAGGCACATCTGGCGGAGTGGCGAACGCAGTATCCGAAGCTGTCGTCGGTGGATATGCGGTATGAGCGGCAGGCTGTGCTGGAGACGGGACCTGTGGCTCCGGTGAGTTCTCCGGCTGCTGCCGCGCCTTCGCCGGTTGATGCGGGTGCGGTAGCTGCTCCTGCTCCTGCGACTAAGGCTCCTGTGGCTGCGGCTGTGCATCCGGTGACGCATGCTCCGGCTAAGGCAGGAAAGCCTAAGGCTGCGGCGCATCATGTTGCGGCGAAGAGTGGCGCGGCTTCCAAGGCCAAGGCTATGGGCACGACGAAGCGGAGTGATGTTGCCGTCTGGGCTCATCCGAAGAGTGGGACGAAGCGCGCCGTGACGCCGAGTGCGGCGACGCATCCGCAGTATCATCCTCCGCAGGTGGTCCACCCATGAACCAGAAGCAGGACAATTTGATCACCGTGCTGGATGCAGGCAGCACGAAGAGTTGCGTGCTGGTAGCGGAGTTGCTGGACGGCGTGCTGCGGTATCGCGGGCATGGGATTGAGCCGTCGAAGGGAATGCGGAAGGGGCTGATCGCGGAGCTGGGGCCAGCGGCGGAGGCGATCAATCGCGCGGCGTTGACGGCGGAGCGGGTGGCAAAGGCCGGGATTGAGACTGCCGTAGTTGGGATTGGCGGGACGCATGTGCGCGGTATCAACTCGCGGGGCGGCATCAGCATGGGTAGCCGGATGCGGGAGATTACGCGGGAGGAGGTGCGGGCCGCGGTGGATCGCGCTCGGAGCGTGGCGCTGCCTCCGGATCGCGAGGTGCTGCATCTGCTGCCGCAGGAGTTCATCCTGGATGACCAGGCGGGGATTCACGATCCGGTGGGGATGGTGGGGAACAAGCTTGAGGTGAATCTGCACCTGTCGACCTGCTCGGGTGGGGTGGCGCAGAGCGTGATTACGTGCGCGAACCGGGCTGGGCTCGAGGTGCAGGATACGGTGTATGAGGGGATTGCTTCGGCCGAGGCGGTGCTGAGTGCGGACGAGCGTGAGCTTGGTGTGTGTATGGCGGATATCGGGTCGAGCACGACGGAGCTGGCGGTGTTCTTCGAGGGTTCGATTGCGCATACGGCCGTGCTGCCGATTGGCGGAGACCACTTTACGAACGACCTTGCAGTCGGGTTGCATGTGACGGTCGAAGAGGCTGAGTATCTGAAGAAGACGTTTGGGCATTGCGTGGTTACGGCGGTGCCGCAGTTGAATGAGATTGAGGTGGGTGGGGATCTCGCGATCTCGGGCGGGCAGCCAGCTCGGATGGTGAGGCAGAGATTTCTGGCGGAGATTCTGGAGCCCCGGGCGCGGGAGCTGTTTACGATGCTGCGGGACAATCTGCGGCAGGGTGGGGTGCTGGAGGCTCTGGGTGCGGGGTGCGTGCTGACGGGTGGGGGCGCGAATCTTTCGGGGCTGCTCGACAATGCGGAGAGCCTGCTGCGGGTTCCGGCACGGATCGGGTACCCGGTGCCGCTGTCGCGGATGCCGGAGGAGTTGGCGAAGCCTGAGTTTGCGGCGGCGATTGGGATGCTGCTCTATACGCACCGGACGCAGGTTCGGCGGGCTAGTGAGGAGCAGGGCTTGAGGGCTAAGTTGAAGGCTATCTTTGCCGGGAGTTTTTAGACCAGGGTCGCCGGAAGAATGAGCCACATATTTGGTGATCTAACGGCACAACTCTCCGGGCGAAGCCTACTGATTGCAGAGCAGGTAGTTGCCGCCGCTTGACGCCACTCGATTGAATTGTTTGCCCAGAAGAACTTCCAGTCGAGGCAGGTCGGAGCCGTAGACCAGAAGATATGTCCGTTGAGCGCCAGACCATAGCTTCTTCAACTCGGCGTCATCGATAAAGACCTGTGGTGCGTTGGGAGCATAGGAGCCGTATTCGAGATTGTTACTTCTGCCGTTCCACAGGAGCGCGGTCCTGTTGGTGTAGAAGAACACGGAGGAGAATGCGTAGTAGGCGTCTCCTTCAATCAATGTTCCGGGTTCTGAACGTGTCAGCGCATCGGCTAACTGCTTCGAGCTGAGGTAAGGGTCGAAGGTGACCAGCGCCAGCCGGGCCGCTTGCACGAATGCCACCATCATCACGGCAAGCACGGCTATGGCTGCTCCAGTTTTGCGGACCCGGCTCAGCCCGACGACCCCTACAAGCAATCCGCATCCAGCCAGGGCAAGGGGAAGGCGGAGGTACGCAAAGGACCGCAACGTGAGATCGCTCATGTGTCCCAGCGAGAGCGTATAGGCATCGGGGTTTTGCGTGAGAGCGGTAGAGATGTCCCCCGGCGTTGGAGTCTTCGCCGTCCATACAAGAAGAAAGATTATGGCAGAGAGGCAGAGGCCGAGGACCGACGCCAGAACGATGCGTGCTATGCGGGGATACCTCTCCCGGACTGCGAGGTCGCTGCCCAGCAGCATTGCCAGCGCGGGATAGATGGGCAGCGAATAGTACTCTTGCGTCGTCGACAAACTAAAGAACACAAGAACGAATGTGATCCATATCAGGGCCATCAATCGCACTTTGCCCGCTCGGCTGACCGGGCGGTAGCTCTGCCTGAAGGCGCCGACCAAGGTTGCGCTCCAGGGAAAGAGCCATGCAAAGTGCAAGAGCCAGAACCACAGTCGCGGAACGGTGTTGTAGTCGCGCGGATACCTCATGTTCAGGAAGCGAAAGAGGTGTTCGTTGAGGAAGTAGAACCAGAAGAACCCGTGGTACTCCCCGGGGCTGCTATGCATGGTCCAGTCGAAGTAAGGTGGATTACCCAAGACAGCGAGAATGTGCCACGGCGCGGCGATGAGGAGAAGCAAGGCCACCCCGGAGACAGGCCGCAGACGTCTCCAAATCTGCCTCACCGATGCCTCACGCGTGATCGCGAGATAGATCAGGCCGATCACCACCGGAAAGACGGCCGCGATTAAACCTTTGAGCAGAAGGCCGCATGCGAGGCTGATGTAGAAAAGAGAGAACCATAGCCAGGGCCTTCTCTCTGAAGCATCCAGCAGACGCAACAATGACCACAGCGCCAGTGCGATCGTCAGTGTGAGAGCCGCATCGGGAATCAGAATGCGGGTAAACAGGAACATCCCGATGCAGGTTGCCAGAACAGTTCCGCTGTAGAGCCCGGCGCGTCTGCCGAAGGCCCACATGGCGAAGCGGGCCGTCACCCAGCAGAGAGCAATGTTGATGAGGCCGAGGGGGAGCCGGGCGGCCCAGTCATGGACGCCGAAGATCCGGTACGAACAGGCCATGATCCAGTAGATGAGGGGCGATTTTTCGAGATAGGCAACGCCATCGAGCTGGGCCGTGACCCAGTCACCGCTTTCGAGCATGTTCCGGGCGATCTGGGCCTGGACGGCGTCGACATCATCCATCAAGTGGGGTGGACTGACGATCAGCGGAAGGAAGACGCAGCACGAGACCAGAAGAACAAGGATGTCTACATGGAAACGGCGGAGAAATGCTCGCGGGCCTGAATGTCCCGTCCACATTGGATCTTCCATTGTTTGATCCACAGAAACAACATCAGCATGCCCCATAAGTGATACCCGTAGTTCGCCTTTCTTTCCATGTGCAATTTGATCAGGGAATCAAGATGAGGCCAATAGATGATGCCGGACTCTTCCACCGTCTTTTTGTTCAGCGTGTCCAGCAACAGCGGTTTCAGATGGCCACGCAGCCAGTCATGTACGGGGATATCAAGCCCCTGTTTTTTCTTTGCAAGGATGTTCTGCGGCAGCTTGTCTCTCATCAGCTTACGCAACAAGAGTTTCAGGGTACGACCCTGAACGCAATAGTTGGCAGGAAGGGTGGCGGCAAACTCGACGATGCGATGGTCCAGAAATGCAGGACGGACTTCGAGCGAGTGCGCCATGCTCATCCTGTCGACCTTTACCAGCAGATTGTCGGGCAGATAGTAGGCCTGATCGAATGCCATGAAGCGCCTTACATCCCCCCTGGCAGGTATGGTAGCCAACAACTTGAGCATGTGGGAGCTGTTCTGGGAGACCATCAGCTCCCTTCGCTGGTCCTGCGAAAATGTCCCGTTCCAGAAGATGTGAGAGCTTCGTTCATCGAGCAGGGTCCCATGGAGAAAGCGCTGCAACTTGTAGTCGAGCCCGATCTTCTTGTTGGAGGCCCTTAGCCTGTTTGCGGAGCGAAGGGAAAGCCTCCTGAGACTGCGGGGGATCATGCGGGCGCGCCGTGCGTAGGTGTCGGCGAGATAGGTGATGTACCCGCCGAAGAGCTCGTCGGCACCCTCACCGCTGAGGGCGACCGTTACCTGCTTGGCGGACATCCTGGACAGATGCCAGACAGGAACAGCGCCGGCATCGGCATTAGGCTCGTCCGAGTAGTAGGCCAGTTCAGTGACCGAATCCGGAGTGACTGTCGATGGGCCTAGATCCAGTTCATGATGATCGGTCGAGTATCGTGCCGCCATCTCGCGCAGGTAGGGAGCCTCATCAAACTCACGGCCATTGAAGGTGATGGAAAATGTCTTGAGCGGCGCGGTAGCGTGCTGGCTCGCATAGTGAAGCACGGTGGACGAATCGATGCCTCCGCTCAGCCAGACCCCAACTGGAACGTCAGCGGTCATGTGCTCTTTGACCGACTGCGACAGGAGATGGTCGAGCCGCGCGGCGGAATCCTCCAGGGTCGAGTGAGCATTGCTATCCTGCCGCGCCGCCTGCCAGTAGCGGTGCGAGGATATCTCCCCATCGTTCCAAGTCAAAAAGCAGCCCGGCATCAGCTTGAGGACACCTTCAGCGAGGGTGTGCGACCCGGGAACGTAGTTCAAACCAAGGTAGGTGTCCAAAGCATTCAAGTCGATGAAGCGGCTGACCTCGGGATGGCAGAAGATCGCCTTCATCTCCGATCCAAAGTAAAGATCGCGCCCGCGACGAGCGTAATAGAGAGGCTTGATGCCCATGCGGTCGCGCGCCAGCACGAGGCGGCGGCGCGACTCGCACCAGATGGCAAAGGCGAACATGCCGCGCAACTTTTCAATGCAGGCCGTATCCCACTGGATGAAAGCTCGCAGCACAACCTCGGTGTCGCACGACGTCTTGAATCTGTGGCCGCAGGCTACAAGCTGATTGCGAAGTTCAGCGTGATTGTAGATCTCTCCGTTGAAGACCAGCGTATAGTCATCGTCATCAGAGCTGATTGGCTGAGCTCCAGCGGCCTTGTCGATCACCCTGAGGCGCGTCGCGCCAAGCGAGACCATTGAACTTTGCCAGGCGCCTTGATCGTCTGGACCACGGTGGACGATGGACGCGACTGCCTGATGGATTCGTTCCGGCAGAAAGTCGTGGTCGACATGGGTAAAACCCGCAATTCCGCACATTTGTAAGGGGCCTTTTACTTTTCACAATACTAACCGAAACTTTTCCAGAATTTACGTGTCTCAAGGCATTTTAGGTTTTCTTCGCGACGACAAGGTGTCAATTCGCGAGGAGATTCTCAATTGGCGAAGGCAGGGCTTTGCGTGGGCGGAGGCGGATGTTGCTGAACCATTCGTGGTACATGCGGTGGAAAAGTGGGTTACTGCGTTTGGTTGGGAGGTGTCAGAATTGAAGGGACCTTTAAGGAGTACTGATTTCATGCCCAATCTGCCTGACGACGATATTCGCATTCACTATCACGATGAGATTCCGCATGGGGCGAAGATCAAGGTGATTGGGGTGGGTGGCGGTGGAAACAATGCCGTCAATCGCATGATTGCGGCCAATGTCGAGGGCGTCGAGTTTATTGCGGCGAATACGGATGTGCAGGCGCTGCAGGTATCGAACGCTCCGGTGAAGCTGCAGCTTGGGGTGAAGCTGACGAGCGGGCTGGGTGCGGGCGCTAATCCCGATGTGGGGCGGCGGGCGGCGCTGGAGGATTCGGACAAGATCATCGAGGCGCTTGAGGGCGCGGACATGGTGTTTGTGACGGCGGGGCTCGGCGGGGGTACGGGGACGGGCGCCGCTCCGGTGATTGCGAGTCTGGCAAGTGAGATGGGCGCGCTGACGGTGGCGGTGGTGACGCGGCCATTCGCGTTTGAAGGCAAGCGGCGGATGATGCAGGCCGAGCGCGGGATGCAGGAGTTGCTGGAGTCGGTCGATACCGTCATCGTGATTCCGAATGAGAAGCTACTGGCGGTGGCGAAGGATGCGGGCTTCTTCGAGAGCTTCCGGATTGCGGACGATGTGCTGCGGCAGGGTGTTCAGGGCATCTCGGACATCATTACGATTCCGGGCGTGATCAACCGCGACTTCGCCGACGTGAAGACGACGATGGCGGGGATGGGCTATGCGGTGATGGGCACGGCGATGCGCTCGGGCCCGAACCGCGCAGTGGAGGCTGCGATGGCGGCGATGGCTTCGCCGCTGCTGGAGGCGGGTGCGATCGATGGGGCGAAGGGCATCCTGATCAACATTACGGGGTCGAGCAGCCTGAAGTTGAGCGAGGTGAATGAGGCCTCGACGATTATTCAGAATGCGGCACACGAGGATGCGAACATCATCTTTGGCGCGGTGCAGGACGAGACGATGGGCGATGAGGTAAAGATTACCGTGATCGCCACGGGCTTCAAGCAGCAGGAGATGCCGCAGCGGCGGGAGAGGATGTTGGCCGAGTCTACGCTGCCGACGATGCGGTATGACGTGCCGATTGCGCCGCGGGTGACTACGGCACGGCCTGCGGCTCCGAAGTTTGCGAGCGAGGCCGCGCCGGAGCCGGCTGCTGCACCTGCTGCACCGTTGGTTGAGGCGAAGGAGGCGGCTGCGGTGGTTGAGGCCAGTGCTGCCGAGATCCGGCCTGCGCAGGAGTTGGTGCCAGTGCCTGCTTCGGTGTTTGACGACGATTTTTTCAAGGCTTCCCCGGCAGGGGGAGATGCGGTTGAGACGGGGTTGCCGGAGCGTTTCAGGGAGCCGGCTCACGTTGCTATGGTGTCGCGCGTCCAAAAAGATGATGCATGGAGTGCGACGGCAGAGCTGCCTGTTGCGGACCCCCTGGTTCGTACGCCGTCCTTTGGCGGTACGATGGCAGTACCCATGGATCATGCGGAGCCGGATGAGTTGGACATTCCGGCATTTCTGCGGCGCAGTAACTAATCAATAGCTTGGTGGGGGCCCCGATCGGATGAGTGATACCTCTGTGTCATTGCGCACAATGCAGATGGATGAGAGCATTCTGAGAATGACTCGGAACAATGGCAATTGGATTGCTCTTCATTTTCATAGGGAAGGAGGGTCGCCGGTGTCTATGACTAAATTATTCAAGATGCTGGGCGCATTCCTTTTCTGCCTGATGGCGTGTGCTGGAGCTGACGCGAAGACGGCGTCGAGCAGTATGAAGAAGCACTCTACCGGTGCGGTTCATATAGCCAAGGCCGGTTCTGCGGGTAGGACGTTGCATGTTGTTGCAACATCAAAGCTTGCGGGACGCAAGCGGGGACGTGGGGCCCGGGCGAAGCTCGCGGTGCGGCGGTCGCGGTATCAGGAACATTTTTCAGCGAGTTCCTTTGCCGACAATTTGACGCTGGGCGATGTGACGGAGGGCGAGGACCCGGTGGTGCGTGCGGCGGCCATTGAGGCGCTGGGCAATATGAATGGAACTGCCGTTGCGATTAACCCGGATAATGGGCGAATTCTGGCGATGGTGAACCAGAAGCTGGCATTATCGCGGGGGGCGGAGCCTTGCTCGACGATTAAATTGACGGTGGCGCTCGCTGCCCTGGAAGAGGGGATCGTGCGGAAGGATACGCCGGTGAACCTGGGCGGAAAGTACCACCTGACGATGACGGAGGCCCTGGCTCACTCGAATAATGCCTATTTTGAGACACTTGGACGCTCGCTTGGGTTTGAGCGGGTGAAGCACTATGCGAACCAGTTTGGACTGGGCGAGCTGGCGGGGTATCACATTCAGGGCGAGCAGCTGGGGATCTATCCGGATGAGGTGCTGCCGGCGGCACTGGGTGGGGTGGGGCGAATGTGCTCGTTTGGCGAGAGCGTCTCAATGACTCCGCTGCAGTTGGGCGCGCTGGTCTCGGCGATTGCGAATGGGGGGACTTTATACTATCTGCAGCATCCGGAGACGCCGCTGGACATCGCTACGTTTCAGCCTAAGGTGAAGCGGATGTTGAACATAGCTCCGCTGATCCCGGAGATCCAGGATGGGATGCAGGGTGCGGTGCAGTATGGGACGGCGCGGGCTTTGCGGGCGAATTTCAACCAGTTTCCGGTGATGGGGAAGACGGGGACCTGCTCGAACAATGGGACGCGGTTTGGGTGGTTTGGATCGTTTGCGGATACCCCGAATGGGCGGATTGTGACGGTATTTTTTCTTGAGGGTGGACGGCCTACGTTCGGGCCCAAGGCGGCGGAGTTGACGGGGCAGTTTTACCGGGCGCTTTGGGATAAAAGCTATTTTCTGCAAAAGGCCCAGCCGGTCGCTGAGGCTGGGGTTGTGGGGGGCTCGGAGTAGGTATTTTCCAGGGTATGCGCAAATTTTTGCTGGTAAGTGTCTGGTAGCTGGTGATTTTTTGGCTGGCTAATATGGTTTGTGGGATGTCAATTTTTGGATTGGAAGAGATGCGCCAGGCTTGGCGCATTTTCTTTTTGGCGGGGGAATGGCGTAGAAGGGAGAGATGAAGATTCTGACGGCTGCGGAGATGGGGGCGGTGGACCGACGGACGGCTGAGGAGTTTGGGGTTGCGCTGGTGGAGCTGATGGAGGTGGCTGGGCGGTCGGTGGGGGAGTTCTGTCTGCGGCAGTACTCCGCTGCGATGCGGGTGACGGTGCTTTGCGGGAAGGGGAATAACGGCGGGGATGGGTTTGTTGCGGCTCGGGTGCTGGCGGGGGCCGGCAGATCGGTGCGGGTGGTGTTGCTGGGCCGGATGGATGAGGTCAGGGGGGAGGCTGCTGCGGCTTTGCGGCTGCTTCGGGACGAGGCTCCGTCGGCGATTGTGGATGAGGTGGGGGATGAGGCAGGGTTGGAGGCCTGCGCGGATGTTCTGGGGGATGCGGAGCTGCTGATCGATGCGGTGGTGGGGACGGGGTTCAAGCCTCCGCTTCGGGGGCTGGCTGCGGCTCTGCGGGAGACGGTGGAGGGTTTGAAGGTGCCGGTGGTGGCGGTGGATGTGCCCTCGGGGTGGGATGCGGACTCGATGGAACAGACGGTGGAGGGGGCGTTTCGAGCGGATGCGGTCGTTACGTTTACGGCTCCGAAGATGGCGCATATCTTTGGGCATCTGACGCGCGGCACATTTGGGCCGGTGGTGGTGGCGGGGATCGGGTCTCCGGTGGAGGCGATTGTTTCGGAGGGCGGCCTGAGCTGGACGGGAGCTTCGAAGGCGGTGGCGGAGCAGCCTCGGGAGGTGAACTCGAACAAGGGCAGGTTCGGGCATGTGATGGTGGTGGGTGGAAGCTATGGGAAGGCCGGGGCTCCGGCGATGGCCTCGCTGGCTGCGCTGCGGGCAGGGGCTGGTCTGGTGACGGCGGCGGTGCCCGACAGCATTGTGAATATGGTCGCGGGGATTGCGCCGGAGCTGATGATCGCTCCACTTGCAGCCGGGGAGGAGGGGGCGTTCTCGTTTCGCAATCTGGAGGCGGCGAAGCTGGAGAGCCTGCTGAAGAAGATGACGGTACTGGCGGTGGGGCCGGGGTTGTCGACCGAGGGGGATGCGTCTGAATTTGCGCGGCAGTTGGTAGAGAAGACGAGGCTGCCGATTGTGATCGACGCGGATGCTTTGAACGCGTTTGCGGGGAGGACGGAGCTGTTGGATGGGGAGGGACGGGTGGTGGTGTTGACGCCGCATCCGGGGGAGATGGCCAGGTTGGCAGGGTTGACGGTCGCCGGGGTGGAGGCCGATCGGGTGGGGCTGGCTCGGCGGTTTGCCACGCAGTATAAGGTGACGCTGGTGTTGAAGGGGTGGCGGACGCTGGTGGCGCATCCTGATGGCTCGGTCGCGGTGAATACTACGGGGAACCCTTCGATGGCCAAGGGCGGGAGCGGGGATGTCCTGACGGGGATTGTGGCGGCGATGCTGGCGCAGTTTCCTGATGATGTGGCAAGGGCGGTGGAGGCGGCGGTCTATCTGCATGGGCTGGCGGGAGACTTCGCGGCTCATGCGATGGATGAGCATACTGTACTTGCAACCGATACGGTTACACATCTGTCGGATGCGTTTCGGTATCGGGTACGGGATGAGGGTGGGTTGGATTGGATCTGCGGGTTGCGCACAGCAGGGAAGTGAAAAATCAACCATATTTTGGCCAAATGGCCGGATTATGCTTTGAAATGAATCGTAGGCTGGCATGGTCGTGAGCCAGCAATAGGACGAGCTCGCATTCACAGAATGACTCAGTTCACGAGATGGCGATTTGTGCGCTCATCGAGAAACGGAGAATTTCAGGCTGGGTTAAGCGAAGCTCGTCACGAATCTGTCCATCGTGTCTCTGCCTGCTGCGCAATCGAAGGAGTTGATCTCGCGCAAGGCCGCAATTGGAAATTGTGTCACGTCTCTCTTGACAAATCATAACCGAACAGTTATGGTTTCGTGGTGTGAAGCCGGCCAATGCCAATCACGTGTTTCGTGCTCTTGCCGACCCGACTCGCAGGGCCATCTTCGAGGAGTTGACCCGGCAGGGCGAACAGACCGTCCACGCATTGACTCGCTATGCGGGCGTGTCCCAGCCTGCTGTCTCCAAGCACCTGACGGTGCTGAAGCGGGCAAAGCTGGTACGGCATCGCCGCGAGGGACGCGAAACTCACTATCGCGCACGGCCCGATGCGCTGGCGCCGATGGTGGACTGGCTCAATCTCTACGGCGCCTTCTGGCGTGACCGGTTTGACCAGCTTGAAGCACTCTTGGAAAGGATGGAGCCATGAGCAATGCAGCAGAGAGGAGCAATCCAGCAGAGAGTCCCCGTACCCTTGTGATCGAGAGGGTATTCCCACACCCACCAGAGAAGCTGTGGCGAGCGCTCACGGAGAGCCCGCTCCTCGCGCAATGGATGATGAACAACGACTTCGAGCCGGTGGTCGGGCGGAAGTTCCAATTCCGGGCCGATCCCGTGCCGAACTGGAATGGTGTTGTGGACTGCGAGGTGCTGATCGTCGACCCACTCCAACGCCTGTCCTATAACTGGGGTGTTGGAGGAAGCGACTCCGGGCTTCAATGGGTCGTGCTCTGGACGTTGACTCCAGCGGAAGGCGGCACCCACGTTCGCATGGAGCAGTCCGGCTTCCGTCCCGATCAGCAGGCAGCATATCAGGGTGCAAACTACGGCTGGCAGAAATTCTTCGGCAGTTTGGAGCGGGTGCTCGGCGGGGATGCAGGATGAAGGGCTCCAATAATATGAAAGCCTCCAAGGGGCTGGTCGCCGGCTTCTGGATCTTCACCGCGCTCTTCTGCCTGGAGATGAGCTTCACCGCCTACTACGAGCTACTGCGCCTGCCGGAGGCGGCGCAGGCCTTCACCCGCCTCGGCTTCCCCGCCGCCTACTTCCGGGTGGAGCTCTCGTGGGCCAAGGTGGCGGGGGTTGCCGCACTGCTCGTCCCCATGGTCCCCGCGCGGCTCAAGGCTGGATTGTTTCCGAATGGCCGACAATCCACCCAGAACTCAGAAAAGGCTCCATATTGCAGATGGATGAGTGCATTGCTCTGATATCGTCAGCCGAGGATCATGGGCAAGTAGATCGGTGAACACTGGCCGACTTTGCGGGACTGATCGATTTTTCTCTAAAGAAGTCGCAGTGCCAATCCCGACTAAAATTCCAAATGCTGCTGGAAGAACGGCAACACATCAGCAATTACGCGTCCCTCTGCGCCCCAGTAGGGATCCGCGTCCCAAAGCCCGTTGTACTCCTCGGCTTCGTGCACAATGCCAAACTCATTCAGCTTGTGCGTGAGCGCATGGTTAGAGTACACGTGGTCCCAGATCGCATCGTTGCGCGACCAGTCAAACTTGAAACCACGCAACGTCTTCAGATTGTCCGCATACCGCGGGACCATCGACTCCAGAAAGAAGCTATCTCTTAATCGCGCTGTGAGCTTCGAGTCGATCACCAACTTTCCACCCTCCAGATGCGCAGGCAGAT
>WNGR01015721.1_pt1 | contig 12886 bp, 14 predicted proteins | sample 5407581 | NCBI WGS metagenome assembly WNGR01 (sample SAMN13153383, study PRJNA577476) | soil metagenome | isolation source: 80 cm soil or saprolite under Garry oak tree replicate 2 | place: USA:California | collected 2016-06-15 | reverse complement strand
AACCTCCCGCCGACGTTCGACAACGCAATCGTGCTCGTGCGCGCGGCGGGCATCGAGCCGACGTTGATCGTGGACAGCGGCTTCGGCCTCCACGCCTACCTGGTGCTCGACGCGCCGTTCGCTTTCGGCCCGCACGGGGGCCTCTCGCCCGAGGGGCGGCGCTTCGCGCGCGCCGTCGGCGCCTGGCAGGATCTGATAGTGGGGGTCGGCTCGACGCACGGGTGGCACGTGGACAAGACCGCGGACGTCGCGCGCGTGCTCCGCGTGCCCGGGACCAGGAACAGGAAGCATCCCTCGGCGCCGCTCTGCCGCGTCGTGAAGTCCGACGGGCCGGTGCACCGGTTCGAGGACGTCGAAAAATTCTTGGGGCTGGCTGCGGGCAAGACGTCTACCGACGTGGGGAAACCCGCCTCAGCGAACGCGACGACGGGCCAACATTCCGTCGTCGCCGCCCCGCCTTCTGATGCCGCAGCGGTCGTCGCGGACCTCCGCGCCGCGCCGCGCGGCTCTCGGGACGCGGCGCTGCAGCGCGCGTGCAGCCGCCTCGCGTTTCGCCTGCCCGGCCCGGACGTTGACGACCTCCTCGAGCTGCTCGAGCCGGCGCTGGCGGCGTGGGCCGCGGAGTCCGACGCGCGTCTGCCGCTCGCCGGTGAGCTCGACAAAGCCCGCTCGAAGTTGGAGCGCGCGCGGGCCGACCTCGGAGAGAAGCGCGCGGCGGAGGCCGACGAGAACGGGCGTTGGCGCGCGATGGCTGATCGGCTCAAGGCGGGCTGGGAGGACAAGCTCGCCGAGGTGGCGGCGCTGCCCGACGGCGACCTGCCGGACGTCGTCGTGAAGGGACAGACTTGGTACTTCCGGCAGGAGGACGGCAGCTACGACGGCCCGTACACAGGGAGCTCCGAACAGCTCGTCGGCTACGGCAAATTGCCGGTCGAGAAACGCACCTACTTGAACGCCGACGGCGAGCGCAAGGACCTGAAGCCTAAGGATTTCGTGATGAGGCGCGGCGGGCGCGCGTCGGAGGTTGTCGCCGACGGTGCGGTCGAACGGAGCGCGTTCGACCCCGCCACCAAGGTGCTGAGCGAGGCGTGCTGGTTCAAGAAGGACCTGACACCGCTCCACGACCCGGAAATCGACGCGTGGCTACGCGTGCTCGGTGGCGAGCGCCTCCTCGATTGGACCGCCTGCGTCTACAAGACGGATGGCGCGGTGCCGGCGCTCCTCCTCACGGGCGGCCACGGCGTCGGCAAGACAGCGTTCGCGAAGGGCGCAGGGAACCGTTACCGCGACGGCGTGGTGAAGGCCAAGGCGGCCTTCGGGCCGTTCAACGAGGACCTACTGAAGGCGCCCGTGGTGTTCGCCGACGAAGCGCTGCCCGCCGGCGTGCGTTCGACTGACGTTCGCGAGAAGGTGGGCGAGGGCGAGCACGTCGTCACCGGCAAGTTCCTGCCGAACCGGCGCCTCCGCGGCCACCTGCGGATCATCGTCGCGGCCAACGCGCCGGACGTCCTACGCTTCGACGAGGAGCGCCACGGTTCGGCGGACGTCGAGGCGATCGCCGTGCGATTCCTCCACGTGCACCTCGACGAGGAGGCCTCGGAGAAGGCGAGGGCGCTGCTCGCCGCGGTGAAGGCTCGGGACCCGAGCGCCGTCGACCGCTGGGTCGCGTCGGGCCTCGCGCGGCATGCGTTGTGGCTGCAGGAGAACCGACGCGTGGAGCCCGGCGCGCGCTTCCTGCTTGACGGCGGCGGGCTTGACGTCGCGCTGCGCATCGCGACGCAGGGCGGCCCCCGCGAGCTCGTCATGGAGGCGATCGCACGGGCCGTCGAGGCGCTGGCGTCGCCAGACGCGCCGGCGGAGCTGAAGAAGGCGATCAAGGCGGACGGGCGGCTGATGGTAGGCGGCGGGCGGGTGCTCGTAGGCAGCCAATTGATAGGCAAGATGTGGAGGAATCTCGTGAGCAGCGACCACCGCCCACCGCGCGCGCAGGATCTCGCGGCGGCGGTGCGCGCGGTGTCCGAGGGTCAGGTCCGAGAGCGGCTTAAGAGGAGCGCGAGGATCCGCTTCTGGCACGTGCGCACCGAGGCTGTGATGGGCACGGCGGACGCTCTGGATCTGGACACGGACGCGATGGCGGCCGCCATCGCGAGGCCCCTCGAAGTGGACGACGTGATGGAAGATGCAGGGGATGACGCTGGGGGAGGCGGTCAGGTGATCGCCTTCCCGGCGAAGCCTGACGGCCAGGACGAAGCAGAAACCGACGCCGGAGACGGCGTGGAGGAGAAGTGACCATGGACGATCGAACGGTAGCGGAGGTTCTCGACTGCGCGAACGCGGCACGCGAGGAGGGCGCGCGCATGCGCCAGCTGATCTCGGTGCTCTGCCAGGATGTCGACCCCGCAGTCGCGCATGTCGCGTGCGCGCTGCGCGAGCTGGCGAAGGAGCAGGACATGCAGCTCAACGCGGCGGTCGACCAGCTCTGGTTCCACGCGACGCCGTGTGACGAGGACGATGAGAAGGAGACGTACTCGTTCGACGACGAGCCGACCGTGGTCATCGATCGCCCGATCGCGACGGGCTCCACCAGCGACGTCGTCGGGGTGGGCGAGTGATCGCGTCGGCCGGACGAGGGGGCGGCTGGATCGTCACGGCGTCCGGCCGACGGTTCCACCCGCTCGACCCGCGGCCCGACGACGTGCTGCTCGAAGACGTCGCGCGGGCGCTCTCGAACCTGTGCCGCTTCACTGGCCACACGCGTGAGTTCTACAGCGTCGCCGAGCATAGTTGCCGCGTGGCGCTCGAGGCGTATCGATCGTCGGGCGATCCGCGCGAAGGTCTCGCGGGTCTCTACCACGACGCCGCCGAGGCGTACGTGAACGACCTTTCGACGCCGCTGAAGCATTCGCACGCGCTCACGGGCTACCGGATCGTTGAGGCCGGGGTGCAGGCTGCGGTGGCGCGCGCCGCTGGCGTGTCGCCGGAGAAGTCGTGGCACGTCGCGCGTGCCGACCGCGTGCTCCTGCTTACCGAGGCCCGGGACCTGTTGCCCGGTGGGCTCGACGCCTTGTGGGTCGACGCGAATGGACTATTCCCGCTGTCGGAGCCAATCCTGCCTTACTCGCCGGCGGCGGCGCGGGCCTGGTTCCTCGAGCTGGACGGGTCGTTTAAGCAGCTCATGCGGGCGGGGAACGCGTGACGGCGCGAGGGGTCGTCGAGGCGGTGTTGGTGCGCGTCCTGTCGACGCGCGCCGGCCGGCTCGCGTGGCGCGTGCTCATCGAGTGGGTGCTGAGGTGACCGCTCCGACGAACGCTCAGCCTGCGCGGGAGCTGCGCCGCGAGCTGAAGAGGGTCTCCGCCTCGCAAGTGGAAAGTTTCAGGTCATGCCGTCGGCTCTGGTATTGGCAGAACGTCGTCGGGCTGCGCGCGCCGCCCCGACCGAGTCAGGAGCTCGGAACGAAGGTACACGCCGCGATTGAGGCTTACCTCGGCGGGAAAGAGCAGCCGGGCGCGGGCAAGGACGCCAAGAAGGTGGCGGCGTGTCTCGAGGCGGCGAAGAAAATCCTGCCGCCGCCGGGGCCGGATTTGCTGCTTGAGGAGCCAATCGGTTTCCCGACGTACGAAGGCGGGCCGACCATGATTGGCTTCGTCGACCTCGTGAATCCGAGGGGGCTCGACGCTGGCGTGTTGAGCATCGACGACCACAAGACGACCAAGAGCTTCGACTGGTGCAAGAGCGAGGAAGAGCTGAAGGGCAACGTCCAGGCGCTCGTCTACTCGCACTGGGGATACGACGAGGGCGCGAACGAAGTGTTTTTTGCGCACAACTACGTGCGCACCGTCAATCCGCTTGCGCATCGCGTGGGGGCCACCATGCCCCGCGCGCGCGTCGAGTCCGGCTGGGTGGGCATCCTCGCCGACGTGCGCGCGATGGTCGAGCTCGCCGCGACGGGGCCTAACAATCCGATCGGGGTGCCCGGGAACCATCGCCACTGCCCGGCGTACGGCGGTTGCTGGTTCCAGAAGGAGGGGCACTGCACGGACGTGGTGCCCGCGTCGGCCTTGAAACGCAGAAACAGGGAGGAGTCTACGATGGAGAAGATGATGACTTTGAAGGAAAAGCTCGCGGCGCGGCAGGCCGTGATGAAGATGAAGTGCCACTGCGGCGTCGAGATGATGATGGCCGATCTCGCCGCGCATCAGGCAACGCACACGCCGGAGCAGGCGGGCTCCCCGACGTCCAGCGCCGCCCCGTCGCCGACGGAAGCACCTCCGAAGGAGGTCGTATCACCTCCAAAAAAGGTGAAGGAGTGCAACGGGAGCGGTTACGTTCCCGGCGGCGCCGCGTCCTCGACGGGTGCGGGTTTCTTCCCCTGCCCGGGGTGCGCCCGCTGCGCGGCAGCGAAGGCCGCAGCCGGCGCCCAGGGCGTGATCCCGCCCGACGCGCCATCGCGCACGTCGACGCCGGAGGAGGTCGCCGCCGTCGAGGCTGGCACCAAGAAGAAGGGGCGCAAAAAAGTCGACGCGGCGCCGACCACGTCGCCAACGCCCGAGCAGATGGCGGTGGAGCAGGAACGAGTCGCTGCTGAGGCCGTTGCTCAAAAGGCCGCGCTCGACGCCTCGTTGCCGACGCCTAAGGTCGTCGAGTCGCCCGCCCGTGCGCGACGCGTGCTCCTCGTCGATTGCTTCCCTGTCGACCTCGAAGCCTTCCGCGGCGTGTTCGGCCAAGAGCCCGTGCCCGCCGAGCGGTGGCTCGAGCCGCTGCGCCGCGCGGTGGCGGAGAGCTTCGGCGTCGCCGATCACGGGCTCATCGACTTCGCGAAGGGCAAGCCCGCGCTCGCGGCCGCCATCGACGAGGTGATCGAGTCCTGCCCGTCCATCGTCTACGCGTCGAGCTACTCGCGCGGTTACGACGTGCTCGTCGAGAAGGCCTCCGCGCGCGGCTGGCTCGTGTTGAAGTCGGTGCGCGGATGAGTTTCGCCATGCGCATCGCTGGACCTGAAGGTCAGGACATGAGATTCGAGAACATGTCCTGCGGTTTCCCGGAGCGACGCTGATGTCGCGCAGCTCGAGGCCGTCGTGCTGGGCTGACCCGAAACCTTGTCCCTGCCATGGCGCAACAGGACACCCTAGGGGGCATGTGACGCCCTTCGTCGAGAGGAAGGTGCGTTCATGTTCACCCGACAAGAAGTGGGGGTGGCAATCCTCACGGCCTTCCTCCTCGCCGGCGCGATCTGCACCGCGGCCCTCCTCGGTGCCGTCTACCTCGCGCAGCTTGGGGTCGAGACAACCTTCGGCTGGTTCAGGAAGGTGCAGCGATGAGTAGTCCACGCGTCCTTCTAATCGACATCGAGACGTTCCCCAATGTCGGATACACGTGGGGAAAATATGAGCAGAACGTGCTCCACTTCGTCCGCGAGTGGGAGCTCGCGAGCTTCGCGTGGAAGGAGCTCGGGCGGGGCAAGGTGCAGGCAATCGCGCGGCCCGATTTCAAGGACGGGACGGACGCGACGATCGTCAAAGCAGTGCGCAAGATCGTCGACCAGGCCGACGTCCTGATAGGTCACAATGTCGATAGGTTCGACTCTCCAATGCTGCGTTCCAAGTTTGCGCAGCAGGAGATGCCGCCGACGAACTATCGGACGATTGACACTCGGAAGATCGCGCGCAGCCAGTTCCGCTTCAACTCGAATAAGCTCGACGACCTCGCGAGGACGTTAAATATCGGCCGCAAGATGCCGACCGGGGGCTTCGATCTCTGGTTGAAGTGCATGGCCGGCGATCCGACCGCCTGGCGCCAGATGGTCCGCTACAACAAGTGGGACGTCGTCCTGCTCGAGAAAGTGTACCAGCGCCTCCGCGCCTGGTATCCGCAGCACGTCAACTTCGCCCTCTATTCGGGCGAGGGAGACAAGCCTGAGTGTCCGATTTGCGAGTCGACGAAGGTGCAGCGTCGCGGCTATCGCGTGATGACGGTCCGCCGCGCGGCGCGTCTGCAATGCCAGAAGTGTGGGCACTGGTTCTCAAGGGCACTCTCTCGGGTCGAGAAGCAAGGGGGCGTCTCGTGAACGAAGAACGTCAGCAGTCGCGCGTCGTCTGGATCCTGATCGCCTCGACCGGGCTGCTGCTCGCGTCGGCGCTCGCTGGTGGCTGCACCGCGCCTTCGGCGCGCGGCGCGGCGTTCCGGTCGCTCGCGCGTTCCGTCGTCGAGATTCGCGCGGTCGACGGATCGTCCGGTTCTGGCTTTGCCGTCGGCACGATCGAAAGTCACGGGCGGAAGCACGTGCTCTATGCGACAGCGGCGCACTTGTTCGACCACAGTCCGTGCCCGACTCCGTGCAAGGAGGATTTCGTCCAGATCCTTGCATTCGGCGACGGCAATGCGGCTGCTACGTATTCCGGGGTGCTGCTCGAGATCGCGGCGCCTGCGGGGGGTGACCTCGCGGTCGTCGGCGAGCTTGACGATGTCCCCCGCCCGGCCGTGCGGTTGGCGTCGGCGGAGCCGGAAGATTTCGAGGAGCTGGTCACACTGTCGAACCCGGGCACCGCAGTGCGCTCGGCGGCGACGGCGATACTGTCGGCGAAGGGGCGGCATCGTAGCGGCGAGTATCTCCTCACGACGACGTGCTGGCACGGTTCGTCAGGCGGGCTCGTCGCGAATCTGCGCGGCGAGGTTGTGGGGATGATCGTGTCACGCGAGGCGTTCAAAGGCTCGGACGGGGAGGTCGTCGAGGTCGACGGCTATTGCTACGCCGAGCCTCTGCCGAAGCTTCGCGCTTTCCTACGGGAGGTTGTCCGATGAAGTCCCGTAACGAGGATCGCGAAGAGGTTGAACTGCTGCTCAAGCACGTCGGCTCGTTCCACGAGCACGACCTGGACCTTCCGACCCGGACGATCTTTATGGGCTCCGTGACGGTCGACGCGGACGGGATGGAGGGGGGCGTCGATGCCAAGATGGCGGAGCGCTTTTTGAAGAACATTCACCTCCTCGAGAGGCTCTCGCCGAATAGTCCCGTCCGGGTGCTGATGGATAACTTAGGCGGGGACGAGTACCACGGACTCGCTATTTTCGACGCCATCAAGCTCTCGCCCTGCGAGGTGACCATCGTCGTGCGCGGTTACGCGATGTCGATGGGGTCGATCCTCCTGCAGGCCGCAGACCGTCGCGTCATGGGGCCGCGCGCGACGCAGATGGTCCATTACGGCACGTGGGGCGGGAACGGGCACGCGAAGACAATGCAGCGGTGGGCGCGTGAATGCGAGCGGCTCGATGAGTGGATGGAGGAGCTCTACCTCGAGCGCATCCGCGAGAAGAAACCACGCTTCTCTCTCGAGGCGCTGCGGGGGCTGCTCGACCACGACACGTTCTTCACGGCGGTCCAATCGGTCGAGCTTGGGCTCGCGGACGTGGTGGGATGAGCGCCCGTGATCATTACTGCCCGGTTTGCGCTCACGACTTCTGTCTGTGCCAGGCGATCAACAAGGAGCAGGTGTTGACCGAAGCGAAGGAGATGAATCCGAAGGACGGGGTCGGAACGGGGAAGGTACCGATGAGCACCGTCCCCGCTGTGGTGTTGGCGGAGATCGGTCTCGCCATGCTAGAGGGCGCCCGCAAGTACGGTCGGCACAACTACCGCGTCGCCGGGATCCGCGCCAGCGTCTACTACGACGCGATGCTGCGTCACATGTTTGGCCTGCCTCACCGTGCTCCGGGACGCGATGCTCAACGATAAGTGGTCCGACGATCGTCCGCCGTCGACGAGGGATCTCAATTGGGTGCAGAAGCTCAACGAGACGGCGAAGGCCATGATAGAGAAGCACCCCGACGCGCTGCCGGCGTACACGAAGGAAGGTCGATCGTGAATGCCCGCCCACGCCGCGCCCGGCTTCCCGCGATCCACAAGGGAGGTCTCGCACCGAGATTCTGGGGACGGACCCTGATCAAGTTCGCCGAGCTACGCTGCCTCGGCTGCGCGAAGGTCCGCGCCGTTGTCGATCAGAACGACACGCGTACTACGACGAACTGCTTCAAGTGCGGCGCCGCCTTGGTGCGATCGTGAATGACAAGGACGCGGCCCTCGAGGCCTTCGTGAACGCGCTCGTCGACGCCGTCGGGCTCGAGCTGGAGCAACGCGTCCATCTGCGCCGCCGTCTCGCGTTCCACCTGCGGGAGCTGTTGCGCGCCTGGACGACGAGGGACGCGTGAGGCTGGCGCAGAATATCTGGCGCAACCTCCCCGTCGCGTCGACCGCGCGGGCGACGCTCGTCATGCGCGCGGCTGGCGTGCAGCGTTCCGGCGACCTCGCTCGCATCATCGAGTTGCCGAGGCGGGCGCCCAACGTCGAGCACGCGCCGGATCTGACCGACGCCTTCCGTCGCGAGGGTGGGGAGTTGCGCCTTCGTCCGATTCAGTCCGCCGCGCTACTCGAGGCGGAGGCCGCCAGCGGCCTCGTCGGCTCGATCGGCGTCGGCTGGGGCAAGACGCTGATCATGCTCCTCCTGGCCGAGGCGATGGGTGCCGAACGCGCCGTCCTGCTCGTGCCGGCGGAGCTGAAGCGCCAGCTGCTCGAGCGGGACATCCCTTACTACTCGCGCCACTTCGATCTGCCCGTGCAGCGGATCGCCGGTGTGCTCTCGTACACGGAACTCGAGCGCTCGGCGACCGGCCACGGCGCGCTGCCTTCCTGGTGGAAGTGGACGGCGCATCTCGCGGGCGCCGTCGCCTCGCCGCTCGACGTCCTCCGGCCCGACCTGGTCGTCGCCGATGAGGCGCACCGCCTCGGACGCAAAGGCAGCGCGCGCACCGGCCGTTTCCTGCGCTACGCGAAGCGGAATCCGGGGTGCAGATTCGCGTTCCTGTCGGGTTCGCTCGCGAGCCGGTCGCTGCTCGAGCTGGGCCATCTGTCGCGGCTCGCGCTGCGGAAGGGCTCGCCGCTGCCGCTCGACGGGCGCGCGCTCGCGGAGTGGGCCGCCGCCCTCGACCCGCACGACGAGGACGAGGGTCCCGCGCTGGCGCCCGGCGCGCTCGTCCTCCTGTGCCGGGACGACCAGGAGCCCGTGCGCGAGGCCTTCCGCCGCCGCTGCGTCGACACGCCCGGATGGGTGGCGACCTCGGGCCAGTCGTTCGCGGGGAGCCTGTACCTCAGGATCGTACGGGAAGAGCCGCCGCCGGTTGTCACCCGGGCCCTCGTTGACCTCCGCCGGACCTGGGCTGTGGGCGATCAGGAGCTCGAGACCGCGGTCGAGTTTAACCGCGTCGCGCGGCAGCTCGCGTGCGGCTTCTACTACCGCTGGGCGTGGCCCGGAGGCGCGCCGGACGTCGAATGGCTCCGCGCGCGGAAGGAGTGGAACCGCGAGGTCCGCGCGTTCCTGCAGCGTCGCGCTCGACAGGGCATGGATTCGCCGAAGCTGCTCGAGGCGGCCGCTCAGGACGGGCGCTGGGACAGCGAGGCGTGGCCGGCGTGGGCCGCGGTCCGACACCGCCCGGAGCCGCCGCGCGAGGCCGTGTGGATCTCGGACTACCTGGTCGAGCTCGCGGCTCGGTGGGGTCGGCGCGCGAAGGAGGGCATCGTCTGGTGCCAGCACGTCGCCCTCGCCGACGAGATCGGCCGCGCGACGGGATGGCCGATCTTCGGCGAAGGCACTGACGCGGGGACGACGGACCCTTCGAGGACGCCGCTGATCGTCTGCTCGATCCGCGCGCAGTCGGAGGGGAAGAATCTGCAGGCGTGGAGCCGCAGTCTCGTGCCCTGTCCGCCCGCCGGCGCCGGCTCGTGGGAGCAACTGCTTGGGCGCACGCATCGCCCTGGGCAGAAGGCCGACGAGGTTTGGTGCGACGTGCTCGTCAAGGCGACCGAGGACGAGGATGCGCTCGCCCACGCGGAGGCGCAGGCGCGGTTCGGGCAGGAGACGAAAGGCCAAGAGCAGAAGCTGCTTTTGGCGATGCGAGTGGAGGAATAGACGATGTGGCAACGAAGGAAGGTCGAGTGGCCGCTGGTGCACGACTTCTCGCTGATGCAGTTGGGCCAGGAGGCGGCGTGGATCTCGCGCACCGTCGTCCAGTGCCCTAACTGCGGGCGCCTGGGTTTGCAGTTTCCCGACGGCGTCGTTCACAAGGCGTCGATCGACAGGAAGGTGATAGTCGACGTTTGCACGAACACGGCGCCCGATGAGTCGCCGGGCGCGGTGATGGTTTCTTTCGACGGCGAAGTGATCCGAGCAGACGAGGCGGCGAAGCCGCGCAAGGACCTGAACTAGGCCTGATGGGCCAGGAGGAATGCGATGGGGAAGTTCAGCAAGTTCAACGAGGACGCGGACGAGGGCAAGCGCAACCCGAAGCTCAAGGATTTCGTCGGCACGCACCGGGTGAAGTTCGTCGGCGCGCGCTACGCGCAGACCAACCCGAAGAATCCGAACGGGCGCTATTGGTTCTACGGGTTCGACTTCGAGATCGTGTCGTCCAGCGATCCGCAACTCACGCCGGGCATGCCGATCGGTTATGGCGTCACCGAGGACGCGTACGACTTCTACGTCGGCCGCGTGAAGTCGCTCGTCGCCACGTTCACGGGCGAGGAGGACATCAACGAAGTCAAGGAGTCGCACGTCGAGGAGATGCTCTCGGCGGAGAACCCGCTGCTCAACCTCGAGGCGGTCGCCAAGGTCGTCCCCGCGTTCGATAAGGCAGGGAAGGCGGTGGTCGGTAAGAACGGCCCGGTGAACAACGTCGAGTGGAGCGTCGCGGCGTGAAGCGGACTAGTTTCGACTTGGAGAGCCATTTACTGAAACCAGGGCTCAATGCGCCCCGGATGGTCTGCCTCACGTGGCATGACGGTGTCGGGGGCGGCCTGCTCGACCGTACCGACGGGCTCGTGTGGTTCCGCGAAAATATCGCGAAACCCGATAACATGCTCGTCGGTGCAAACACGGCCTTCGACCTCGGGGTCCTGTGCGCCGAAGACTCGACGCTGCTGCCCCTGGTGTTTAGGGCATACGACGAGGGCCGGATCTGGTGTGTGCAGACGGCCCAGAAGTTGATCGACGTGGCGAACGGCGAGCTCGACTTCCGTCGCCGCCCCGGCGAGCAGCCACGCAAGGCGTACGTGAACCTCGCCGAGCTGTCGTCTTGGTGGCTCGGCGAGCACCTCGAGAAGGAGGACACGTGGCGCCTGCGCTACGCGCTTCTCGACGGCGTGCCTGTGGAGCGTTGGCCGGAGGACGCCCGCCGCTACGCGCTCGAGGATGCCCGGGCGACGTGGCGGGTGGACCGCGCGCAGCTCGCCTGGTGCGCTCGGGAGTTCGAGACCAAGGAGGGCGGCGCCGACTGGGCGCTCCGTCTGATGGCGCTGTGGGGCGTGCGGACGGACGGCGCGGCGGTGGCGGCGCTCAAGGCCAAGCTCGAGGCGGAGGTGGCGGAAGGGAAGGAGCGGCTGCGCGCGGCGGGGCTCGTGCGCGCGGACGGGACCCGGGACATGGAGGCGGTGCGGGCGCGCGTGGTCGCGGCGTACGGGGGGGCGGCACCGAAGGCGACGCCGGCGGGCGCGGTGTCGACGGACGCCGAGGTCCTGAAGGAGTCGGGCGACGAGGCCCTGACCTTGCTCGAGAAAGTCGGGCACGCGATGAAGCTGCTGTCGACCTACGTGCCGGCGATCGAGCGCGGCACGGAGGTGCCCCTCACGTCGCGCCCGAACGTGCTCGTGGCGTCCGGGCGCACGAGCTGGGGCGATCCTAACCTTCAGAATCCGCCGCGCAAGCACGGCGTGCGGGAATGCTTCGTCCCGCGCCCGGGCTTTGTCTTTGCGGCGTGCGACTACGACACGCTGGAGCTTCGCTGTCTCGCGCAGGCGTGCCTCGATTTGGTTGGACGCTCCTCGATGGCCGAGGCGATTCGTGAAGGGAAGGATCTCCACCTCGCCTTCGCGGCGCAACTTCTAGGCATCAGCTATGAGGACGCGGTCGCGCGAAAGAAGGACCCGTTGATTAAGAAGACCCGACAGGAAGCTAAAGGCTTCATGTTTGGCCGACCCGGGGGGCTCGGCGCGGATAGGATGGTCGACTATCTGAAGGCGTCGGGGACGATCCTCGACCCAGATCGGACGCGCGCCGTCGAGAAGGCCCGCGACTACATCGCGCGCTACCACGAGGCATGGCCTGAAATTCGAGATTTCTTCGATCTCGTCTCGCAGCAAGTCGGTCAAGATCGCACGGGCGTGGTGCGGCAGCTGCGCTCGGGGCGTATCCGCGGCGGCATGGGCTTCACCGACGGGTGCAACACCTACTTCCAGGGCATGGCGGCGGACGGCGCGAAGGCGGCGCTCTACGCCGTGTCGCGGGAGTGCTACACCGGCGGCGGACCGCTCGAGGGCAGCCGGCTCGTGTTGTTTCTCCATGATGAGTTAATCGTGGAGGTCCCGGAGGAGCGCGCGCATGAGGCGGCGTATCGCCTGCGTGACCTGACGATCAGGGAAATGGAATTATTCGTGCCGGACGTGCCGATCACGTGCTCGCCGGTGCTGATGCGTCGTTGGTTCAAGGGTTGCGAAGCGGTCTTCGTTGATGGTCGTCTCGTGCCGTCGAAACCAAACAACGCCGTCGTCGACGGCAAGGAGATCGTGCAGTGGGTCGCCCACGAGAGAATGTAGAGGAGCGATTCTGGCGCTTCGTGCAGAAGACCAGCACCTGCTGGCTGTGGACGGGCGCGCTCTTCGACGACGGCTACGGCGCGTTCCAAGTGATCGGCCGAGCGCGTCGAGCGCACCGCTTCGCGTATCTTCATTTCGTCGGCGAGATCCTTGACGGGATGCTTGTGCTGCATCGCTGCGACACGCCTCGTTGCGTTAGGCCGGATCACCTGTGGGTCGGAACAAGTGCGGACAACATGCGGGACATGGCTG
>WNGR01006109.1_pt1 | contig 12888 bp, 10 predicted proteins | sample 5407581 | NCBI WGS metagenome assembly WNGR01 (sample SAMN13153383, study PRJNA577476) | soil metagenome | isolation source: 80 cm soil or saprolite under Garry oak tree replicate 2 | place: USA:California | collected 2016-06-15 | reverse complement strand
ATCGAGGTTGCCGATCAGCCGTTCATGACCCGCGAGGAGACATCGAAGTACACGGACCCGCTTCCAAACGGCACCGCTCGTCAATTCAGCTTCGTGATGGACGCGAAGTCACTGATCACGTTTCCTGCTTACCCGTGACGTTGCAGGAGCGGGGCTGGTGGCAAGTCAGCGGGCTCGCCTGGAGCGGCCGCGGTCGCGTCGCTCGAGTAGACGTGAGTACCGACGCCGGGAGGAGCTGGGCACCCGCCGAGCTGCAGGAGCCCGTGCTCCCGAAATGCCACACGCGATTCCGCTATCTGTGGCAATGGCATGGGGCCGAAACGGTCCTGATGAGCCGCGCGACCGACGAGACAGGATACGTACAGCCCACCCTGGCCGAGCTGCGGAAAGTGCGGGCCTGGGCAGTGCGCACCCCTTCAACAACGTCCGGGCGTGGCGGGTGCGCCGCGACGGGACCGTGGTCTTGGAATTGGAGGAATGATGCGACGCTCCGTCACGCTCCTGGTTTCGGCCGCTGTCGTCGCCCTGGTGTGGCGAAACGAAGCGCGTGGTACGCTATGCGGCGGTCCTCCCGCGCGGTTCGGGTTCGGCCGACCTGCCACCGCCGCCGAGATCACGGCTTGGGACATCGCCGTGCGGCCGGATGCGAAAGGGCTCCCGCCGGGGCGGGGCACGGCTCGCGAAGGTGCCTCGATCTACGCGCGGCGTTGCGCTGTCTGTCATGGCGCGACCGGGCGAGAGGGGCCCGCGGAGCGGCTAGTGGGTCGCGAACCACGTGAGGGCTTTCCCTTCGGCCGTGACCCTACGCTCGTCAAGACGGTCGGTAACTACTGGCCACACGCGACCACGCTGTACGATTACATCAACCGCGCGATGCCCTTAAACGCGCCCGGCTCGCTCGCACCGGAGGACGTCTACAGCCTGGTGGCATACCTCCTGTGGCGCAACGAGATTATCGCGGACACCGCAGTGATCGACCGCCGCACCCTGCCGCGCGTCGTCATGCCGACCAAAGATCGCTTGGTGGTGGATGATCGGCGGGGGGAGCCGGAGGTTCGGTAGATCAAGCAGTCGTCATGCGCCTCAGGCGGCGGATGAGGAGCCAGATGCCCGTGATTGCCGAGATGGTGCCACCGATCATGAGAGGCAGGACGACGAGGTCCCACCAGGGACGGTTGTTGTTGAGTGCCGGTAGGTCGAGATCGTGCAAACCGTCGCGCCACCAGCGCCAGGAGCGCGTGGCACCGTCCACGAATCCTATGGGAGTCCCGCTGACCGTATCAAGGTACAGTACGGAGTGGTCGGTGTCGTCGAAACTCACGCGCCATGCTGGTAGGTGTTTCTCCCGGCCGTGCCGGGCGTAGTAATAGGCGTCGTACTTGTCGACGCGCTCGACGCTCGAGATATGCGAGCCGGGGCCGAGCACATGCTGGGCAGCCTGCTTGACCGCGTCCGGCGTCAACTCTCCCCGGAGCGCTCCGCTTTCGGCATCCACCCAATATGTTCGCCCATCTTCGAGGATGAATTTGTACCCGGGACGCCCCTCGAACTGAGCGACGTTAATCGCCTTGGGGATCGCAGGCCCTCCAGCGAACTTGCGCACGCTGGTCAATGCTGCCGCCTCGCCGACGCGGATGCCCGCCCAGCGCACGTTCCCTCCGCGCACCCGCTCCGCCTGTCCTGGTCGGGGGTCGTTTCCGACGCCGAGGACCTCGAGCAGGCCGCTCAGCGCCCACGTCAACACCAGTAGCCCGAACACGACTCCGGTAACGTGATGCCACAGCGACATCCCGTGGTAACCGCTGACACGCCACTCGCCGCGCCGCCGTCTCGGGAAGAGCTGATAGATCCCCAGGACGATCCCCGTCAGCGCGAGGCCCACGGCGACGCCCGGCAGAACGAGGTTCACCCACATCCAGGCGTCAGGATGGTCGTAATACAGCCACATGAAGTACAGCCAGTGCGGGACCGTGCCGAGCCAGGTCGTAATGCGGGTGGCCCGCGTGACGACCGCCGGTGTGGCTCCAGAGTTACGGGACACGTACACCGCCGTCGCGGCATCGTCGTGGAACCGCACCCGATAGACGGGAAACGCCCACCGCTGCTCGGCACCCATGAAGTAGTGATCGCTGCGCGGGAGTAGCTCGACACGCTCCACCGGCGCAAGCGGGCCCACGATTGCCCGCGCGACTCGGGTGGCGGTCTCCGGGGAGATCGGAGTGAGAACCTGACCATTGCGAGCGTCAATCCGTGCGACGTCCTGCGCGCGCCCGCGGTGTTCACGGGTCAAGGCGTACACAAGGTGCCCGTCCCACAGCTCCAGGGTGGCGCCGGCAACGGAGTCTTGCGCTCCACCGCTTTGCGCGCGGTACAGCTCCACGGCGCGCCTGACCCCGATCAGGGCGGCGTCGGGCTCGTAGCCGTGCAGCAGGGACAGCACTTGGGATTCGGTGAGCTCGGGATAGGGATAGTACATCATCACGATGCCGCTGCCGAACCACACGAACACCAAGATCCCCAACACGATGCCGATCCAGCGATGCGTCAGGTAATTCAGCCGCTTGAACATCTGCCCCCTGCGACGGACCCGCCCCGCCGACTCAGAACGCGGCGCCGACCTCGGCCACGAGCCGTCTGGGCGCCGCAGGAAACGCAAACGTGCCGTACGTGATATCTCCGTCGGTCTCGTACTTCTCATTGAAGAGGTTCGTCGCTCCGAAGGCCACGGTATAGCGACGCACCTGCCAACGAATCCGGCCGTCAGTCACAAAATACGATGGAAGCAGGACGGTGTTGAAGCTGTTCAGGTATCGAGACCCCTTGTAATGCCCCTCGAGCTCGAGCGTCGCGCCGGCGCCGCTGCTGAGATCGAGACCCAGGTCCAGCTGGTGCCTTGGCGAGAGGGCCACCCGGAACCCCGTGAGGTCGGTTGGCGTCCCGTTGTTGCTGAATTGATAGGTTCCGTACCTCCCGTTGTAGTAGGCGTATTTCGCGAAGCACGACACGACCTGCGTCGGGCGCACCTGGATACCGAACTCCGCTCCGCTGAACTTCTGCTCTCCGCCATTCACCGTCTTGAACTCCTGCGCCACCACGCGAACGACAATGGGAATCCCGTTGCGGTCCAGGTCGAATACCGACAATTCCATCGCCAGCCGGTTACCGAGCAGGCTGGCCTTGATCCCGCCTTCCCAGTTCCGGACGTCCTCGGGAAACAGCTTGAGAGTGTCCGCTTGGGACAAGGCGGACGGGGCGCGTGGGGGCAGGAACGCCCGCGCGTACTGGGCGTAGACGCTCAACTCCGGTCCTCCGGCACGGTCGCCCAGCAACCGGTACGAGAGGCCGACTTTAGGGCTCACTTTGGTGTACGTCGCGTGGATTTCGGGGCCCGATCCCGATCGCACGGCGGTCAAGTGGTTGACGTCATAGCGCGCGCCCGCCGAGAGATGCCAGCGGTCGGTCAGCGACACCTCGTCCTGGAGATAGAACCCCCAGAAGTCGCCGCGATACCGGTTAGGGCCGAAGGACGACGTGAGTAGCTGGTTCACCGACGGAAACTGCGGATTATTGTATATCACCGGCACTCCGAAGCTCACCGTGTCGGTGTATTCGATGTCGCCGCCGGCGCTCCCTTGATTGCGCTCGAAGCTTCCTCCCAAAAGAACGTGCTGCGCGATGCGCCCAGTATTCACAGTGGATTCGACCCGGAGGTCGTCGAAGTAGTAGTCCTCCTGCTGGGCCTCGCTGAACGGAAACAGTGTCACGGTGTCCGGCGGTGTGAACACGACGCAGTCACCGTCGTTGACGAACTGGTACTTGAAGTGCCGATAGCCTACCACGTCCTCCACGCGGGTCGTGGACGACAGTTGCCGGCTGACGTGGGCAGAAACCCTTACCTCATCCTGGTCGTAGGCGGCATAGGGCAGGTTCAGGTTGCTGTAGAGACTGAAGCTGGGGTCGGCGTCGGAAAGCAGCTGTCCGTTGCTGGCGTACGGGAGTGGGGCGGGCGTTCCCCCAAGACTCGACGCGTAATTGGCTGTGATCCAAAGCTGGGTTTTCGAATCGATGATCTGCTTGAACTTGCCGAAGATCGACGACTCGTGCCGCTTGGTCGTCGGGCTGAGCGCGCTCTCCCGCTGCTCGCCCTGCCACGAGACGAGATACCCGCTGCCCAGGGAGTCCGTGGGTGCCCCGGCGGACGCGTTGACCCGCACGTAATCCCACGCGCCGGTCTGCACGCCGGCGCGAAACTCCGAGTGCTGGGGTGGGTCGCGGGTGATGAAATTGATGACGCCGCCGATTGCCGTGCGCCCATAAAGGGCGGAGTTGGGGCCTTTGACGACCTCGATCTCGTCGACGTTGTCGATCGGCATAGTCGTGAGCCGCGCGCTATTGCGCGAGTCGGTCTGGGGCACGCCGTCGATGAGCAGTAACACCGTCTCGTTTTCGTTTCCCTTGCGGGGGAGCCCCCTCAGCTGGATCGACTGAAAGTTCTCGCCATACGACGCGTCGGTGACTCCCGTGACGCTGCGGAGCGCCTCCAGGACGGTCTTGGCGCCACTCGCGGCGAGGGCAGCGCTGTCGACGACTTCTACGGCAGCGGGCACATCCTGGATTCTGGTCTCGGTTTTCGTCGCCGTAACCACTACCTGGTCGAGTAATGTCGGCGCGACGCGTAGCGCGAGGTCCACCGTGCCCTCTTCCCCAGCGCCGACCGTCACCGACTGGCTCAGCTTGGCGTATCCGATCCGGCTTGCGCTGATGGTGTACGTACCCGGCGCTACGTCGGCAATGCGGTATTGGCCCTTGTCGTCGGTCGTGGCGCGCCAAGAGGTGCCCTCGAGCAACACGCTCGCGCCCACAATCGTTTGCCCTGTTCTCGCATCGGTCACTGTCCCGCGCACGGTGCCATTTTGCAGCACCGCGCGTCCCACGCGCGGCACAAGAGCCGCTCGCCCCGTCTGGCTGAACACGACATCCACCTCTGCGTCGATCAACACGTCCGTGAGAGCCGCTGCGACTGTGATGCCGTCCGCCCGGAGGCGAATCCGAGTACCGACGGGCAGTGCGTCGTCGCTGTAAACGAGTTGCAGCCCCGACTGGATCGAGATCGCCTCGAGCGCCGCCTTGAGGGGGACGTCCTTCAGGTCCAGCGTGAGTCGCTCCCTCAGGATCGGTGTGCGACTGATGTCGACCGGTTGCGGGCCTAGCGCCGCCGCAAGCAGGAAGCGCGGGCCGCGAGTCACCGCCGTATCAGCGGACTCTTGCGCGGGTGCCTGCGGCGCGAGCGCGAGAAGCAAGAGCCACATGCAGCAGGACCTACGGAGCGTGCGCATGGGAGGTCTCCTAGGACGGTTCACGGCCCTGGGTACGCGTGAGGGCGGGGCGTGAGAAGCACGGTACGCCCTTCGCGTTGCACTTGGACATCGAGCGAGAGTGCCAGGAGCTCTAGGACTTGTGAGAGCGACTCACGGCGAAACGTCGCGGTTAGGCGTCGCTCGCCAAGCGAGCTGTCGCTGAGCCGGATTTCGACGTCGTACCAACGCTCGAGTGCCGACACGACATCGCCTAGGCGCGTTCCATCAAACGCGAGGTCGCCCCGAGTCCACGCTATGTAGGGCGTGATGTTTACGTCGTGGGTCACGGTCGCGACGCCGCTTACGGCCAGCTCTGCGAGGTCACCTTGCGTCAAGGTCACGAGGGGCCTCCGAGCCGCGGAGGGAATAGCTTGCTGACCGCCGCTGACGGTTGGCGGTCGGTACAGCGCCACCAAGCCGGTGGCCACCACGACGCGCATCCCCGGGGTCTCTGGATACGCGCTCACGAGAAACTCCGTCCCGATGTCCTCCACGACGCCGGCAGCGGTGTGGACGCGGAATGGACTCGCGGCGTCGTGTTTGACCTCGAGATACGCTTCTCCCTCGAGATAGACGTCGCGCGCGGTGCCGGTGCGGAGCGCCCGGCCGTCCGCGGGCAAGCGAAGGCTGCTCGCGGGACCAAGCATGACCCGACTCCCGTCGGGCAGGTCGAGCACTGCGGTCTGGCTCCGGCGGGTTGCAAAGCTGCGCAGTGCGGTGGCAGCGGCGTGCCAGCGCACGTACACCAACAGCGACCCCGCAGCAACGAGGATTAGCACGGCCGCGGCGGCGAGCATGCGGCTCAAAGGGAGCCGACCCCGGGCCCGGGGGTGCGAGATGGTGAGCGGGCCACCCAGGACGGGGGGTGACATGAGATGAAGGGGCGGACCGCCCATGCGGCGGCGCAGTCGCTGCCACGCACTGCGCACGTCCCAGTGCCGCCGTTCCGCGCCGAACGGTTGTCCGGCGGCACCCATGGCAGCGGCTAGTGCGCGGAGCTCGGGATCAGCGTTGACCCAGGCAGCCAGAGGGGCCATTTCGTCGGGCGAGGCGCGACCGGCTACGTAACGGTCCAATCGCTCCCAGTCGATGCTATTCCAGTCCATATACCGGAACAACACCCGAAGGGGCTGGACCCCCTACATGGACCGGGACGGAAGGGAATCCTGCGGTCGGAGATGTGCGAGTTGCTGGCGGAAGAAGGCCAGGGCGCGCCCCATCTGCACCTCGACCGTCTTGACCGAGATCCCCAGCACGCCCGCGATCTCGGCGTAGCTCATCTGCTGTTGCCAGCGGAGGATGACCACGATGCGGCGCCGCTCGGGCAGCCTGTCGACCGCCTCGCGCAGGGCCGCGGCCAGCTCGGACGCCTGCACCTCCTCGTCTGGTCCCATTCGAGCGGCAGCGGCGCCGAGCGTGATTTCCTCGCGGGTCGCGCGCTGGGCTGCCCGCGCGACCACACGCTCGTGCCTGAGAGCGCCCAGAGCTTGGTTGCGACAGGCGGCGAAGAGATACGCCCGCGCACCGGTCGTCGGCTCCCAGGTCGCTCGATGTTGCCAGATTTGAAGGAACACCGTTTGAACCAGCTCTTCCGCCAAATCGGGGGAGCGGACGTAGCTCTGCACGAAGGCGCAAAGACTGGCGTAATAAGCTTGGAATAGCGACTTGAACGCGCCCTCGTCAGCAAGCCGAATGCGCGCCACCCACTCCCGCTCCGCGGCATCGGGAACGAGTAAGCTGGACCTGGAGACGATTTGCCCCGTCCGAGACCGCATTGGCTTCCACCGCGAAAAGGCAAAGAGGTGCGTTACCTCAGCACGCTGTCAAGTACTCGGTGCAAAGAGCGGGAACGTGCATGCAGGGACCACGGTTGAGGCGAAGGCGGACTCCGCCGAGCTCGATCGAGCTGTCGCATGGTCGGCTGGGGTCGTGGTCCGGCTTCGCGGGCGTGCGGCAGTTTTGCGGCAGTTTCTCCGGCCAAATCGGGGCATTTTTGGCTTTCGAAGCGGGCACCGATGCTCGTCAAGTCACCGTCTCCGTGCAAGTTGTCCGAAATGCCCGGCCGCATCGTCGCCGCTCGCTGCAAGCGTTTTGCAAGCGTTTCTCCGGGCAGGAGCGGTCACAGGTGCCAGACCGACAGGGCGCCGATGCTCGTCGAGACGCCACTTCCGGTCATTTTGTCCGTTTTTCGAGCCCTGGGGCCGGCGCTCTGGATCAGGTAACCCAGGTTCGAATCCTGGAGGGGCAGTCGAACCCCGCGCGATGCGTGTGTCGGGCCTTCTCTCTTCCGGACCCCGTAGTAAGCGCTGACGATCACGCCGGGCGCGTGACGCCTAGTGAGGGCAACCGCAGGTTGTAGAGGTAGAGGAAGGCTGCCCAACCGCTTGGAAGCTGCCGCGGCGGGTGCTGCAGCTGCTTCCCGTAGCGGACGGCCATTTCGAGGAAGTAGTGTGCGTGGAAAAACGCTTCAACGATGGGCCCCGTGACCTCGAGCCATGCCGGTTGTGCTCGCGCTCGAACGTCTTCCCGGTGCCGTCCCTCACGATGGCCATGAACGACTCGTTGAGGTTGCGCTCGGACGCAAGCGACTGGAGGGCGGCGACGATTGCCGAGGTCGTCTCCTGCAACGAGTAGACCTTGAAGCTGTGGTGGTAGAACCGATAGACGCCATCCTCGTAGCCCCAGTGGCTCTGGCAGTCGCGGAGCAGCTTCTCCAACTCGGGAAGCGACGCCCGGAGGGTGGTGTAGAGCTGCTGGACGTCTTGCCGATCGTCGACATCGTCGCTCGGCGGTAGCTTTGGCTGTGTCACCGACCGCTCCATAGCGCACGGCGAAGGTTCTGACCAAGCGCACGGCGAAGGTTCTGACCAAAGACTTGAGTGACTTAGTCTAACCATGATTGCACGCTCCTGGGCGTGACGCGTCCGCCGCGCAAGGCGCTCGCGCGCCGGGCGCCGTGCCCTTAGTCTTGACGCGAACCCACGGACGCCGAGGCATCGGGTGGGCGAAACCCGCGTCGACCTGCTCCACCTCCTCGAGGACCTGCGGGACGCCTACCCGGGCTCCCTCGAGGAAACGATCGCGAGCGAGATCGTGGCGAACTCGCTCGACTCCCGCGCGTCGACGGTCGTGTTCACGGCCGATCCCGGCGGGCGGACGTTGTGCGTCGTGGACGACGGGTCTGGCATGACGCGCAGCGAGCTGCGACGCTACCATGACCTCGCAGCGAGCGGGAAAACCCGCGGCAAGGGCATCGGGTTCGCGGGCGTCGGCATCAAGTTGGGCTTGCTCGCGTGCGAAGAGGTGCTGACCGAGACGCGTTGCGGCAAGGCGCATGTGGCGACGACCTGGCGCTTGGCCTCGCGGCACCGAGCCCCCTGGTCGTGGCTTGCGCCGCCGGGCCTGGTCCCCGAGCGGGGCACAGGCGTGCGGCTCACGCTCGCCAATGGCCTGTCGCCACTGCTAGATCCCGCATTTCTCCGGACGGTCCTGCAGACCCACTTCGCGCCCGTGCTCGATCCCGCGTTCCAAGCGATCCTCGCCGCCCATTACCCCCGCGGTGTTCGGTTCGTGGTGCAAGGAGTGCCCCTGGAGGCCCCACCCTGGTCGGGCGAGCGCGCGAGCATCGCGATCCGCCTCGCCCGGCGGCGCAACCCATCCGGGATCGGGTTCCTCGAGCGCGACGCGCAGCCGCTCCCCGAGGAGCGTCGGGGGTTGGCGGTGAGCACGCTGGGAAAGGTGATCAAGCGGGGCTGGGATTGGGTGGGCCTTTCCCCCGCCCACCTCGAGCGCGTGGGCGGCTTGGTCGAAATCCCCGCCCTCGCCGCGTCGCTGACCTTGAGCAAGGGCGACTTCCTGCGCACGGGCCCGCGCGGGGCGCCGTTCCTCGCACACCGCAAGGCCGTGCAGGAGGCGGTCGCTGCGCAGCTCGCGGCGTGGGGCGAAGCGCGCGACGCCCAGAACGCGCGCCGCCCCCGGGCGGGCCTGATGGAGCGCGCGCTCCAGACGGTGCTCGCGGACCTGGCCGAGGAGTTCCCGCTCCTCGCAGCGCTGGTGGACTGGCGCCGGGGCGGGCAGCGCCGACTCCAGCTTGCCGGACGCGGCGCGGGCGCGGCCGTCGCTGGCAGTGCCGTGGTTCCTGTCGCGGCGGTGGCCGAGCATGAGGCCGTTCCCTCGCCGCCGAGCACTGCCCCTCCCGAGCCGGGGCTGGCGCCGTCCCCGCCAGCGGCGGCGCTGCCGCCGGCAACGGCCGGCCCCAGGCGACCGGTCCATTCCGGCCTCACGATCCGGTTCGGCCATCGGCCCGACGACGCAGAGCTCGGCCGCCTCGAGGACTCGACGGTGTGGGTGAACGAAGCACATCCCGCGTTTCGCCGTGCGGCGGCGCTCCGTTCCGAGGACTATCACGTCGCGCTCACGGTCGCCCTGACGCTGGCCCCGCTCACCGTCGAGCCCGGTGCGGAGCGCCGGTTCGTGACGACGTTCCTCGCGCGCTGGGGAGATGCCGCCGAACGCAGGCGCCCACGCTCTCGTCGGGCGTGCTGAGCGGATCGCCCTGCCGTCACCGGTTCATGACCTGCCGCTGACTGGTAGCTAGCGTCGCTTCAGCATCGCCCCGTAATCAGCGTGACTCCCGATCCAGAACCAAGTCAGCCTCTCGCCTTCGAGAATGGCGAGTGCACGATAACTGCGGCCCACACGCGCTGAGTAGATCGGCTCGGATGGGTGGACCTTCTTGAAGCGCAGGCTGGGATGCGCGGGGTCCTGGCGAAACAACCGGTACGCCGTCCGGGCCTGCTGCTGAATATGCTCTGGTAACTGCTGAAATGCTTTCCGGAAGCCCTCGGTAGTTCGAGAGATCAAAGCAGCTCGTCCAACGGCCTCGTGCGGCCCGCTCGATCTTCGGCGAGCGCCTCTTTGGCGAGCTTGGCGAGCGTGTCCGCCGAGCGTTCGAACAGTTCGTCCCAACGTCTCTCGGACGCTAGCTCCTCGAGGATGGCCGCCGCCAAGGCGTCCTGCTCCGCCTCTGGAAGTTTGGACGCGGCCTCGAACGCCTTCTTGAGAGCCTTGGTCATATCTGCCCCTTGTACGTCGGACGATCGGTAATGTAATCCCGTCCGCTGACGGTCTGCCTGGGATTCAATCGGGCTTTGCAAAGACCCGCAAAGTCGCGATCAAACGTCAGCAACTCCTCGCACGACCGGCGCTGAACTCCAGCAGCGGGTGACACGAGCTCGCGTTGAGTACTGCAAGTTGCTGGAATTCAGCAGGTTAACGGAGCCCCTCTGGATCCGGTAATCCACGTTCGAATCCTGGAGGGGCAACCTCAGACCCCGATCTCACCATCTGTGGGGTGAGTTCGATATGGACAGGATCGCCCGTCTCCGGCGTGCGAGAAATTTCGAGGAAGCCGAATTCGGAATAGAACGCCGCGCGAGCGAGATCGCGCGAATAGAGACTGATCATGGGAGCAACGAAGACGGGCATCGGCAGTCCTCAGCTCTGTTCTCGGCCATCGAACGGCAGGTCAGTGCACAATCGGCGCAGCCGGTGTCCCATCGGACCACTTGGCAACCCAGACGAGGAAAATAGTCACCCGTTCTTCAGGGTCATCCGCCGCCATAACCGGCGAGCCCGGCAGATTGGCTCCCCAGCTTTTCGCTGCGTCGCCCGGAACAAAAAACATCAGATGTGGATGCCAGCTCATGTCGTGGTCGCTCAAGTACTGCTGCTTCGACGTCATGTAGCACATCGCTCCCGGCTCCAGTGCGGGCACTTCCTTCTTATCCAGTGCCGATGAGGTCGCCTCGATGATCTCCGTCTTGGATTTTCCTGCCGCCACCAGTTTGGTCTTCATCAGGAAGATGGGCACAAAGGTTCTTGCGGCTGGAGGGTTGAAGCAAATGGGGGCGCGCACTTTGGGATTCCAGAAGTCCGGATCATCGGTGGCAGCGCCCCATGATCGTTCCACTATACAGAGAAAGCCATTCGTGCCCTTCACTGCGGTCTTGTATCCCTTCGATTCCAGCACCATCACTTCGGCTCCGTCCGAAACGGATGCCGGGGCAGCACTGCGAGCCAGCGCGATTTCAGAATTCCCGTCGGGCATCAAATACTGATCGAGAGGAGCCATTGCGGGATAGGAAGCCTTCTCGGCCTGCGCTCGTGCCTGACAGGTTGCGCCGGGTAAGACTACGTGCACGAGGAATGCTAAAGCAAAGAAACTGAGCGCCTTCTTCCGCATTGAACTCTCCGGTACGCGTACTCTCCGCTTCAGTCTTGGGAACACTGGTTCGAGATCGCCTCTATCCGACCAGCTCGGAGGCGTAACCCTTGTGGGCGATCCGCACGACACCGCGCCCCGGGGTTGACAGCATCTGAGTTGTCTTCGAATATGCTGCCGGGTCCGCACGTCGCAAGAAGGTCGCGCGTGGTGCAGCACCGCCTTGACGAACTTGCACATGGTCGCGGGGCGCGTCGCGCATTCCACAGCATGAAGTCGATCGAACGTCAGCAGCGGGTGACACGGGCTCGCGTGAAGGCTTGCAAGTTGCTGAAATTCAGCGCGGCATATCGGTCCCTCTGGATTAGGTAATCGAGGTTCGAAGCCTCGAGGGGCAGCCTAGCCCTTAGTGGGGGAGTGCGACGCGCCAGATCTCCTTGCGGTGCACGAGGCGCGTGGCAGCGATGAGGCTCCCGCTCGGCGACACCCGCGGGTGCAGCAGGTTTCCGGAGTCATGCGTTAGCTGCTGCGGCGTACCGCCGGCGGCCGGGATCGCGAAGAGCTGCATCCGGCCCCCGGTGAGAGCGGCGTACACGAGCGCCTTCCCGTCCGGCGTCCAGCTCACTCCGCCGTAGGTTTCCATCGCGTACTCGGTCACCTTGCGCGCGCTGGCCCCGTTGCTCGCCGCGATCCAGAGCGCGTGTCGCCCCCCGCCGAGATCCTCCTCGAGCGCAACGTCGTCGCTCACCGGCGACCACGCCGCCCACACGGAGTTGTGGATCTGCGTGGGGAGCGGCAGGCGCCCGTGCCCCACGGCCCGCCCGGTGGCCGTGTCGATCGTCACGACGTATGGATACGACACCCCGGCAGCGCCTCCCCTCTCCCATGACACGAAGAGGAGTCGGGTGCCGTCGCGCGACCAGTCGGGCGGACCCGCCTCCCAGCCGAAGTCGGTGAGCCTGATCTCCGAAGGATCTCGCGCAGGGGCGCCGACGCGACGTAGCCAGATGTCGTCCGAGCTTCCCGGTGCCAGATAGGACGGGACGGGCGCCTTCGCGCGGTGCGAGTGGTAGGCGACCCAGCGACCGCGCGGAGACCAGACGGGCTGAAAGTCCTCGTGGTATCCCGTGATCAACGGGTAGAGCGGGCCGACCGGTCGTCCGCCCGTGTCCACGTCCACGGCGCCGCCGTCCCAATCGATCCCCCAATCGACCCACCGCCAGTCACCGTACACAAAGCCGATCTGCCGGCCGTCGGGGCGCCACGACGGGACCTCTGCCCCGCGCATCACGAGCCGCACGGTGCCCC
>WNGR01007290.1_pt1 | contig 12891 bp, 8 predicted proteins | sample 5407581 | NCBI WGS metagenome assembly WNGR01 (sample SAMN13153383, study PRJNA577476) | soil metagenome | isolation source: 80 cm soil or saprolite under Garry oak tree replicate 2 | place: USA:California | collected 2016-06-15 | reverse complement strand
CGGCCGAGAGCCTCGCGTTCACGACGCCCGGCTCGACGACAGCGACGCGGTTGTGGGGGTCGAGCTTGAGGATGCGGTTGAGGCGCGTGAGCACGAGGAGCACGGCGCCCGCGCCCGCCAGCGCGCCGCCCGACAGGCCGGTGCCCGCGCCGCGCGGCACGAACGGCACGCCGTGCGCCGCGAGCAGGCGTACCAGGGCGACCACCTCGTCCCGGGTGCCGGGGAGCACGACGACGTCCGGCACGCGGCGGTGGACCGTCAAGCCGTCCTTCGCGTACGTGGCGCGCTCGGCAGCGGCGATGCGCACATGCGGCGCGCCGACCAGCCGGGTGAGAGCGTCCACCAGCGCGCGCTCGATCACGAGGCGCGCTCGATCTCGGGATGGGCGCCCCCACGGCCGTTCCGCTTGGCCCGCTCGCGCACCACGGCGCGCCGCGCGGCGTCGGCGGCGAGCGGCTTGAGGAGCGCCGCCAGCTGTCGCAGGCGCCGCGTCGTGCTCCGCCCCATCTGCAGCGCTTGCTTGGCGTCGGGCTCGAGCTCGAGCGCCCCCGCCACGTGGAACGACAGGGCCGTGGGATCGGCTGGGAGTTCAGCCGGCTCCTCGAACTCGCGGCTGGTGAGGGTGTTCAGAGCCTGCAGCAGCCGCTGGAAATGCTCCCGCACTTCGTCGGCGAGCGGGGCGGCTTCGACGGGGTCGGCGGGGTCGTCGTCGAACTCCTCGACGCGCGCCCGGCGATACGGGCGCTCGCTCGCGCACCACTCGACCAGCACGAAGCGCTGCTCGCCTTCGGTGAGGATGTTGGATCGGCCGTCGGGGAGCTCGTGCGCCGACCGGATGAGGGCGATGCAGCCGACTTCCCCCAGCCGCGGCGTCGTGTCCGCCCCTTCCTGCTCCGGCGGCGCGGCGTACGCGATCCCGAAGCGCCGGTCGCCGGCGAGACAGTCCGCGAGCAGCTGGCGGTAGCGCGGCTCAAAAATGTGCAGGGGCTGCGGAACCCCAGGAAACAGGACCAGCGGCAAGGGAAAGATTGGAAGTTCACGGGCCATGGTTAATAGTATACAGGAGGGGCCACTGCTAGACGGATAGACGGACAGCGGTTTGTAGCGAAGAGGGGCCAGGAGATGCCTCTCCTGACCCCTCCAAACTGTTCACCGCTGCCCGTCTGTCCGTCTCGCTCGCGGGTGACGCCCATGAGTGCGCCGATCTTCTCGAGCGTCATGGCCTCGCTCCCCTCCTCCAGGCCGTAGTACAGGTAGAGGATCTTCCGCTCGCGGGGCGTGAGGTACTTCTGGAAGATGCGGTCGATGAACTCGCGCATCAGCCGGCCGTCGGTCTTCTCCTCGATCTCGCCGCCTTCCTGGCCGGCGAACCGCTCGCCCAGTGTGGCCGCCTCGCGGTCGCTACGGTCCACCGGGGCGTCGAGAGACAACTCGGCCGCCGTCATGCGCCGCGCCGTGCGCACGTTTTCTACGGTATCCTCGAGCGCCCTCGCGATCTCGTCGTCGGTGGGTTCGCGCCCCAGCTCTTGGGACAAGTAGGTCTCGGTGCGGCTCATGCGAATCAGCTGCGAGTTCTGGTTCAGCGGGATGCGGACACTGCGCGTCTGCTCGGCGAGCGCCTTCAACACCGCCTGCCGGACCCACCACACCGCGTATGAGATGAACTTGACGCCCTGGTCGGGATCGAACTTCTTGACCGCCTTGAGCAGGCCCTCGTTGCCGATCGCGACCAGCTCGGAGAGGTCGAGGCCGTGACCCTGGTACTTTTTGACGTAGGAGATGACGAAGCGAAGGTTGGCAGTGACGAGGCGTTCGGCGGCTTTCTCGTCGCCCCGCTGGACCCGGCGTGCGAGGCGACGTTCCTCACTCGGGTCCTTGATCAGCGGCAGCTTCTGGATGTCTTGCAGGTATTGGTCGAATGCACCGGACGGATTGGCTCGAAAGAACGCCTTGGGCTTGCCTCCACTCGAGCGGGCCATCGAGGGACTCCCAACAGTGTAGGGCTCACGTTGTGGATGGAGACGGGTCGCCGACCGCCCGCCGCTGGATCAAGTTTCGACGGCGCCAATATAGGAATCACTCGTCCGGGGTGCAAATCCACGCGCTTATCCACATCACAAACTGTTCCTACAGAGATGATTGGGCCGTTTGTCCACTATCCACAGAGCATGTGGGGAACACCGCCCCGGTGCCTGCCGCGGGGGCGAATGTGGAGAGGTGGGAACCGTGTGAGGAAGTTGTTGGCTGGTATGTGATTAGTTCGCAGCCGCGAGGGCGTCCCGCACCATCTCCGCCGGGGCGGCCACTGTCCAGCCGCCCTGCGCGTCGCCGTGCATGGTGCCGATCGCCCGCGGCAGCGCGAACCGCACGGCGCCCGCGCGTGCCTTCTTGTCGAGCTGCATCGCCTGCATCAGCTCGTCCACCGGCGCGGCGGCGGGCCGCGTCAGTGGCAGGCCGAAGCGCTCCAGCAGGCCGCGGACTCGCGCCGCTGTGCCGGGCGTGGCGATCGCGAGCGCTTCCGCCAGGCGTGCCTCGCATGCCATCCCGATGGCCACGGCCTCGCCGTGCAGCACCGCGAACTTGGCCGCCGCCTCGACGGCGTGGCCGACCGTGTGCCCGAAGTTGAGGATGGCCCGCCGCCCCGCCTCCCGCTCGTCCGCCGTCACGACCTCGGCCTTGATCTCGATGGAGCGCGTGACGGCGCGTTCCAGCGCCGCCGGATCGCGCGCCAGCAACGCCGCCGCCGCCGTCTCGAGAAACCCGAAGTAGTCCGCGTCCGCGATCACCCCGTGCTTGACCGCCTCCGCCATGCCGGCCGCGAGCTGCACCGGAGGCAGCGAGCCCAGGACCTCGAGGTCCACCGCCACGAGCCGCGGCTGATGGAAGGCGCCGAGCAGGTTCTTGCCGTGCGGCACGTCGACGCCGGTCTTGCCGCCGATCGAGGAATCGATCATGGCGAGGAGCGTGGTGGGCACTTGGACGTAGGGGACGCCGCGCAAGTATGTGGCGGCGACGAAGCCGGCGACGTCGCCCACCACCCCCCCGCCCAGGGCGACGATCGCGCAGTCGCGCCCGAGCTGCGCCGCCAGCATGCGGTCCGACAGGGCCGCCCAAGTCTCCCGCGTCTTGTTCGATTCTCCCGCCGGGAACGCGAAGATCTGGGCCGGCACTGCCGCGTCGTGGCAGCGCGCGACAAGGGCCTCCCCGTAGAGCCGCGCCACGTGGGCGTCGCTGATCACCGCATAGCGGGCGGCGGGGCAGGCGTCCCGGAGCAGCCGCGGTAGCTCGGCCAGGATGCCGCGGCCGACGACGATGCTGTACGACGCATCGCGGCGCTCCACCAGGGGAACGGGGATCGTCACCACTTCACGTCGGCGTGGCCAGCGCCGGCGTTCGCCGCGCGTGCCAGCACGAAGAGCAGGTCCGAGAGACGATTCAGGTAAGTGAGGACGGCGGGAGACGCCCCTCCGTCCCGCAGCAGCGGCACGACCGCCCGCTCCGCGCGGCGACACACCGTCCGGGCCAGCTGCAGGGCGGCGGCTTTGGGCGTGCCACCCGGTAGGATGAAGTTCTGCAGGGGGAGGAGCTTGGCCTCGTGCGCGTCGATGGCATGCTCCAGCATGCCGGTGTGCGACTCGCCGATCGGGTCGCCAGCGAGCGCCTTCGCGAGCCGGGCCCGATCCGGTGTCGCCAGCTCCGCACCGATGGTGAACAGGTCGCGCTGCACCCGCTCGAGCACCTCACGGCAGAACTCCTCCGGCGCGAGGGCGAGCGCGAGACCGATGCTGGCGTTCAGCTCGTCCACCTCGCCGTACGCCGCCACCCGGGGGTCGTCCTTCGGGACCCGGGCCCCGCCGAACAGTCCCGTCTCACCGCCGTCGCCGGTCCGGGTGTAGATCCTCGCCACTGCCCTTCCTCTCCTCCCCCCGGGCGGTCGGAGGCGGTCAGGGGCGGGAAGAGGCGGTAACACCTGTTGGACCGCCCCCGTCCGCCCCCTTACCGCCCCCTACCGCCTCCTACCGCCCCCTGTCAGATTCGCCCCAATGCAAGAGTTGAAAGATATCACGATAATCGGGGCCGGCCCCACCGGCCTGTTCGGGGCGTTCTACGCCGGTATGCGCGGTGCATCCTGCCGCCTGATCGACAACCTCGACCAGCTGGGAGGCCAGCTCACGGCCCTCTATCCCGAGAAATACATCTTCGACGTCGCCGGATTTCCCAAGGTGCTGGCCAAGGACCTGGTGAAGGGGATGGCGGAGCAGGCGCTCCAGTTCCACGCCCCGGTGCAGCTCGGTGAGAAAGTGATCGCCCTCAGGCGCGAATCGGACAACGGCCGCCCCCGCTTCGTCGTGGTCACGGACAAGGATGAATATCCGTCGCACACGCTCCTCATCGCGGGGGGCATCGGCGCGTTCACGCCGCGCAAGCTGCCGCTCAAGGACGTGGATCGTTGGTACGGGCGCGGGGTGTTCGACCGGGTGCTCGAGCCCGCCGCGTTCTCGGACAAGCGGGTGCTCCTGGTCGGCGGCGGCGACTCGGCGTTCGACTGGGCCGTCAACCTCCAGGGCATCGCGCGCTCGATCCTGATGATTCACCGCCGCGACGGCTTCCGCGCCCACCACGCGACCGTGCAGCAGGTGCAGGCGCTGTGCGCGGCGGGCAAGATGGAGCTGCGCACCTTCTGGGAGGTCAAGGCGATTCACGGCGCCGAGTGGGTCGATGCGGTGACGATCCACAACAGCAAGACCAAAGAAGAGGAGCACGTCGCCGTCGACGCCGTCATCCCCCAGCTCGGCTTCCTCTCCTCGCTGGGCGCCATCGCCGAGTGGGGGCTCGAGCTCGAGAAGGGCGACATCAAGGTCGCTTCTACGATGGAGACCAACATCCCCGGGATCTTCGCGGCCGGGGACATCACGACCTATTCGGGGAAGCTCAAGCTCATCGCGACGGGCGTCGCGGAGGCGAGCATCGCGGTGAACCACGCGGTGCACTTCATCAATCCCGCCGCCAAAGTCGCCCCGGGCCACTCGAGCAACATGGCCCTGTTCGGACAGAGCGAGGACTGACCCCCCCTCCCCCGCACCCTGGAGCGGCGCGGACCGAATGCCGGGCTCCGGTGTCGAAAAGGTTGACAGTGCAGTCGGTGCGCGCCAACGTAGGGGAGCAGCCCGACCTCATCCATTGCGTGCCAATCTCCTCGCCCTGCTGGTCGCCGTGTCCGCGGCGGCTCCCCTCGCCGCGCAGCAGGCGGAGCAGCGAGTGGTGCGCGGCCTGTCGTTCGACGGCAACCACGCGCTGGACGACTTCACCCTGAGCACCGCGATCGCTACCTCGCAGTCGAGCTTTTTCGCGCGCGTGTGGTGGCTCCGCTGGACGCACTTGGGGGAGCGGCGGTATCTGAGCGAGGTGGAATTCCGCCGCGACGTGCTGCGGCTGCTCCTCCTGTACCGGCAGAGCGGCTATGTGAATGCGGTAGTCGACACCCTCGTGCAGCGCACGCCGCGCGACGCATTCATCACGTTTCGCATTCACGAGGGCGCACCGGTGCGCCTCGAGCGACTGGATGTCGTGGGTGCCGACGCGATCCTCAACGTGCGCCAGCTGACGAAAGAATTGCTGCTGCGAGTGGGGGATCCGTTTAACCGGTTCCTCTTCCAGGCATCCGCGGATACGATCGTGGCGCGCCTCAAGAACGCCGGGTATCCCTATGCCGCCGTGCTGCGGAACTTCGACGAGGACGACGCGGCGCTCACGGCCACGGCGACCTTGGAGGCTGTGCCGGGGCCGCGCATCTGGATCGGCGATGTGCTGATTCAGGGCCTCAGCCGCATGGACACGGCGCCCGTGCGCCGCATGCTGTCGGTCAAGCCGGGTGATTTGTTCCAGCAGAACCGGTTGTACTTGAGCCAGCGCGACCTGTACGACATGGGTGTGTTCCGCTCGGTCAACGTCGTGCTGGCGGACTCGGTGCCGCCCGCTCCAGGCGCGCCGGGCGACACGCTCGCCCGCGTCGTGGTTCGGCTCGCCGAGGGACCCGGTCATCGCGTGCTCGGGGGGATGGGATACGGCACGATCGACTGCTTCCGCCTGCAGGGCGGGTGGACGGCATACGACTTCCTGGGCGGCGCCCGCGCGCTGGACGTCACGGGGAGCGTCTCGAAGCTCGGGGTCGGCACCCCGACTGACGCGGGGTTACGCGACAACGTGTGCCAGTCGTTGCAGTCGGACCCGACGTCGGACACGGTGAACTACAACGTCGGGCTGACGGTGCGCCAGCCCACGTTTTTCTCGCCGCGTCATACGGCGCGGCTGGGCGTGTTCGCGGAGCGGCGCTCCGAGTTCAAGACCTATACGCGCCAGGACGTGGGCGTGAACCCGGCCGTCACCGTCAACGCCCGGCGCAACATCCCGGTCACCATCGGCTACGCGTTCTCCGTGGGCCGCACCACCGCCGATCCCGCCATCTACTGTATTCGGTTCACCGTGTGCACCGAGGCCGACCAGGCGGCCCTCGCCAGCTCGCGCCGCTTCGCGGCCGTGACGGTGTCGGGCGCGCGCAACCAGGTGAACTCGGTGCTCGATCCGACGCACGGCAGCCTCGTCACCGTCGGCTTGATGCATGCGTCCCCCGTGGTAGGATCGGACACGTTGTACGATTTCAATCGGGGGGAGCTCGAGGTGTCCCGATACTATTCGCTGGGGCGGCGGGGGGTCTTCGCTTGGCGCGCGCGGGCGGGGGCGATCATCCCGGGGCGCGAGATCAGGCTCGCCCCCCAGCCCGTGCAGTTCGTGCCGCCGGACCAGCGCTTCTACGGCGGCGGCCCGAATTCGGTGCGCGGCTACGCGCGTAACGGACTCGGGCCCCGCGTGTACGTCACGACCGACACCATCTCGCTCTCCGACGTGCGGGCGGCGCCGACGGGGGGTAATTCGATTCTCGTGCTCAACAGTGAGCTCCGGTTCGCGACCCCGCTCTTCCCCGACCGGATGCGCGTGGCACTGTTCGTGGACGCCGGTCAGGTGTGGGAGCTCAGTGGGCAGACCAGCGTGCACGGGATACGCGTGACCCCGGGGGCGGGGCTCCGCTTCACGACGCCGCTCGGCCCGGTGCGTATCGACGCGGCCTACAACGACTACGCCGCCGAGGCGGGCGACGTCTACTTCCTCAACACCACGAACAACAGCCTCAGGAAGCTGACCGACAATACCACAGGGGCCGACATCACGTACGCCCCGCCGCGGCCCGCTACGTTCTGGCGGCGCGTCGTGGTGCAGTTCGCCGTGGGGCAGGCCTTCTGATGGTCAGGCGCTCGCTGGCGACGGCCCTGTGGCTCGTGGTCGGACTCCTCGCTTCCTTCCTCGGAGCCCTCTCGGCGCTGGTCGGCACGGGGTCGGGGCGCCAGCTCCTCGAGCGCGCGGCCACCAGCGCGCTGCATCGCGTGTTCGACGGCTCGGTCGAAATCGGGGAGGTCGGCGGACCGCTCCTCACCGGCGTCACCCTGCGCGACGTCAAGCTGTTCGATCCCGATACCACACTCGTGGCCGCGCTGCCGCGGGTGGATGCGACCTACAACCCCTTCGACTTCGTGGCGGGCCGCGTCGTGCTGCTCGAGCTGGAGCTGCGGGAGCCGATCATCAACATCGTTCAGCACCCGGGGGGCCGCCTCAACGTGGAGGAGTTCCTGCGGCTGGGCCGCCCCGACACAGGCCCGCACGGGCCCGCCACCCTGATCGTGTTCCGGAACCTGCGCGTCGACGACGGTACGGTGACGCTGCGCCTCCAAGAGGGCGGCGCGCCGCCCGCGGAGAGCGCCGAGCTGAATGGCAACGAGATCGACCCGCTGGAGAGCCAGGGCCGGCGCCGCGTCCGCCGGTTCGAGCACCTCAATGCTCGGCTCACCACGCTGCGCGTCTCCTCGCCGCAAGAGCGGGGCGTCCACGCCGACATCGCGCGGCTCGCGATGACGAGCACCGACCCCGCCGTGGAGCTGCGGGATGTGGTGGGGCAGCTCACGGTGCTGGGCGACTCGCTCGAGCTGGACCTGCCGCGCGTGCAGCTGCCTGCCTCGCGCTTGTCGGCGCGCGGCCGCGTCCGCTGGCCCCGCGGGGGGTTGCTCTACGACCTCACGATGCGCGCCGACTCCGCGAGGTTCGGGGACGTGCGGTTCGTCACCCCGCGCCTCCCGGCGGGCGCCGTGTACCGGGGCGGGGTGCGGCTCAAGTCGCACGGCGGTCGCCTGCTCGAGGTGCAGCTCACTCCCCTCGACGTGCGCTACGGCGGCGGCACGCTCACCGGTCGGCTCACCGCAGTGACCGCCCGCGATTCGGGGCTGGTCGCCGTGCGCGGCGCCGATCTCGTGGCGACCGACTTCGACCTCGACGTGCCGCGCGGGCTCGTGGCGGCCTTGCCGTTCTTCGGGCGGTTGAGCGGCCACACGACCGCCGACGGCACCCTCGGGGCGCTGGCGCTGGCCGTGGATTGGACATTCCGCGACTCGCTGGTCGCCGGCTGGCCGGTGTCGCGCATTCGCGGCAAAGGCCAGGTCGATCTGACGTCCCCCCCCCCGGACGGCATGCGCTTCCGCCCCTTCGTGGTGGAGGCGGCGACCGTGGACCTCGGGACGGTGCGCCGCCTGGCGCCGGCCGTCGCGCTCCGCGGCGAGCTGCAGGGCGAGGGCACCCTCACGGGCTCGCTGCATGACGCCCGCTTCGCCGGGACGCTGGCGCAGCGCGACGGCGACCGTCCCGTGAGCGTCGCCCGCGGCACCATGGGGCTCGACACGCGCGGTGACACGCTCGGGGTGTTCGCCGACGTGAGTGCCGACCCGCTCTCCTTCGACGGGCTGCGCGGCAGCTTCCCCCGGTTGGCCCTGCGCGGCGCCGTGGCAGGACCGGTGCGACTCAGCGGTACGGCGGCGGCGCTCGAGACCCACGCCGCGCTCGCGTCCGCCACGGGGGCGGGAAACCTGGACGTCGACGGCGTGCTCACCCTGCTCGGCGGGCGCTCCGCGGCTCGCGACCTGACGCTACGCGCGCGCAACCTGGACCTGTCGCGCTGGACCGCGCGCGGGCCCGCGTCGCGCCTGACCTTCACCCTGGCGGGACGCGTGATGCAGGACAGCGGCGCCTCCCCCGTGGGCTCACTGACGGCGACGCTCGCGCCCTCGCTGCTCGCCGGAACCGCGCTCGACAGTGGCCGCGCGGTGGTGCAGCTGGCGGGCGGCCGCCTGTACGTGGACTCGCTGCGCCTGACGCAGCCGGGGTTGGTCACGACCGGCGCCGGCACGCTGGGGTGGCGGCGCCCCGCGACGGGCGTGCTGTCGCTCGACTTCGACGCCGATAGCATGCATTCGCTCGATTCGCTGGTTGCGTGGGTCGTCGGCCCCGACACGGCCGCCGCCACGCACGGGCGCTCCCTCAAAGGTTCGGCGCGCGTGCTCCTCACGCTCTCGGGCGCGCTCGATTCACTGGCGCTCGAGGCGCGCGCCAGCGCCGACCACCTGCGGTGGCGCGACTGGGAAATCCCCTCGGGCCACGGTCACGGCGCGTACCAGCCGGGCCCCGATCCCATCTTCCAGCTCGACGCGGCGCTCGACTCGCTGCGCCTGGGGCGGTACGGCTTCGGCGCCGCCTCCGCCTTGGTGCGCGGGACGCGTGATTCGCTCAGCTGGTTCGCGCGCTCCCGTGTCGGCGACCTCGGCGCGTTTCTCGCCGGTGGACGCTTCACGCGCCGCGCCGCCCCGGTCGCCTCGGCGGATCCCCCGACGGCGACCCTGGCCGTGGATTCGCTCGCCGTGCTCCTTCCGGGGGGCGTGTGGTTCCTCGAAGGGCCCAGTCAGGTGACGGTGAGCGATTCGGTGATCCGTGTCCCGGGCGCGGCGCTGCACAGCGCGACCGACGCCGGACGGCTGGTGCTGAAGGGGGACTTGCCGACGCGCGGGCGGGCGGACGCCCACCTCCAGGTGGAGGGCTTCCCGCTGGCCGGTGTGTACGCCCTGCTGGAGCAGGATACGAGCGGTGTCGCCGGTAGCGTGACGGCGACGGTTGGTCTCGGCGGTACGCGTGCCGACCCCGAATTCAGCGGCTCGCTGGCGCTGGCCAACGGGGCGCTCGGTGAGTTCCGCGTGCCCTACCTGGACGGCACGTTCGAATACCACGGCCGCCGTGACGTTGAGGCCCTGCACCTCTGGCGCGCCGGTCAGCAGGTCCTCAACGTCACGGCCCACCTCCCGCTCGACCTCGCCCTCCTGCCGGTGGCGGAGCGCGAGCTCCCCGACACGCTGTCGGTGCGTGCCCAGGCGGACAGCGTAGACCTGTCGCTGCTGGAGGCGGTCACGCCGCTGCTGCGGGAGGTGCAGGGCGGTTTTTCGGCGGACGTAGGCGTCGGCGGCACGTGGCGGGAGCCGCGCCTCGGGGGGGATCTCAAGATCGTCGGCGCGGGCGCGACCATCCCGGCCCTCAACGTGCGCTACGAGGACGTGGCCGGAGAGCTGGTGCTCTCGGGCGACACGATCGCCGTGCGCGCCCTGTCGGCGCGGAGCGCCAACGGCCGGATGGACGTGACCGGGTTCGTGCGCCTGGAGCAGCTGACGCATCCGATCCTGGGACTCACGATCAACGCCGACCACTTCAAGGCGCTGGATCTGAAGGGCAACGTCACCGTCGCGGCCAGCGGGCGCCTGGCGCTGACGGGGCCGGTGTTCGGCGCCACGCTCACCGGACACGCCACCGTCACGTCGGGCGTGCTGTACTTCGCCGACCTCGTCGAAAAGCGCATCGTGAACTTGAGCGCGCTCACGGATACCTCCCTCGCCTCGATCATCGAGCAGCAGGGTCTGGGGCCCGAGTTCAAGAGCGTGTTCCTCGACAGCCTGCGCATCCGCGACCTCGATCTCGACATGGGCAGCGACGTGTGGCTGCGGTCGGGTGAAGCGAACATCCAGCTCACGGGGACCGTGACGCTGAGCAAGCAGGGGGACGCCTATCTCCTCTCCGGCACGCTCCAGGCGCCGCGCGGCGTGTACCGGCTCAAGCTTGGCGTGACCCGCGAGTTCGTGGTGTCGCAGGGGACGGTGAAGTACTTCGGGACTCCGGATCTCGACGCGGAGCTGAATATCGAGGCGAAGCACACGGTGCACCCGGCCCCGACCGCGGCGCAGCGCAACCCGGAGGACATCACCGTGGTGGCGCATATCACCGGCACGCTCTCGGCGCCCCACGTGGCGCTCGAAGCGGAGCACCAGGACCTCTCCCAGACGGAGGTGATCTCGTATCTCCTGTTCGGCAAGCCGAGCTTCGAGCTGAGCGGCGGGCAGGGTGGGCTGACCGACCAACGCGCCTTGCTCCAGGGCGCGGTCTCGGTGCTCTCGGGTGAGATCGAGCGGACGCTCGTGTCGGACCTCGGGATCCCGCTCGACTACGTGGAGATCCGGCCCGGCGCGGCGACCGACCCGTTCTCGGGCGTGCAGCTCGCCGTGGGGCGACAGCTCGGTCCCAAGACGTTTCTGGTCGTCAACGCGGGCTTCTGCCAGGGACGCCCGATCGCGGTCGGCAACACGATCGGCGTGAGTCTCCAGTACCGCATGAGCCCCGAGTTCCGCACCGAGGCGAGCTTCGAGCCGGTCCGCAGCTGCACCACGGATCCGCTGGGCGAGGTGCAAAGCGCGACGGTGCCGCGGCAGGCGGGTTTCGACCTGATCTGGGAGCGTCGTTACTGACATGACCCACGCGCTGGTCATCACGAACCCGGCCGCCGCGCGCACCGACGCGCGCGCCGTCGCCGCGATCCGCGACACGCTACTCGCCGGCGGGTGGTCCGTGGAGGTGCAGGCGACCGCGAAGCGCGGCGACGCCCGGCGTTTCGCTCGCGAGGGGCTGGAGCGCGGCGTGGACGTGCTGGTGAGCTACGGCGGCGACGGCACGGCGATGCAGGTGGCGGCGGGCGTGGTGGGGACCGACGTACCCCTCGGGGTCGTGCCGGGCGGAACGGGGAACCTGCTGGCGGGAAACCTGCGCCTGCCGTCGCGGCCCGCCGCGGCGGCGCGCGTGATCCTCGGCGCCCACCGCATGCGTCTCGACTTGGGCGCCGTGGCGCGGGACGACGGCGAGCACTACTTCGCCGTGTGCAGCGGCGCGGGCTTCGACGCCCGCCTCATGGCCGACACGCCGGGCGCCGCCAAGCGCCGCTGGAAGCGGGGCGCGTACGTGGCGCGCGCGCTGGCCGCGCTGCCGGGCGTGCGCAGCGCTCCCCACCGTGTGACCGTGGACGGGACCGTGTACGAGCGCCGGGCGGCGATGGTGCTCGTCGCCAACTGCGGGGAGCTGATCCCGCCGTTCCTGCGCCTGCGCCAAGACGTCGCCCCCGACGACGGCTGGTTGGACGTGCTCGCCCTGGACGCCGACGGAGCGCTCGAAAGCGTGCTGGCGTTCTGGGAGCTGGCGCGCGGCTCGAACGGCGCCCGCGGGGAGTCCGGGCGCCTGTGGTTCGCGCGCGGTCGCTCGGTCCGCGTAGAGACCCTCGCCGGAGGTGCGCGGCCCGTGCAGCTCGATGGTGAGGTCACGGGCGTCACGCCCTTCGAGGTGCGGCTGCTGCCCGGCGCGCTCTCGGTCCTGGTAGACCCCGCCCGCGTCCCCCGCCGGAGCGCCCCCGCCGCGCTCGCCACGTCCCGTGACTGATACGCTGCTGCTGGTCGACGACGACGCCGACGTGCTGCGAGGCGTCGGGGATTATTTCGGGCGCCTTGGCTACGAGGTGTACCGGGAAGCCACGGCCGAAGGCGGGATCGATGCGTTCGATCGGGTGCGTCCGGAGGTCGTCATCCTGGATCTGCACCTGCCCGACGGGAGTGGGCTCGACGTGCTGGAGCGGCTGCGGGCGAACGGCGCCGCGGT
>WNGR01008649.1_pt1 | contig 12892 bp, 12 predicted proteins | sample 5407581 | NCBI WGS metagenome assembly WNGR01 (sample SAMN13153383, study PRJNA577476) | soil metagenome | isolation source: 80 cm soil or saprolite under Garry oak tree replicate 2 | place: USA:California | collected 2016-06-15 | reverse complement strand
ACTGAGCTATCGAGGAACAGAACAACAACAGCAGAGAAACGAAATTGTAGGAGCAGCTTACGCGCCTGTCAATACCTTGTGGTCATCTCGATTTCACCGAAACCAAGCCAAAGCGCAGGCCAAAGCGGGGCGCAAGCCGCAACGCTCAGCGTACGAGCAGCTCGAGCTTTTCCTTCACGTCTTTGAACTCGTCGGCTTCCGGCAGCGGCGCCTTTGTCTTGGTGATGCTCGGCCAGTTCTTCGCCAGATCGGCATTCAGTTCGATGAAGTTCTGCTGGTCGCCCGGCACGTCTTCTTCGGCATAAATGGCGTTCACCGGGCACTCGGCCACGCACACGGCGCAGTCGATGCATTCATCGGGGTCGATCGCGAGGAAGTTGGGACCTTCGCGAAAGCAGTCCACCGGGCACACATCGACGCAGTCGGTATAGCGGCACTTGATGCAGCTTTCGGTCACAACGTGAGTCATTCAGGCAGCTCCTGCATGCGGAATCAGGGACGGCGCAAGCGCCAAAAGCGCTATTGTAACGTAACGTCAAGAGGCGCATACAGCATCGGGTAGCGCCTTTTATATGTTTTCGTGATTAGTTTATGGGGTCCGGCGAGAGCCGCCCGGCGGCGCGCTGAATCGGGGCGCATTCGGGTAACATGCATCAGGTCGGCGCGCACGGGGCGCGTCGCACGCGCATGGGTTGAGTCAGGCCTTCCGTTTTTATCGCGGTCCAGTTCGCACCATCATGATTATTACTTCGCTGCTCGACACCGATCTGTACAAGTTCACGATGATGCAAGTGGTGTTGCATCACTTTCCCGCGGCGAATGTGGAGTATCGCTTCCGCTGCCGTACGCCGAATGTCGATCTCGTGCCGTACATCGGCGAAATTCGCGCTGAAGTGCGCAAGCTGTGCGAACTGCGTTTCACCGACGACGAGCTCGATTACCTGCGGCGCATGCGCTTCATCAAGGGCGATTTCATCGAGTTTCTCGCGCTGTTTCATCTGAACGAGAAATACATTTCGATTGAACCGTCGCCCAAGGGCAATGGCGAAATCGACATCGAGATCAAGGGTCCGTGGCTGCATACGATCCTGTTCGAGATCCCGATGCTCGCGATCGTCAACGAGGTGTACTTCCGCAATACCCAGCAGGAACCTGACTACAGCGAAGGGCGCGGGCGCCTCGTCGACAAGATGAAGCTGCTGGGCGCGCGCCCCGAATTCGCCGACTGCAAGATCGCGGATTACGGCACACGCCGCCGCTTCTCGAAGCAGTGGCACGAGGAAGTGATCCTCACGCTGAAAGACGGCCTGGGCGAACAGTTCGCCGGCACCAGCAACGTCTTCTACGCGATGAAGCACAGCCTCACGCCGCTCGGCACGATGGCGCATGAATACCTGCAGGCGTGCCAGGCGCTCGGGCCGCGGCTGCGCGACTCGCAGATCTTCGGCTTCGAAATGTGGGCGAAGGAGTATCGCGGCGACCTGGGTATCGCACTGTCCGACGTGTACGGCATGCAGGCGTTTCTGCGCGACTTCGACATGTATTTCTGCAAGCTGTTCGACGGCGCGCGCCATGACTCGGGGGATCCGTTCGATTGGGGCGAGCGCCTGCTCAGGCACTACGAGGCAAACCGCTGCGATCCGCGCACCAAGATCCTGGTGTTCTCCGACGCGCTCGACATTCCGAAGGTGCTGCAACTGTACGAGCGTTTCCGTGGACGCTGCAAGCTGGCATTCGGTGTAGGAACCAATCTGACAAACGACCTCGGCTATAACCCGCTGCAGATCGTCATCAAGATGGTTCGCTGCAACGGTCAGCCGGTGGCAAAGCTGTCCGATTCGCCGGGCAAGAATATGTGCGACGACAAGGCCTATCTCGCCTATCTGCGGCAGGTGTTCGGCATCGCGCAGCCCGCGGAAGAAGACACGAATTAACGCGGCTCGTACGCCGCACCTGGCCGTTCGGCCAGGGTGTTCGCGCGCGGGGTGGCCGGTATAATCCTCGTCATATCGCACGGCTGTCGACACGAGGATTTCGCATATGGACACATCGATTGCCCGCCGCAACATCCTGGCGCGCATCCGCGCGGCGCAAGGGCGCGAGCCTGAGCCGTCCGCTTCCGAGCGCGAGGCCGCGGCGGACTATCTCCACTGAGCGAGGCGCCGGCTGCAGCGCATCGCTATCTCACGCAACATGCGTTGCCGCTGCAGGCGATTGCGTGGCAAACGCTGCAAGATTTGCCTTGGGGAGAAGCCGGCCTCGCCGTCGAGTTCCGCAAGCCGCGAGACGGCGACGTGGTCGGTCTCACCGGCTGCTTCTGCGCGACCGCCGAGACCGGCACGCTCGTGTTGCTGTCCGGGCCGGAGACTTATGCATCCGCGGGCCTGCTGCCGGAAACGCACATTGCGATCGTACCGGCTTCGCGCATCGTCTCGGGACATGAAGAGGCGTTCGGCCTGATCCGCAGCGAGCGCGGCGAACTTCCGCGCGCCGTCAATTTCGTCTCCGGGCCTTCGCGCACCGGCGATATCGAACAGACCATCGTGCTCGGCGCGCATGGACCTTACCGGGTGCATGTGATCGTCGTGCATGGCGCCTGAGTGAGCGAGCGGCTGTGTCTCACGGCACGCGCGGCCGCCCGTCATAACAAGGACTTCAAGGATATGAAACGGCATGCCGTATGGACGAGCATGATGTTCGCCGCTGCACTGGCGCTGGCCGGTTGGCCTCAACTGGCCTCGGCCGCGACGCTCGACGGCGCGACTTTGTCGGCGCTGTGGGGTCTGCCGTTTGCCGGCGTGTTGCTGTCGATCGCGGCGTTTCCGCTGCTCGCGCCGGCGTTCTGGCATCACCATTTCGGCAAGATCGCGGCAGCGTGGGCGCTCGTGTTCCTGGTGCCGTTCGCGCTCACGTTCGGCGCGGGCGTCGCGTTCGGCACGCTGGTGCATCAGTTGCTCGAGGAATACATTCCGTTCATCGTGTTGCTCACCGCGCTCTATACCGTGGCGGGCGGCATTTGCGTGCGCGGCAATCTGCACGGCACGCCGCGTCTGAACACAGCGATTCTTGCGCTCGGCACCGTGCTCGCCAGCATCATGGGCACCACCGGCGCCGCGATGCTGCTGATTCGACCATTGCTGCGCGCCAACGACAACCGCAAGCACGTCGTCCACGTGGTGGTGTTCTTCATCTTCCTGGTGGCGAACGCGGGCGGTTCGCTATCGCCGTTGGGCGATCCGCCGCTCTTTCTCGGCTTCCTGCAGGGCGTGAGTTTCTTCTGGACCACCACGCATCTCGCGCTACCCATGCTGTTCGTCTGCGTCGTGCTGCTCGCCGGATTCTATGCATTGGACTCGTACTACTTTCATCGGCGTGAGGAAGAGCGCTCGCGCTTTCTCGATCCGACGCCGGACTCGCCGCCGCTCGGCATGGACGGCAAGATCAATTTCCTGTTTCTGGCCGCCGTTGTCGCGCTGGTGCTGATGAGCGGGCTGTGGAAACCGGGCGTGACGTTCGACGTGTTCGGCACGCATGTAGCGTTGCAAAATGCCGTGCGCGATGTCGCGCTGATCGGCGTCACGCTGCTCTCGCTGGTGTTCACGCCGCGTGCGGCTCGCGCGGGCAACGATTTCAACTGGGCGCCGATCGAAGAAGTGGCCAAGCTGTTCGCGGGCATCTTCCTGACGATCGCGCCGGTCATCACGATCCTGCGCGCGGGCGAGGCAGGCGCCTTCGCGGGGATCGTCCATCTGGTCAATCACCCGTCCGGTCAGCCGCACGATGCAATGTATTTCTGGGCAACCGGCCTGTTGTCTTCGTTTCTCGACAATGCGCCGACCTATCTGGTGTTCTTCAATCTGGCCGGCGGCGATGCGCAAACACTCATGACCACCGGCGCCACCACGCTCGCCGCGATTTCGGCCGGCGCGGTGTTCATGGGCGCGAATACGTATATCGGCAACGCGCCGAACTTCATGGTGAAAGCGATCGCGGAATCGCGCGGCGTTCGCATGCCGAGTTTCTTTGCGTATATGGGTTGGTCCGGTGCGGTGTTGTTGCCGCTCTTCATCGTCACCGGGCTGCTCTTTTTTTGACACTGGCTTTGACGCCGAGACAATCGAGCTCGACGCGCTATTCGGAGAATTGCAATGCAGAAGATCCTCGTCGCCCGTCCGATCTTTCCCGATGTGATCGAACGGCTCAAGCAGTATTTCGACGTCGACTGGAATCAGGGCGACGTATTGCCCGCCGACGAATTCACGCGCCGTCTCGCGGATAAGGACGGCGCGCTGACCGCGGGCGATCCGGTCGGCGCGGCCGTGCTCGCGGCGGCGCCGCGTTTGCGCGTGGTGTCGAACATGGCGGTGGGCTACAACAACTTCGACATGGCGGCGTTCAACGCGGCGAACGTGCTCGGCACCAATACGCCCGACGTGCTGAACGAATCCACTGCGGATTTCGGCTGGGCGTTGATGATGGCAGCGGCGCGCCGCATCGCCGAATCGGAGCATTGGCTGCGCGCGGGCAAATGGCAGAAGTGGGCGTATGACGGCTTTCTCGGCGGCGATCTGCACGGTTCCACGCTCGGCGTGATCGGCATGGGCCGGATCGGCCAGGCGCTGGCGCGGCGCGCGAAAGGCTTCAACATGCAGGTGATCTATCACAACCGTTCACGTGTTGCGCCGGAGATCGAAGCCGACCTGAATGCCGAATACGTATCGAAGCAGGATTTGCTGCGGCGTGCCGATCACGTGGTGCTCGTCTTGCCGTACACGCAGGAAAGCCATCACACGATCGGCGCGGCCGAACTCGCGCTGATGAAGCCAGGCGCGACGCTCACCAACATCGCGCGCGGCGGCATCGTCGACGACGCGGCGCTCGTCGAGGCACTGCGGTCGAAACAGATCGCGGCGGCTGGTCTCGATGTATTCGAAGGCGAGCCGAATCTGAATCCGGACCTGCTGACGGTGCCGAATGTCGTTTTGACGCCGCACATTGCCAGCGCGACCGAAGCCACGCGCCGCGCGATGGCGAATCTTGCCGCAGACAATCTCATCGCGGCGCTGGGCGAAGGCCCGCGCGCCGGCCGGCCGCCGAATCCGATCAACCCCGAGGTCATGGGCCGGGCGCGTTCATGACAATGATTCTGGTGGCGGCCGTCGCGGTGCTGGCGGTCGCCGTGGTTATCGCGTTGGCGTTGCTGATGCGCGGCCATGGGCGCGCGGGTGAGAGCGAGCAGTTCGAACTGCTCGGCGAACGCATCGATGCGGCAGCCGATGCGCAGTCGCATGCTTACGAGCGGCTCGAACGGCAACTGCGCAACGACATCACCGAAACGGCGCGCGTGTCGCGTACCGAGCAGAGCGGCGGTTTTGCGCATTTTCAACAAACGCTGGCCTCGCAGTTCAGCAGTATGACGACGGTGCAGGGCGGCAAGATCGACGGCTTCGCGCAGCAACTCGACGCGGTACGTCATAGCCTGCAGCAGCAGGCGCAACAGGCGCGCGACGAACAGGGCCGAACGCTCAAGCAGTTCGGTGAGACGCTGAGCTTGCAACTGGGGCAACTCACCGAGGCGAACGATCGCCGTTTCGCCGAAGTGCGCGCGACCATCGAACAGCGGCTGAAGGACATTGAAGCGAACAACTCGACCAAGCTCGAGGAAATGCGCCGCACCGTCGACGAAAAATTGCACGCCACGCTTGAACAGCGGCTCGGTGAGTCGTTCAAGCTGGTGTCCGACCGGCTCGAACAGGTGCATCGCGGGCTGGGCGAAATGCAGACGCTGGCCGCGGGTGTCGGCGATCTGAAGAAGGTGCTCACCAACGTCAAGACGCGTGGCACGTGGGGTGAAGTGCAGCTCGAAGCGTTGCTCGAACAGATGCTCACCGCGGACCAATACGCGAAGAATGTCGCGACCGTGCCGAAGAGCGCCGAGCGCGTCGAATTCGCGATCAAACTGCCGGGGCGGGCCGAGCAGGGGGACGCAGCCACGCCTGTCTGGCTGCCGGTCGACGCCAAGTTCCCGCGCGAAGACTATGAGCGCCTGATCGAAGCGCAGGAGCGCGCCGATCCGATCGCGGTGGAAGAGGCATCGCGCGCGCTCGAAGCGCGCATCCGCGCCGAGGCGCGCAGCATCGCGGAGAAGTACGTGTCGCCGCCGCACACCACCGATTTCGCGCTGCTGTTCCTGCCGACCGAAGGCCTGTACGCGGAAGTTCTGCGCCGGCCGGGCCTCACGGATCTGCTGCAGCGCGACTATCGCGTGACGATCGCCGGTCCGACCACGCTGACCGCGTTGCTCAATAGTTTGCAGATGGGTTTCCGCACGCTCGCGATCGAAAAGCGTTCGAGCGAGGTGTGGCAGGTGCTCGGCGCGGTGAAAACGGAGTTCGGCAAATTCGGCGACGTGCTGGCCAAGACCAAGGCGCAACTGGAAACCGTCACGCGTTCGATCGAAGCCGCGGAAACGCGCACCCGCGTCATGACCCGTAAGCTGCGCGACGTCGAGGCGCTGCCGGGCGAAGAGGCGAGTGGCTTGCTGGGTGATGCGTTATCGGGTGTGGATCCCGAGGAGCAATGAGGCGGGGCTTGGGTGATCGTTCAGCTTATAAGACATGGCACCGACTCAGGCCGCGACCCCTTGGGCCAGTCGTTCAAGCGCGTCATCCGTCAGCCGCACGACTCGCCAATCCGGCATGACCGTCGCGCCCATCTTTTCGTAGAAGCTGATGGCCGGCTGGTTCCAGTCCAGTACGGTCCATTCGAACCGTCCGCACTGCCGCTCCACGGCCAATGCAGCGAGGCGCTGCAGCAGCGCCGAGCCCAAACCGCTACCACGTTGGCTCGGTTGCACGTAGACGTCTTCGAGATACAACCCGCGCTTGCCGACGAAACTCGAGTAATTGTGGAAGAACAGCGCGTAGCCGACGATGCGGCCTTCGTTTTCCGCCACCAGCGCTTCGATCGAGGGCCGTGCGCCGAACAGCGCATCACGCAAACCGTCTTCCGTCGCGGCAAAGATGTGCGTAAGGCTTTCGAATTCCGCCAGTTCGTACGCCAGCGCGAAGATGGCGCCGGTGTCCGCAGGGGTCGCGGAGCGGATCGTCGCGGACATCAGGCTTCTTCCGGCACGTCGGTCAATTGGATTTCGATACCGCCGAAGCGCGATGCGACCCAGTTGTACGCGTGGCATGCGATCCACAGCAGAATGAAACCGAGGATGGCATTGAGCAGCAGCGCACTGAACACCGTGCTCAGTTCCACCGAGCCGTAGCGAATGAACGCGACGAGCACGCCCAGCAGCACGATCGGCACCGAGAAGGTCAGGTAAACGAGGATAAGTGCTTTGGCCGTTTGTCCCGGTGCAATGAACGAGATCTGTTTTTTCATGTAAGTCAAACCCGTATGTCGTAGTGGTAATGGGTACAGCTGCAAATCCGGTAATCGACGCGCCGAGTGAGCCAGGCGTCAGATGAGGCCGTCGAACAACATGATAGCGACGCACTCCCCCTCGGCGATTTCGCCTTCATCGTGCCCGAGCACGATAAAACAATTCGCCTCGCTCATCGAACTCAGCACGCCGGAACTTTGCGAACCGGTTGGCGTAACGTGCCATTGCCCGTGCGCGTCTTGTGCGGCGACGCCGCGCTGGAATTCCGTGCGGCCGGCGCGTTTGCGGATAGCCTGACGGCTCGCCGCGTGGATGACCGGCAGCGGCTGCGGCGTCGCGCCGGACATCAGCAGCAGCGCCTCGCGCACGATCTGATAGAAGGTCACCATCACGGCGACCGGATTGCCCGGCAAACCGAAGAATAACGCGGGAAGCCCGAGCCCCGGCCGCTCACCGGACCAGACGCGGCCGAAAGCGAGTGGGCGGCCGGGACGCATTGCCAGGCTCCAGAAGGCGACGTCGCCGAATGTCTGCAGCAGCTGTTTCGTGAAATCTGCTTCGCCCACCGAGACGCCGCCCGAAGTCAACACCACGTCGGCGCTGGCCGCGGCGCTGCGCAACGCGGCTTCGAGCGCGGCGGGCTCGTCGCGCACCACGCCGAGATCGAGCATGTCCATGTTCAGGCGCCGGAGCATGGCGAAGAGCGTGTAGCGGTTGCTGTCGTACACGGAACCGGGGTCGAGCGGCTCGCCGAGCGAGCGCAATTCGTCGCCGGTCGAGAAGAAAGCGACGCGCAAACGCCGCCGGACATTCACTTCGCCGATGCCGAGCGAAGCCAGCAAGCCGAGGTCCGACGCCCGTATGATGCGCCCGGCGCGCAGCGCGGCATGACCGCGGGCGAGGTCTTCGCCGGCGCGGCGCCGGTTGGCGCCGGCCGCCACGGCGTTGGCCGCGAAACGGATCGAGGCTGCGTCGGCGCTACGCTCGACCATTTCCTGCGGCACCACGGTGTCGCAATCCGCCGGAATCGAGGCGCCCGTCATGACGCGCACGCATTGCGTCGCCTCCACGCGGCCCGCGAACGGATGCCCGGCCAGCGCCTTGCCGACGACCGTCAGTTCGACGGTGGACGCGCCGCTTGCCAGCGCCGCGCGGTTGAACGCGTAGCCGTCCATGGCGGAGTTGTCGTGCGAGGGGACGTCGATCGGCGACACGATATCGGTCGCCAGCACGCGGTCGAGCGCGTCACGCAGCGGCACGCGTTCGATCGCCGTGACCGGCGTCGCCCACTGACGCACGATCGCCTGGGCGGCCGAAACCGGTAGCGCGTGAGGATCGTACTGCGCGACGCAGCGGGAAAATTCGTTAAGCGTGGTCATGAAGAGCCTGGCGTCGCGGCCGAAGGCGGGAGAGGCTGTTGCCGTGCGGCCGGAGCGGGATTTCAACCGGGGCCTCAATGACGCTCGAGGTCGGCGAGTTCTTGTAACGAATTGATATTGTAAAACGCACGCTCGTCGGTAAAGGTGACTTCCACCGTCTTGTGGCGCGCGTACCACGCGCGGACCTTGCGCTCGCCGGCTTCCAGGAAGGCCGACAGGTCGTCCGCGAGATCGGTGCGCAGCAGCGCGAACACGGGATGGAGGGAGACTTGACCTTGCGTGTCGCAGGTCGTGACGGTGGCGATGTCGGCCTCGTTCGAGTTCAGCGCGTGCGCGAGGCGGGCGGCGAGGTCAGCGGGCAGGCCGGGCGTGTCGCAGGGCGCGCTGAGCACGTACGCGGTGCCGGCCGCGCGCAGCCCGGCGAGCAGGCCTGCCAGCGGGCCGGGAAAGCCGGGCAGGGTATCGGCCACCACCGTGGCGCCGAACGGCGCGCCAAGTGCGGCATAGACCTCGGGATGACGATTGGCGCTGATCAGCAGCGCGCCGGTTTGCGGCGCCAGGCGCTTCAGTACATAAGAGGCGAGCGGCTCGCCATGCAGCGCTTGCAACCCCTTGTCGACGCCGCCCATGCGCATGCCGCGGCCGCCTGCGAGCACCAGCCCGGTGATGTGTTCGCGCGTTGGCTTCATGCGCCGGCCGCTCAGCCGCCGATGTACGACATTTCCACGCGGCGGCCTTCCTGCGCGCGCGGTTCGGCTGCGCTGCTGCCACGCAGTTGCGAATAACGGTCGCCGCGGCCTTGCCAGATTTCGGCGACGGCGGTGGCGATATCGGCGTCGCTCGCCCCGGCGCGCAGCAACGCACGCAGGTCGTGACCGGACGACGCGAACAGGCACAGGTACAGCTTGCCTTCGGTCGACAGACGCGCTCGCGTGCAACTGCCGCAAAACGCGCGCGTCACGCTCGAAATCACGCCGATCTCGCCGGCGCCGTCGGCATAACCCCAGCGCTGGGCAGTCTCTGCAGCGCTGTGCGCCTCGAGCGGCACGAGCGGGAAATGCTCGGCGATGCGCTCGACCACGTCGGCGGACGGCAACACCTCGGTCATATTCCAGCCGTTCGAACTGCCGACGTCCATGTATTCGATGAAGCGCAGCACCGCGCCCGAGCCTTTGAAATGACGCGCCATCGGCAGGATTTCGCTGTCGTTGGTGCCGCGTTTGACCACCATGTTGATCTTGACCGGCGCGAGGCCGGCCGCCTGCGCCGCGACAATGCCGTCCAGCACGTCCGCGGCCGCGAAGTCTGCGTCGTTCATGCGGCGAAACAGCGTGTCGTCGAGCGCGTCGAGGCTCACCGTTACGCGGCTCAGGCCGGCGTCTTTCAGGCCGCGCGCCTTGCGCGCGAGCAGCGAGCCGTTGGTGGTCAGCGTCAGATCGAGCGGACGGCCTGCCGGCGTGGTCAACCGCGCGAGCCGTTCGATCAGGAATTCGAGATTTTTACGCAGCAGCGGCTCGCCGCCCGTCAGACGGATTTTCTCGACCCCATGCGCGACGAAGAGCCGCGCCAGGCGCTCGATTTCCTCGAAGCTCAGCAATGCGCTGTGCGGCAGGAACGCGTAATCCTTGTCGAACACCGCGCGAGGCATGCAGTAGACGCAACGGAAATTGCAGCGATCCGTCACCGAAATGCGCAGGTCGCGCAGCGGGCGTGCGAGCGTGTCGTGCAACGCGCCGCTGGGCGCCTGCGCCGGGCCGGAAATGACCGGCACCGCGCTGAAATCGGCAACAGGGATGATGCGTCGGGACATGAATGACTTGGTTCGGTGCTGGAATGGAAAGCTGCTTGTTCATTCTATCGGAAATGCATCCCGCGGCTGGTGGAGGCCCGGGCCTCCGAGGGTATACGGGTAGCCGGGTAGCGGCATCCGGCGCAGTGTCCGGCGTGCTTTCTTCGCGCATAAAAAAGCCCGCCGATGAAGGCGGGCTTTTCGAGGACGGCAGGGCGGCTTACTGCGTGTGCTTGCCCGTTTCCACCTGTTGCATCGGCGCGCCATCGAGCGGCGGCAACGGCTTGCGCTCGCGCACCACGCGGGCCGGCTTGGCGGTTTGCGCAGTGGCTTCCTGCGCCGCGCGCAGCTTCTCGGCGTCGGTGTTCACCCAGACGAGACCGGCTTGTTCCAGCACCGGTTTCAGGGCTTCCGCCGACACGGCGCCATTACGTGGCGCCTGCGGAGCCAGTGCTGCCTGCGGTGCGGCGGCGACAGGCGCCGGCTCGACTGCCGCCGGTTCCGCGGCCGGCGCAACCGCTGCCACGACCGGCTGCGGTTCGACGATCTCGGCCTGCGGCGCCGGTTGAGCGGCCGGCGCCTCGACCACTTCGGCCGGAGCTACCGTTTCCGCCGGAGCCGGCGCGGCTTGCGCCTCGACAGCCGGAGCCGCTGCCGGCGTTTCGGCCTGCGTTTCAGCCTGCGCCTGAACCGGAGCTTCGGCACGAGCGACCGGTTCGACCAGCGAAACCGTCTCGCCGGCGGCCGGTGCGGCTTGCGCGGCTTCAACGGGTGCCGCAGCGGCTTGCGCCAGCGGCGTTTCCGTTGCCGGCTCGACTGTCGCCGGCGCCGCCGGTGCTTCTTCGACCGGAACGACCGTTTCCGTCTTGGCAGCCATTTCGACGGCCAGAGCCGGCGTTTCGGTTGCCGCATGCAGTTCGCTCACGACAGCGGATTCAGTCGCGACAGCTGCGACCACGACTTCCACCGGCGTCACTTGTTTCGCTTCGTTGATCTCGGCGCCGACTTCGGCCTTGCGCTCGACCGGCTGATGCGCCGTGCGCACCGGCGCTTCGTCGGTCAGGCTGACGTTTTGGCCTTCAGCTTCCGCGACATCGGCGGCCAGATTGCCGTTCACGTCTTCTTCACGCTCACGACGGCCACCGCGACGGCCGCGACGGCGGCGACGGCGTTCTTCACCTTCACGCGCCACCGCTTCCTGATCGACCGGCGCATCGTTTTCGCCCAGCGCGACCTGCTTTTGCGCCAGTTCTTCCGCCGTTTGCGCGTCCGGTTGCGTCGTTAGTGCATCTGTGGTTTCCGCTTGCTGCTTGCGGCGCTCGCCGCGTTCGGCACGCTCGCCACGTTCACGGCGCTCGCCGCGTTCCTGACGTTCGCCACGCGGTGCGCCTTCGACGGTTTCCGCGCGGTCGGCGCCGCGAGTGTCGCGGTCACGGCCCTCGCGACCTTCGCGCGGCTCACGGGCCTCACGCGGTTCGCGGCCTTCGCGAGCCTCACGCGGCTCGCGTGCTTCACGACCGCCGCGCGGTTCACGTGCTTCGCGCGGCTCACGCCCCTCGCGTGCCTCGCGGCCTTCACGCGGTTCGCGTTCCTCGCGACGCGGCGACGGCTGCTGGCCTTGAGCCTGACGGCCGCCGTTCGCGCCTTCGCCACGGCCCGCCGCATCGCGGCCGGCTGCGCCGCCACGGCGATTGCGGTTGCGATCGCCACCGCGTTCGCCGGTGCGCTCACCGCGTTGCGGACGCGTCTGCTTCTCGGTCGTGGCCGGTGCCGCAGGCGCCGGGGTTGCCGGCTGCATGCCGAACAGATTCTTCAACCAGCCGATAAAGCCGCCGCCAGCCGGCGTGACCGCGACCGGAGCCGGAGCGGTTGCCAGAGGACGAACGGGCGCGCTCGGCGCCGGCTTCTCAGGCGTGATGCCCTTGACCGCTGCTTCCTGCTTCGGCTTCACTTCCTCGGTGCGCTTGCTGTAGCCGGTTTCCGACTCCAGCTCGCGGGCCGCTTCTTCGGCCATCTTCCACGAAGCGCGCGGCTCGTCGAGGCGCACATCGTCGTGACGCAGGCGCTCGAGCTTGTAATGCGGCGTGTCGAGGTGCTTGTTCGGCACCAGCACGACGTTGACCTTGAAACGCGACTCGATCTTGTTGATTTCCGAGCGCTTTTCGTTCAACAGGAAGGCGGTCACCTCAACCGGCACCTGGCAGTGGATCGCCGCGGTGTTTTCCTTCATCGCTTCTTCCTGAATGATCCGCAGCACTTGCAGCGCGGACGATTCGGTATCGCGGATGTGGCCCGTGCCGTTACAGCGCGGGCAGGTCACGTGGCTGCCTT
>WNGR01007673.1_pt1 | contig 12894 bp, 14 predicted proteins | sample 5407581 | NCBI WGS metagenome assembly WNGR01 (sample SAMN13153383, study PRJNA577476) | soil metagenome | isolation source: 80 cm soil or saprolite under Garry oak tree replicate 2 | place: USA:California | collected 2016-06-15 | reverse complement strand
CCGAATGGATTCCAAGCTGGTCGTCGAGCAGATGTCGGGACGCTGGCAGATCAAGGACCCGAACCTCCGCACACTGGCCCGCTCGGCGCAGGACGTGGCGCGGCGGTTCGGCCGGGTGTCCTACTCGTGGGTGCCGCGGGCCCGCAACGCGCATGCCGACCGGCTCGCGAACCAGGCCATGGACTCAGCCAGGGACGATCAGCAGGGCGGGCGGCAGCCGGGGCGACGTCAGCGTAATGGCTCAATGTTGGATGACGCGGACGACGGTGCCTCGGAGCCTGGACCGGCTGCGGGCTGGTCTCCCCGCCGGGGGCGGCCCACGTCCACAGCGCTGCTGCGGCACGGCGAGACCGCGCTGTCCGCGGAGCGGCGGTTCGCCGGGCGCGGTGACATCCCGCTGACCAAGGCCGGCCTGGCTCAGGCGGATGCGGCGGCGGCGCGGCTGGCCGCCCGCGGCGGCATCGACGTGATCGTGACTTCGCCGCTGCAGCGGGCGCGGCAGACGGCCGAGGCGGTGGCCAAGGCGACCGGCGCGCCGCTCCAGGTCGAGGACGACCTGGCCGAGACTGACTTCGGCAAATGGGAAGGCATGACCTTCGCGGAGGCCTCGGCGCGGTGGCCGAACGAGCTATCGGCCTGGCTCGGCAGCGCGGACGTGGCGCCGCCGGGCGGCGAGAGCTTCGCCGCGGTGGCCCGCCGGGTGCTCGCGGCCCTGGACCGGCTGCTGGCCGCGCACGAGTTCCGGACGCTGCTCCTGGTCAGCCACGTCACGCCGATCAAGACCCTGGCCTGCCAGGCGATGCTCGCCCCGCCCGCTGCGATGTACCGGATCCATCTGGATGTCGCGTCGCTCTGCGAGATCGACTGGTTCGCGGACGGCCCGGCCGTGGTCAGGTCGCTCAACGACACAGGTCACCTTCGCCAGGCCGGGCGGTAACAACTATCCTTGGCGCAGCGGCGGGCGAGCAGGCCGGGCGGCCGCGGCGTCTGCCTGGCTTCCAGGAGACGTCGAGGAAGGTCCGGGCTCCGCAGGGCAGGGTGGTCGGTAACGCCGACCCGGGGCGACCCGCGGGATAGTGCCACAGAAAACAGACCGCCCCCGGACTCGTCCGGGGGTAAGGGTGAAACGGTGGTGTAAGAGACCACCAGCGCCGCAGGTGACTGCGGCGGCTAGGTAAACCCCACCCGGAGCAAGGTCAAGAGGGAGCCGCGTCCTCCGGGGCGCGTCTCCTGCGCGAGCGCTTGAGGGCGGCCCGCCCGATGCTCGCGGGTAGACCGCATGAGGCTGCCGGCAACGGCAGTCCCAGATGGATGGCCGCCGGCCCGCGCGAGCGGGTGCACAGAACCCGGCCTACAGGCCCGCTCGCCCGCCGCCCATGCCCCTGACCTGCCCCGCAGCAAGGATCACGGGGTCTCGGGGCACATTGGGGGCACATGCAGCGCCGGGCGGAATGCCCTATCCAGTCGGCTGGCGCGAACACCAACCCTTCCGGGCCGCGATGATGTAGGAATGTTCACCGCGGCTCAGCTCGATAGCTAACGCCTGGACCTGGAAGGCTCCCGCTCCGCCATTGTCCGGGGCGGACAGAACCCGTCAAGGGCGCCTGCGGCGTCGGCTTCGCCGCAGACCCTTGACAGAACCTGCCCGCAGTCCGGAACTCGCAGCTATCGGGAGCCAGCGGGGAGGTCTGGATCAAACCGCGGGCGAAAGCCGAAAACGCACGTGGCGCTTAATACTCCAGCGACACTTCGTGATCATGCAGCCTGGCGGCGGTAGACGCGACGCGGCCACCGCCCGATGATCCGAAGGTGTGTGGACTACCGATGACCGTGCGATGGCCGCTGGCCTCAGCGTAGACCTGGGTCGCTGGCAGCGTGAATTTGATGAGCTGATGCTGCGGGTGGGCGGGCGGTTCGCCCGGGTGGAGCCGCGGCGGCGGATGGTGGCGTTCGTCCGGGGCCTGCTGGCCGGGCTGCCGCGGGTGAACTGCTGGTCGATCGCCGAGCACGCAGGGGAAGGCTGTCCGCGGGGGATGCAGCGGCTGCTGCCGGCCGCGGTGTGAGACGAGGCCGGGGTCCGCGATGACCTGCGCGGCTATGTGCTGGAGCACTTCGCTGACCCCGGTGCGGTCCTGGTGGTGGACGAGACGGGGGATCTTAAGAAGGGCACCATGACGGTGGCCGTGCAGAGGCAGTATTCCGGGACGGCCGGGCGGACGGAGAACTGCCAGGTCGCGGTGTACCTGGCCGATACCGCCCCGGCCGGGACCGCGTTCATCGGCCGGGCGCTGTACCTGCCCCGGTCCTGGACACGTGATCCGGCGCGGTGCCGCGCCGCCGGGGTACCCCCGGACACGGCGTTCGCCACCAAGCCCGCGCTGGTCAGGCAGATGACCGGCCGGGCGCTGGATGCCGGGACCCCGGCGGCGTGGGCGGCCGCCGATGAGGTGTACGGCCAGGACCCGGCCCTGCGCGCCGGGCTGGCCCGCCGCGGCCTGGGCTACGTCCTGGCGGTGGCCAAGACCGCCCCGGTCGCCACCGGGATCGGCACCCGCCCGGCGATCGAGCTGGCCCGGAGGCTGCCCGCCCGGGCCTGGCAGCGGCTGTCCGCCGGGCCCGGCGCCACAGGGCCCCGCTGGTATGACTGGGCCTTAATCGAGGTCACCGACCCGGCGGTGACCGGCGGCGGCCCGCACTGGCTGCTGCTCCGCCGCCGGATCAGCGACGGCGAGTACGCCTTCTACCGCGCCCATGCCCCCGCCCCGGTGCCGCTGGCCCAGCTTGTGAAGGTTGCCGGATCCCGGTGGAAAATCGAGGACGGCTTCGCCGCCGGCAAGGAACTCGCCGCCCTGGATGAGCACCAGGTCCGCAGCTCGACCTCCTGGCACCGCTGGACCATCCTGGCCCTGCTCGCCCACGCGTTCCTGTCCGTCCTGGCCGCGGCCCAGCCCGGCCGCGGCCACCCACGCGACGGCCCGCTGATCCCGCTGACCCGCAACGAGATCCGCAGGCTGTTCACCGGCCTGTGCCAGCAGCTGGCCGCACCCGCACTGCAGCTGCACTGGTCCCGATGGCGACGCCGACATCAGGCCACCGCCCGAGCCTGCCACTACCGCCGACGAGCCCTCGCACACGCATGATCACGAAGTGTCGCTGGAGTATTAAACGTCAACGACCGGGCTGAGGAGCAACCTCCGTACAAACCAGCGGGAATAACATGACAATTGTGGCTATTGGTGCTAACAGGGCCCGATCGCGAGGTTGTTATCTCATACACCATCCGGCGGGACGCAGCCTCGGCAGTTTGGTAACGCGATGTGGCGTCGCACCTTTGTGTCTTCGCGTCTCAGCCTGTCCCGCCGCACGGTGCGACATCTCGCGTCAGGTAATCAACAAGTAATGCGCCGGTCAACAGATCACCCGTCACGGGTGAGGCCATGACGCTATGGGCTAGGCGAGCATGACGTGGTGGCCAAGGTCCCGCGGGTAGGCCGAAACCGGTGCCCGCAGGTGCCCGAGGAGCCGGAAGGGGGTAGTAGTCGAGCGGGATAGCCCCGCCCTCGGAGCGCAATCGGTGAGAGGCTGCTCATCATGCCATTGCCGCCCCGCGATCCATGGGATACGCGAGACAGTCAACTCGGATCAAGGAAAGGGGGCCCTTCGGATGTCTGAAACCGAAGATGACTTGGTAGTACCCACAGAGCCGATACCGGTGCACACTTCCGAAGAACTGGCGGAGCATCCGGAGCTGATTGCCACCCAAGACAAGGCGAAAGAGGGCATCTTGGATGGTGAGAATCCGGAGTTTGAGGCGCATGACATGAAGGCTGCCGAAGACATACTGAGCGAGCTAGGAGCCGGGGCTGCTGATGGGGGGGCTGTTGCATGACTACCGCCCATCAACTGCGCGCGCTGGCGCTGGCACTGACCCAAAAGGGCCTCCATGAAAACCCGGTGGGTAGCAACTGCAACCCATACAGCCGCTACTTTGGACTGCCCTGTCAAGAGTGGTGCGCTGACTTCGTTTCATTCTGCGTTGACAGAACCGGCAACCAAGACAAAAAGGTGCCGTGGGGCCCTCCGTCCTGGGTGCCCAACATCACGGATTGGGGACGGAAGAACAGGAGACTCTTTAGCCAGCCGCAGAAGGGCGACATCTTCACCCGCAAGGACGGTCTGCACACCGGATTCGTCACGAGTGTCCAAGGCTCGAGCTTCATGACAATCGAGGGAAACACGATCGGCCCTGACGGCAATGAGAATCACGCTTTCTACGTGTTTCCTCACCAACGAGACGCCTCGAGCGGACTGTACTTCTTCGTCAGGTGGCACTTTTAGGCGAACTCCGAAGGCGAGGGGAACGCATCAAGGAGACTCCCGACACGACGTGACGAACACTCATACCCACCAGCTAAGTGTCAGACTCAAGAGCTAGCTTGAGGTGAGCGCCTGCCTCCTACCCGGCGCTGGAGACGGTCAAGGAGGTAGGCGCTATGCCTGCCCAGGGACCATCTTGTTCCGTCTCTGTCCCGTCCGAGCCTGGAAGACAGCGGAAAATGACCATCAGTAATCACCGGTACTGGCTACTGAGGCAGCCGACATCGAACATGAGTGCTGATCGCTGGCAGCCACGCCCGAAAACACCAGATCTACGAGGAGCCATGACACCTCACTCTAGGGGGCCCGCACCTCGGGGCCACACCGACGCAAGAACTGCCCAAAATCGTCGAGAAGCACTGAGATCTCGGTGCCTAATCGAGTCATAGCTCGGCCCAACGGCCGACACCAAACCTGGCTTTGCTGGCTGCCGTTTAGCCGCTGGCAGGGGGGTAGGAGGGCGCGGATCTGGCTGCCGAGAGGAGAAGTCTGATGACTACCGCACGAGGGATCATGACCGAGAGCGCTGAGTGCGTGCGCGAGGACCAGACCGTGCTGGAGGCGGCGCAGAAGCTGACCGAGCTGGGCGTTGGTGCTCTGCCAATCTGCGGTACCGATGACCGGCTGAAAGGCATGCTCACCGACCGGGACATCGTGGTCAAGGTACTGGGAGCAGGTAAGGACGCGAGTTCCGTCCGGGCCGGAGACCTGGCCCAAGGTGAGGCGGTCACCATCGGCGCCGATGACGACACAACCGAGATCCTGCGCACCATGGCCAGCCACAAGGTCCGCCGCCTTCCAGTAATCGACGGGCATCGCCTGGTCGGCGTCGTCGCATTGGCGGACGTGGCCCGCAACCTGCCTGACCCGCAGGTGGGCGACCTGCTGGAAGCCTTGTCCTCCGACTAACCCTCGGGCGACAGTAACCACCGGGCTGACCTTGGTCGATAAGGCTAGGTCAAGCCTATTCCGTCGGACACATCTGCTAACGAGACATGCCGGGATAAGGGAAACACCCTAAGAGCCCGGAGACGAGCACCGTAAGACGCCCTGCTCGTGGGGGCTGCGCTGAGACATCAGAGACGCGAAAAAGGACGTCGTACTGCTCATAACCCAGCGACTGCCGATTCGCAGTGTGCCGGGGCACATTGGGGGCACATCGCGCCGGGATCTGCTGTGAAATGATGAGAACCGCTGAGATCGCAACCGCAGGTCAGCCCACATGTGGCCGGTATCAACCAAGGTCAGTGAGCCCCGGGTACAAGACCCGGCCTACAGGCCCGCTCGCCCGCCGCCCGCGTCCCTGACCTGCGGTGCAGCAAATTTCAAGATCGGCCGGCTCACATCGGGGGCACAGGATCACTGACCTGATGCCCACCATCACAGACTGGCGGAAAGGGCCTTGACCCTGTCGGTCTCGACCCGGATGTTGTCGTCCCCGACGACAAGAACGGCGTGGTCGTCGGACGTATAGGGTCGCCCAGGACGGGGCGCCCTCGCGGTTGGGATCGCCGTCGCGGACGAACCCGAGCCAGGCGTTGTGGAGGACGCCGGTGACGCGCTCGATGACCGCGGGCGGCAGGTCCTGGACGAAGGGGGCAGTGTTGCCTGGTCGATCACCGGCAGGAACGCCAAGGCCCACTCGCCGAACTTGGCGTACTCACCGAGGACGCCGATCGTGCCCCCGATCAGCCGCTCCCAGGATTCGTGGTGCAGCGCCGCCAGGTCGGTGTGCCCGAGATGCCGCGCCAGCGACCGTGCACGCTCAACCGCGTCCTCGGCAGCGGGAAGGTCCAGACCCAGCGGCGGGCTCTGCAGAATCCCGCGCTGGAAAAGGCCCCGAGTATCGGGGTGCTGGGCGAGAGCCGCGATTGAGAAGGCACCGCCGGACTGGCCGGCCAGGGCGATACGCGCCGGATCCCCGCCGAACGCCGCGGCATTGGCGGCGACCCATCGCAAGGCCGCCACCTGGTCGGTGAGCCAGACGTTCGCATCGCCAACACCGGACATAAAGCCCAACGGGCCCAGCCGGTAATTGATCGAGATCGCCACGGCATCGCCGTCGCGTGCGAAGGTGTCAGCGGCATAGAACGCCAGGTTCCCCGAACCGGTCAGGAACCCGCCGCCATGAATCCAGACCAGCACCGGGCGGCGGGCGTCGTCGATGCCCGGCGTCCACACGTTGAGCGTAAGGCAGTCCTCGCCGAAGGGGGCGGCGGGTCAGCGCCAGTAGGGCTGCGTCTCTGCGGCCGCCGCGCCGATCGCCTGTCCATCCAGCGGGCAGCTGGCCGGGCCGGGGCCAAGGCTGGGTGAGACGATGGACAGCGTTCCTGGCTCGGGCGGGGGAAGCGGGTATAGCCACAGCCGGATTATGCAATCCGCCCTGCGGTCGTCTTCGTTTTTCACCGTGAAGTCGCCCTCTAGGCCGTACTGCATCAGGACGAGCGCCGGTTTGCCATCGGGCAGCCAGCGGAGGGCCGTCTTGTCATGCATTACGGCGGTGGTCGCAGCGCCGAACTGGGCCGCGAACACGATGCGCTCGAAGACATCGGGCGCCGCGTCGTGGCCGTGGGCACTCGCCCGCACGTCAAGCATGCACCCATTCGGATAGACACTCGCATGAGAGAGGGCGACGATTACCCGCCCCGCGCGGATCAGGAACTGCCCGATGGGCACGATCGCGGGAAGCACCTCGTTAGGAGGCATCCAGGAGGGGCGGCCGAGGTCCGGCTCACCGTTTTCCATGACCTGAAACGATATCGGTGCTTCCACGGTCAGGCTCCGGCACCGCCGTCTCCATGGCGCCGAGGGTGACGGGCTGTCAGTAGCCGCCCCCACCGCCGGAGCTGGTTGACGGGCTGGAGGCGGGCGCGGCCGAGCCGGACGCGGTTACCTCGTGCCACACCCCGCCGGACGCGTTGATGCCGTTGCCGTTGGCCTGGCCGGGTGCAGTGTCCGCGGTGTAGGTGTACAGGGGGTGCCCGTTGTAGGTGGCCTGTGCCGAGCCATCGGACCGGGTGATCGTGCCGAGCTTGCCGGTGACGCCTGCCCCGGCCGTCGCGGCCCCCTTCACCGGCGGCCAGATCTGGGCGCAGCTGCCGTTGCAGTTGGATTTGGTGCTCGTGTCCGGTGCGAACCAGTACAGGGTGAAGCCCTTGGCGTTGGTGAGCACGGTCACACCGCTGATATTCGCGGTCTTCAAGGCCGTGCCGGACGAGGCGGGGCTCGAAGCTGACGTGGAAGCTGCGCTGCCCGAGCCCGACGAGCCGCCGCACGCGGCAACACTCAGCGTGGCCGCCACCAATACCACCGGCGCTAGCAATCTGTTCCTCATGAGATGTCTCCCTTCATAGGGGACCGTCCGCCGAGTGCCTTCGCCGCCCTCGCGGCCGCTTGCGCATCCGCTGGGCTACACGGCCTGCCTCAGCGTTTCTCCCCCGTTGACAAGCACGTATGCCCACACCTGGCAGTTCACACCGCTGGCGTTCCTGATCGCGCGGTTCTTCGGCGTCTGCCCCCGGGCAGGCTGGCGTGGTGCCCCGGCTATGACGCTGAGCTGCCTCGGCGGGACACATAGACCGCGGCCGCGCCGAAGACCAGCACCATGACGCCGTAGATCCCCAGCGGAGCGGCCGCGGCCGCGCCGAATGCGCTGGCGGCGATGCCCGCCGCCACCGCGAAGTCGCGCATCGCGGTCGGCAGCAGGAGAGCCGTGCGCCGCCCTGAGGACACCCCGAGCGAAAGCAGCCAGCCCAGCACGCTGGCGCCGGCGAGGTACACGAGGAGGGCGGCGGCGATCAGGCCGTCGCTGGCGTGCAGCCGCAACTGGCTGGCGACCTCCCAGAGCAGCACCAGCAGGCTGACCACGCCCACGACGGCGACCAGCGACCGCTCGCGCCCGTCAAACGGATCGAGGGTGCGCACCGCGCAGCCCACCGCCAGGGGGAGGGCCACGACCAGGGCGAGCGTGGCGAGCAGCCCGAGCTGTGATACCGCGGAGTGGGCGCCGAGCAGGTTCAGGATCGGCCCGGCCAGCACAACGGTCAGCAGCGTGGAGGCGATGAGCAGGCCGGCCGCGACAACCACCTCGCCGCCGGCCAGGCCGGTGAGCGCCACGGATGCGACCTCCACCGGGGCCACGCCCGCCGCGAGCACCCCTCCGCGCAGCGCCGGCCCGGTGACGATCCTGCTGGCCATCCAGGCCAGCACCGGCAGGATGACGGTCGTGGCGATCAGCACGAGCGCGATCCGCCTGGACGCCACGCGCATCCCGGCGATATCGGCGAAGGTAACCGACGAGCCAGTACAGAACACCAGCACGGCCAGGGTAATCAAGATCGCCCCGTGGGCATCCAGGTGCCGCCCGGGAGCAGGAAACGCCGCGCCCGCCGCAGCGAAGATCAGCACCAGGGGCAGGAGAAAACGATCAAGAAACCCGGCCAGCCTGGCCAGCCGGGCTTGGCGAATCGCCGTCAATGCGCCCACCACCTAACCGTCCCAGAGCAGTAGCCACACCACACATGCAACTGGGCAACCCGAACCGGGATCTGCCAGAGCGAGGCCGAAAGCGACCTGCTAAGCCCGGTATCACGGCGCGGATGAGCAGTCGCCGCCGGGCCCGGCCGGGTCAATCACCAGGCGCGGCGCGAGCGGGCGCCAGTAGCTTAACCGTGAATGCCGGCGGTTCTCGGGGACGGTGAGCCATGCACTTTGAGCACTCCGGTGAGATCTGGGGCGACTTCCCCGAGCTGGTGCCCGGGGTCATGTTCGCCGCGGGGATCACCGCGGACGCACCGGTCGCGCACCGGGCCGATAGGTTCACCGCCGTCGCGAAGTCCCGGCTGGCGGAGTCCGCTGAGGGCGAGCTGCCCGAGATCCAGGCCTGGCGGCGCGCGTTCTCCCGGATGGGGCTCAAGCCGACCCAGTACCGCTGCGCCGCCGAGTCCCTGCTGCGGCGGTTCCGCAAGGAGGGCGCCCTCCCGCAGCTGCATCCGCTGGTTGACCTGTGCAACGCCGTGTCGCTGGCCTTCGCCATCCCGGTGGCCGTCTTCGACGTGTCCAAGATCGCCGGCCACCTTGCGGTGCGGTACGCGGCCGGCGACGAGGACTACCTGACCTTCTCCGGCGATGTGGAGCACCCAAGCCAGCACGAGGTGATCTTCGCGGACGGGGCGGGGCAGGCGCACGCCCGCCGGTGGTCGAACCGGCAGAGCGGCATGTCGGCCGTCCGGGGCAGCACCACCGCCGCGCTGATCGTGGCCGAGGCGATGCACGACTCCGCGTCATCGGACGTGCCGGCGCTGACCGCGGCCCTCGCCGGGGAGCTTGGCGCGGTCTGGCCAGTCACGCCGGCGTCCGCGGTGCTGGCCGCGTCCTCGCCGCGCTTCACGTTCGGGCCATAGCGCGGGCGCCAGGGCAGCGGGGGAGACCGCTGCCCTGGCGCCCCGGTCAGCCCTTGACGTAGGCCAGCTTCCCGGTCACCTTGCCGTCTTCGACGGTGATGACATCGACACCCCGCACGTGACCGTTGGCCCAGTCGTAGCGCCAGCGCTGCACGACGTGGGAGCCGGCGCTGAACGAGTCCTCGACCGTGAAGTGGCTCCCGCGGTCATCGAAGATCGGCTTCCAGGCGACGCGGATCGCCGCCCGCCCGACGCAGCGCTCCCCGTCCGGGGCCGGAGAGGTCGACTCGAACACGCAGTCGTCACTGGTCAGGGCCAGGGCGGCGTCCAGATCGTGGTCGTTCCAGGCCGCGTTGAAGCGGTCAACGACCGCGGCGGCAGCGCCCTCGCTGGGCTGGCTGGGCATGTGACGGCCTCCCTCCATCTGATGGGCCCTGGTTACCTGGCGTAGTTTCCGGCACCGAACCAGTCGATGGTCACCACTGGCTCGTCGCCCACGACCCACGCGTCGTGGCCGCTCGGCAGCGCCGTGACATCGCCCGGGCCGGCGGTGAACTCGGTGCCGTCGTCCATCCGGATCGCCAGCCGCCCGCTGACGTGGTACTGGAAGTGCGGCGCCTCGCAGCTGGCCGTGCCGGCGATCGGCTGCACGTCAGCCGACCAGCGCCATCCCGGCTCGAAGGTCAGCCGCCCGACCTGGCCCCCGCCGGCGCTGAGGATCTCGGCGCGGCCGTGCGGAAATTCGCGGGTCTCATCGGGTGCCGCGAAGCTCTTGTGCTCGGTCTTGTCCATCCCGTCCCCCTAATCATGTACATCGGATCGCGTACACTTACTTATCGATAGGTCAGATACTGACTTACTGATAGGTCAGTCGTCAAGGTCTGCGGAGGGAAAGATGGCCGCCAGGAGTGGGCGGAGCGACGAGGGTACGGCCGCCCGGATCCTGGACGTCGCCGAGCGGCTCGTCCAGGTCCGCGGGTTCAACGGCTTCAGCTACGCCGACATCGCGGCTGAACTGCACATCACCAAGGCTGCCCTGCACTATCACTTCGCCAGCAAGGCCGATCTCGGCGAGGCGCTCATCACCCGCTACGCGGCGCGGTTCTCCGGTGCCCTCGACGCGGTCGACAGCGACGGCACTGGGGCGGGCGCCAAGCTCACCGCGTATGCCCGGCTGTACCAGCGGGTGCTGCTGGACCGGAAGATGTGCCTGTGCGGCATGCTGGCGGCCGAGTACCAGACCCTCCCGCAGCCCATGCGAGACGCCGTGATCAGCTTCTTCGACTACAGCGAGGCCTGGCTGGCTGGCGTTCTGGAACAGGGCCAGGCCGAAGGCAGCCTGCAGTTCGCGGGCTCGGCCCGCGACACCGCCCGCATGATCGTGGGCGGCCTGGAGGGGGCCATGCTCGTCGCCCGGCCCTATGGTGACATCGCCCGGTTCCAGGCCGCCGCCGCTAGCCTGCTGGCAGGCCTGTCACCTTCGGTCGGCGGATCGGCCCTGGCCGGCCTGGGCCCGGCGACGGCCTAGGCCCGCAGGCCCGGCCGTCAGCTGACCGGCCGCCCGGGGCCGCAGCCGTCCCGTCAGGAGCCGACGCGCGCCATGCCCGTTCACAGCCAGGATCAGCACAGCCGGGATGAGCAGGGCCAGGTTCAGCGCAGCCGGGACGAGCTGAGCATCCTGCACTGGAACATCCACTCGTGGCGTGATGCCTCCGGTCAGCCGAACCTGGAGCCGGTGACTCGCCTGGTCCTCGAGACAGACCCGGATGTCGTCTCGCTGGTCGAGGTCAACGAGCCGTGGGGGATGCCCGCCGCGCTCCGGGACCTGGCCGGCCTCGGCGGGTACTCCTGGATCTTCTCCCCGGCTGTGGAGTTCGGCCGGGACGAGCCGGACCGCGGCTACGGCAACGCGCTGCTGACCAGAGTCCCGGTGCTGGCGGTTCAGCAGTGGCGGCTCTCCTGGCCGCCAAGGCTGTATGACGGCAGTGAGCCGTCGGAATCGCGTTCGGTCATTATGGTTGAGGTGCCGTTCGGGTCAGGAACGGCGTGGGTCGGCAGCACTCACCTGCCGAGCACCGATCCCGGCGCCCGGGCGAGCGCGCTGGGCCGGCTCACTGAGCTGACCCGGGGCCTGGGCCCCCAGTGGGTCATCTGCGGGGACTTCAACACCCCGCCTGCCACCTGGGTCGGCAGCGGCGCCTGGCCGGACCCGGCGCAGCCCAGCTTCCCGGCCAGCGATCCGGTCCAGCCGATCGACTACTGCGTGGCCTCTCCCGGCGTGTCCGTGGCGGCCAGCATCCTTCCGGCGGCGGGATCCGACCATCTGCCGCTGCTGGCCCGCTGCCGGGAAGCTGGCCCGGCGAGCCGCCCAGCCCGGTGACGGCGGGCGGCACCCTCCCTGTCACATCGGCGTGGTGGCGTCCGTCATCGCAGTGACAGAACCGCACGGGAGAATGTGGCCAAATGACCGAACGCGATGTGCTGACCGACGAGTTCGAGCAGAACCGGGCTCACCTGCGGGCGGTGGCCTACCGGATGCTGGGCTCGCTCAGCGAGGCAGACGACGCCGTCCAGGAGTCCTGGCTGCATGTCAGCCGTTCCGGCACGGCCGGCGTCAAGAACCTGGGCGGCTGGCTGACCACGGTCGTCGCGCGGGTCTGCCTCGACATGCTGCGCTCGCGGCGGTCGCGGCGCGAGGAGCCGCTCGACGCGCAGCTGGGCGAGCCGGTGGCGAACGGCGAGGCCGGGATCGACCCGGAGCAGGAGGCGCTGCTGGCCGACTCGGTCGGTCCCGCGCTGCTGGTGGTGCTGGAGGAGCTGGCTCCCGCCGAGCGGCTCGCGTTCGTGTTGCACGACATGTTTGCCGTGCCCTTCGACGAGATCGCTCCCATTGTGGGGCGGTCGCCGACCGCGGCCCGGCAGCTCGCCAGCCGCGCCCGGCGGCGGGTGCAGGGCACTGCGACCGTTCCCGATGCCGACCTCGCCCGCCAGCGAGAGCTGGTCGACGCGTTCCTCGCCGCCTCGCGCGGCGGGAACTTCGACGCGCTGCTCGCCGTGCTCGACCCGGACGTCGTGCTCCGCGCTGACCGCACGGCCGTGCCCGCGGGCATGGCGA
>WNGR01021368.1_pt1 | contig 12897 bp, 11 predicted proteins | sample 5407581 | NCBI WGS metagenome assembly WNGR01 (sample SAMN13153383, study PRJNA577476) | soil metagenome | isolation source: 80 cm soil or saprolite under Garry oak tree replicate 2 | place: USA:California | collected 2016-06-15 | reverse complement strand
GTTCAACCTGACGCAATCGCTGCGCACCCTTTTGGCCGGGCGGGGCGTGAGCGTTCATGCCGTCCTGACCGGCTTCGTGGACACCGACATGACCCGGGGCATCGACATGCCGAAGGCCTCCCCGGAGTCCGTCGCGCGATCCATCTTCGACGGGGTGGAGGAAGGGGAGGAGGACATCTTCCCCGATCCCATGTCACAGTCCATGGCCGACAGCTGGCGCAGCGGCGCGGCCAAGGCGCTCGAGCGGCAGTACGCGGCGGTCGCAGAACAATACGCGGCCATCGCAGAAGCAGAGCCCGTCAGCTCATAAGCAAAGGGAGAGACACGGTGGACACGCAAAGCAAGAGGACGACCATGAGTGACTTGTCGGGCAGGACCACTGTCGTCGTTGGCGCCAGCCGGGGCCTGGGACGTGGGATCGCTCACGCGTTCGCCGAGGCCGGCGCTCCGGTGGTCGCGGTGGCCCGGACCGGCCCGGCCCTGGCCGAGCTGGCCACGACCAGCGCGAACATCCGGATCGAGGTCGCGGATGCGGCCGATGCGACGGTGGCGTGGAACCTGGTGGACCAATATGAGCCGGAGGTTCTCATCCTGGTCGCCGGCGCCAATCCGGTGATGCGCCCGCTCCAGGACCAGACGTGGGAGACGTTCTCCGTCAACTGGCATACCGATGTCAAGATCGCGTTCACCTGGCTGCGCGAGGCCCTGCTGAAGCCGCTGCCGCCCGGCAGCAGGGTGGTGGTGATGAGCAGCGGAGCTGCCATCAACGGATCACCGGCCAGCGGCGGGTACGCCGGGTCCAAGGCCACCCAGCGGTTCATCGCGGCATACGCCCAGGACGAGTCGCGCCGGGCCGGGCTGGGCATTACCGTCACGGCGGTGATGCCGCGGATGACTCCGTTCGGAGACGTGGGCAGGCGGGGAGTTCGGGCGTACGCGGCGCGCGGCGGCCAGACCGAGGAGGAATACCTGAAGCAGCTGGGCGAGCTGCTGACCCCCGAGATGGCCGGGGCCGCCCTGCTGGACCTGGTACGGGCCGACCCGGCGACCACCGTCCCCGGGTATCTGCTTACCGCCGCCGGGCTGAAGCCGTCATGAATACCGGCGCGGGACCGGGTGCCCACCGGTCTCGCGCTCCCGTCTGCATCCCCATGCGACCCGTGCCTGCGGGGCCTCGGTATGTCTGAGCGATGCCCCCACGTCTCGGCATCAGGGCCGGACGCGACAATCGTAAGATCCTGACGGTGCCGGGCGCTTGGCCACCAGCAGGCAGAAGTGATGGCAGGTCCGGCACGGTTGGCAGGTCGAGGTCCTCGAGGGCGCACCAGACTTCGCCGAACCTGGCGCTGGCCTGGCCTTGATGGCCGAATGCACTGCGCGCATTGGACGCCCTCGAAGTGGGCGAGCCTCGCGGCGGCCGCTGACAGACCTGGCCGCCGTCCTGATCCCTTGACCTCCGCAACCGCGGGCGCCTCGGCGACCTGGTCGCCGCGCCAGGGCCAGGAGTTGAGGTGTTCCTGGCCGCCGCGACCCGCGCCGGCCGCCGCGCCGCCGACCCGGCCGAGCACGGCGGTACCGGCGCCGCTGACCTTGCCGTGATCTGCGCCTGCCCGGCACCGGGCTGTCGGGCGCCCGGCCCGGTCGCCAGCCGCAGTGGCGGCGACAACGATCCCGGCCTGCCGTGGGCGGCCTGCCAGCGAGCACTGCGCCCAGGCGGCCTGCTCGCCGTCATCACCACCGCCGTCTGGCACCCCGGCTGGGCAGGCCAGCTGATCGCGCACGCCCGCGCCGCCGGACTGATGTACGCCCAGCACGTCATCGCCCTGCACGCCGCCCTCAGTGACGACCGGCTTCTCAGCCCTCCGGCACCGCAACCCGGCGCCCCTGCAGCGGCCAGCCCCGCTGACACCCGGCACCTGCCCGTGCACACCGACCTGCTCCTGTTCGCCCAGCGGCACCGCCCTGCTCAACACCATCGCCGCCAGCTCCACCGCCACCTACCTCCTCGCCCACGGGCACGGCAAAGCGACCACCAACGACGCGCTCGTGCACGGATTCAGCACGGCGTACTGGTGGGCCGTCGGCTTCCTCGTCCTTTCCGCGCTGTTCTCTCTCATCGCGGTCAATGCTCCACGCCCGGACCTCACTGCATCCTCTGACGAGGCAACATCCTCGGTACGGCCCGCCCCGGTGCACTGAGGAGTCCTCGGCGCAGCCGGTGCCGGTGCAGGAGGGCGAAGGCCGCTTCGACGACTCCGCGGTTCTCGAGGGAGTCGGATGACGTCCCTATGGTTGCCACCGGTCACCGTGGTGGCCAACGGGATGCCGTTGACGGCAACGATTGGACGTGATGCTTGCTTTCCGTCCTGCCCCGGTCCACCGGCGAGTGCCCGGTTCGCCCCCCGCCTCAGCAAGGTGCCCCGCCCCCTCTCGACCAGCCTTGAGCCATCTGCCCTGATAGGGGCGCAGGACGGGGTTGAGAACTTTCTGCCGAGCCTTCCGGCTTCCGCAGCGACAGTCCTGCTGTGTCCCCATCCGGCAAACCCATAACGCGGACCTTCAAAACCCACTGCCAGAACGCCACAATGGCTAGTCCGCGCCACAGTCGCCCCGCCTGCCGCAGGCCCCAGACGTGAGATATCTCAAGTACAGCCAAAACCACACCGGTTCCGTCGCCCACAACATTGCTCCCCCTTCTCAGGCAGCGCAGGACCCACGGCCGTGCGGCGATCGCCGGAGGCTGGCGTCAGCAGGACGAACCGTCCGGGCGAGCGGCCAGCAATAGGTCTCACGCCTCGTGACCGGCCTGCGATTCCAGCCAGCGCACACTCCCGCCGTTCTGCACGGCGGTACGGTGTCCGGAGCCGCAGTCGCTTCCGCGCCCGAACGGGTGATCTGCGTCGGCGGTTGCCGGTCTGGCGGGGACTCGATGGGGCGGTTGCTCTGAGCGTCGAAGGGTCTTCGGCGACCTTCCAGCGCTAGCCGCTGACCCGGGTCATGCGCATTGCCAGGTAAACGACGTGGGTGCGAGGTCGCTGGCGGTCATTTCTTCCCGCCGGGAGAGCCAGTATGGCGCGCCGCAGTCGCCCCACATCATCCCGGCGCGGTCGTCGGTGTCGATCTGGGCGAGCAGTGTCCAGCGTGCTTGCTCGGCCGACACGTGCGGATCCTCACCGCGGATGCCAGCGCCCAGCGCGGCGGTGGCGACCTCGTATTCCACTGGGCCCTGCACCAGCGTGGCGTAGCCGCCGACCTGATGGCAGGACCCGGGGTTACGTTTGCTGAGCGCCTCAAGGAACGCGTCACCGTTGACGGGATGCTGCAGGAACGAACGCAGATCCGCCCCGGGGTTCTTGAAGACAGCATGCAGATCCGGGTGCTCGAATTGCGGGAAGGACACCACCGGCTCAGCGGTGAGTTCCACCCGCTGATAGGGCTTGAGCCCGGCCGGGCACGCGCGGGGCGAGGTCGCCTCACCCGGCCCGATGTGCAGCACGCGCGCACCGGCCAGCGTTGAAGGCTCCCAGAATCCGACCGTCGTCTGGTAGTTGTCGTACTGCCCGTCGAAATAGAAGAACAGCAGCATCCCCGCGCTGGGCAGGGTGATGTCCAGCGGCACCGCAGCCAGCGCGGCGCAGTCGATGGCAGCGACGAACGACAGCGGCCCGTGGCCCTCCCACACGGGCCACTCAACCCAGTCAGGCAGGCCGGGCTCGCCGCCGCCCAGGACCGCAGCCACCCGGGCACCAGGACCTGCGTGGCGGAGCGCAGCTGCTGGCCGCAGCAGCCGCGCCCACCGGGCTGCGACGTCCTCCGGCAGGTAACGGTCGGCGATCTCGCCTACCTGCTCTCGGTCAGCAGTCACGTGGTCACCCTTCCCACCCGTGCCCGCGGCGCGGGCACTATCACGAGTGCGGTACTGAGCCGCGACGTGCCAGCCCGGCCACAAGCTGAGTAACTCACACAACACCGACAATCCGGGATCTGAACCGCCCGGCGGCTGATCGGGCGGGGCCGTCATGGCGGGGAAGGCTCGCGCATGCCGACCACGAATTCTATTTCCCGGCGCTGCCGGTCGCTGAGCTTGGGGACGGCGAGCAGCCGAGCGATACCGGCGGCCTGGCTGGCGCTGGGCTTGCCGTAGCTGGTCGCGGCCCCGTGCTGCAGCCAGGCCAGCAGGTCTGTTCGGGCGGCCTCTGCGAGGCAGCACGGGCCCGGCAGCCGGTTGCCGCTGACGGCCACCCGGCGGCCGAGTAGCGCGTTTGCGCCCCCGACTGGCGCGCCTCTCAGGATTTCCGGGAACCGGCGTCGCAGAACTCGGCGACCAGGAGCTGGATGCGCTCGGTTTCGCGGCCCGAGCGTAGCCGGCCGTTGCGGCCGAGCATGGTCAGTCCGTGCAGCGCAGCCCACAGCACTTCGGTGAGGGTGTCGACGTTCCTGCCGCCGGCGACACTTGCGACTGCCTCACGCAGTTCGGCGAACCCCGCCGACAACGGTACCGGGGTGTCCTCGGCACCGAATCGCAATCGCGTGGTGCGCGTGAACATCGCATCGTACAGCGCCGGGTGCTCGGTGGCGAACCTGCTGTACGCGTGGGCGACCCGGCGCAACTCTTGCTCGGGCCCGTCGGCACCGCGGCGCGCGTTGCGGATGGTCTCGGCGAGCTCGCCGAACCCCTCGAGTGCGACGGCCTCGACGATGTCCTCCATCGATGCGAAGTGCTTGTAGAGCACTGGCTGGCTGTACTCGATCTCCGCGGACAGCCGGCGGGTGGTGACCGAATCCCAGCCCTCGCGCTCGGCAAGGGTGCGGGCTGTTGAGGTGATGAGCCGGCGACGGGCAGTGCGATCACGGAGCCGGCGGTCTGCGATGGCCATGCCTAAGCGTAGCACTGCTCACAACACGAGCGCCGCTATTACAGGCGGTGCTCACGTGGTTAGCGTTGCTAACTCCGCGCTTCGATTCCCCGCCGGGGCACCGCTGCCGGCGTTCCAGGCTCCGCCCGGAGCGCCGATGATCGCGGCGCCGGGTGGCTTGCCCCGTAACCACCCGGCGTCGCTCTGCGTCTCAGTCCAGCTCGCAGTGCCCGTCGCGGGCGCTAGCGGATCGGCGATGGTCATACTTGGGAGTAGCACCGCTCTTAATGCTAGCACTGATATTGACAGGCGATGATCGTTGGGTTAGCGTTGCTAGCACTTGCGCCTTCGATGGGAGCTCGACATGGATACCAACGGACAGCACCTCGCCGAGACCTACCTCGAGATGCTGAACACGCACGAGCCGGATCTGGTGAACCGGTTCGTGGCTGAGGACTACCGCAACCACAACGCCTACGTCGCCGACGGCCGCGAGGCGAACCGCCAGTTCTGGACCGCGTTCTTCACCGCACTGCCCGATCTGACCGCCACCATGGAGGACCTGGTGATCTCCGGTGACCGCGTCGTGGGCCGCTTCACCTACCGCGGCACCCACACCAGCGCGTTCATGGGCATCCCCGCCAGCGGCAACCCGGTCGAGATGCGCTCCATCGACATCTGGCGAGTCGAGGACGGCATGTTCGCCGAACACTGGGATGAACTGAACCTGCTGGAGATGTTCCAGCAGATGGGCGCACTGCCGCCCCTGGGCGCCGGCCCTGAGCGAGATGCGTGATGCACCTCGCCGCCCATCTCGCCGCCCTCATCGCGGTGCTGAGCACCGGGGTCATCTACGGCACGGACGCGTTCTGCGCGCTCGTCCAGCGACCCGCCCTCGCCGGCGTCGACGACGCCACGCTCACCGCGGTCATGGGCAACGTGCATCGCTTCGGCGATCGGCGCCTGCCCGTCCCCGGCATCCTCGGCATCATCGCCTCCGCCGCTGCCACCGTCCTCGCCGCACTGGCCGGCCGGCCCGTCGCATCAGCCACCGCAGGAGCAGCGCTCGCACTGCTGGTTGCCTGGCTGCTGCTTTACCTGCGCGTCAGCGCGCCGATCAACCGCGCACTCACCGCCGCCGCCGACAAACACCAGACACCATCCAACGCCCGCGCACTGCAACGCGACTGGGACCGCATTATCGTGCCCCGCGCCGTCCTGCAGGGCCTGGCAATCGCCGCGCTGTGCGTGAGCCTGATCAGCTGACCGGCCTTGCCCGTCCCACGGTTGAAGCCCATACAACGCAACCGGGAGGTTCATCACTCATGTATCAGCTCAGGATCTACGCCATGCGAACAGCCGACGCACTCGAGCACTACGCGACGGTGCACTGGCCCCGCCACATCCCCAGCCTGCGTGCATTCGGCGTCACCACTAACGGGATCTGGACCCAGCCAGACGGCGACGCACACCGACTGGTCGCGCTGATCTCCTACCCGGACGGCATCAACCCCGCATCAACCCCGCCGGTGACCGAGGACAAGGCGCCGCGGACCCATCGGCTGGCCCATCCGCCATGCAACGCCGTACCGAACGGATATTCTGTCCGCGCGGGCTCGCATATGCCTACCTCAGCTTAGGCATCCCTATTCGGCGTTATGCACCGAATGTCTGGTTGTCGCGCTCGCCGGATGTTCGCTCTCTGTAACGGCCAATGTCCGTGCCGAGAGTTGTCGTCTGCTTGTACTGATGGGTGACATAGCCATCGCTGTCGCACCGGGCGTGCGGCGAGCGAGTCGACGTGTGGCCATCGCACGCCATGAGCATCGCCGTCGAGGCGTCCGCCCGCCTATGTACCGGATAACCGGCCATTATCCGGTGGCCGTGTCGGCCGACCGTGGCCGCTGGGCAAAGAACAATCTCGTATGAGCCATGGAGCGGCCAGGTGGTGGACGGCGATGTCCGGCCCGGCCGCGGTGACGATGATATTGCCGTGAAGGGCGATGCCCCCGCGGATTCGGACAGGTCCAGCGGATGGGCCAGCGGGGTGCCGTCGGCCAGCCGCCACGCCCGCACCGTCCGGTCGCTGCCGCCGCTGACGATGACCGGGGTGCCGTCCGGCAGCGCCCCGACCGCCACCGCCCGCACCGTGCCGTCGTGGCCGGTCAGCGGCTCCCCGACCGGGGTGCCGTCGGCCAGCCGCCACACCCGCACCGTGCCGTCCCCAGGGTTGCCGCCGCTGATGATGACCGGGGTGCCATCCGGCAGCCGCCCGACAGCCACAGCCCACACTCCGCCGTCGTGGCCGGTGAGGACCTGGTGAAAGGTGCCCACCTCACCGATCCAGTCCAGCTGCACCGCCCCCGGGGTAGCCGGGCCCGCCACCACGAACTGCCGCCACACCCCGTTCAGCGGCCCCTCGGCCAGCGGGTAACCGAACACCTGCACCCTGCGCGGCGGTCGCGCAGCGGGCCATACCGGCACCGGCGCGGGCAGCCAGCCCAGCCGATCCTCACCCAGGTCCAGCACGGCCACGTCCACCCCCGCACTGACCGGGCCCAAGCCGAGACGCGACGCGGTCGCCCTGCCAGGCTGCCCGCCCAGCTCCCGGGCCGGGAACTCCAGCTCGACCTGCTCCACCGGTACCTTGGCGCCTGTACCGGAGTCTAGGCGCAGCAGCACATGCGCGGCAGTGAGCAGGTACCGGGGGTCGACCACTATTGCCGACCCGCCGCGGCGCCCGTCGATGAACACCGCTGCGGTCGCCCGCGCCACCGCGGCCTGGCCCCCGGACGTCACCCCTCCCCGGGTCCTGTCCGGTTCCAGGCGCGGTGGCCGACGCCGAGTTCCCAGCCCACTTCACGGTGACCTTGATGGTGCCCTCACCCTGCGCCTTGGCGAAGAACCAGTTCACACCGCCGTACACCTTCAGCCCGAACTCCAGGCTCACCTCATCCGGCACTAGCCGGGCACGCAACGACCCGGCGACCTCCTCCGCAGCCTCCGCGACCTCCCGCAGCCGTGCCGTCAACTTGCCGCCGTCGCGCACCTCCGGCGGACCGCCATGCAGCGCCACCAGGTCACTCTCGGCGGACTCGAACAGCACCTCCGAGCCGTCATCGAGCGCAAACCGCACGAACTCGGCCATCGCACACCCCCTAGGCCTGCACCAGGGCCGTCAGTAAATTGTTATGCACATCCTCCCGCACCCGCGGCCTCAGCGACCCCACACCGGCAATGGATGCAGCTATCAAGCGGAGACGCACCCCACGTCCACCAGGCTGGTTCATCGCGAACCGCACAGGCGCCGGGCCGGGTGTGTACGCCCGCCAACGAAACAGCGGATACACCGATGGCGGGCTGCATCCTGCGGCGCGAGCGATAGCGGAAGCCACCGAAAGCAACGGAATGCTGAGGGCCGCCGTGGCGGCCCCCATAGTGTTACGGGATGGCCACCCCACTGATGACCACCGGCTGGTGTTTCGTGTAGTCCAGCTCGTCGGGCTGGGTGACGCTAGACGGGGTGAGTACGTCCACGGCCTTCGGCACCGTGGCCGGATCGACGGTGCAATGTGGGTCGGAGCTGGCCGTGGCACACACGCCGAACTGGAAGGGCTGCGGAGTGGGCTGGAAACCGCGTGCCTGATCCGAGCTAAACCCGTCTTGGCCGGTCAGCACCACCGTGAAGATCCAGCCAGACGCCGGTGTGCCGCCGAGTGCTGCCTTGTCCACGGAGAACGTGATGTACCGCGAGATCTGGTTGGCGCTGATGGTAATGGTGCCCACCGTGTTGGTATTGGTTGAATCGACGAAGCGCTGGCCGAAGCCCTGTACTTCGAGCAGCCGACTCCATGCGCTTCCCGGCGCGATCGCGTAATTGCGTTGCGGGAAGGACGCCGCTGTCGACGTCGGCGACGCACCCGGCTGGTGCACGTAGACGTCGAGGAGTTGCGCGCCGAGCGGGCTGCCGAAGGTCGGCGTCAGGTCGCGGGTCTGGACTCGGAAGGTCACGGTAGTGCCGGTGTCGTAGACCTGGAAATCGGTCAGGTCGAACGCGCCGGCGTGGAAGTCCGAGGACGTCGGATAGGCGTAATTGCCGGGTCCGTTGTCGTCGCCGGCGGGGTCCGTGGCGTCAAAGAGCAGCGTGCCTTGGACGACGTCGTTGACGACCGTCCGAACGGCCTGGGCCGTACCGCCGTTGGGCGCCGTGCTGGTGACCACAAGGACGTTGTTGCCGATCAGCGGCGCGATGTCGAAGCTGAATGACCCATCGGCGGCAGCGGTGCCACTGGCGTGCGTGGTCGTCCCCGTGCCTACGTCCGCTACATCGATGGTCGCGCCGGGCACGGCCGTTCCCGCGACATGAATCGGGTTGGTGGCCGCCGTCTGGTCAGGCGGCGAGGTCACGGTGAGCGTGGTCGCCAGCTGGGTGTGGGTGATATAGCGGTCGACGGTCTGGGCAGGCTGCTCGAGCAGGCGTCCCGCGGTGAGATCGGCCGTCAGCCGGACCTGCGAGCCGGCACCCCAGGTCAAAGGTGCAGCGGAGCCGTCGGGCTTGCCGTTGACGAAGCCGATCGACGCAATCGTCGGGTCAGTGCCGAAGGGCGACGCGGCAACGTTAGGCGCGTCCCACACCTGCTCGGGTACCAAGCCGACCCCGGAGGACATAGCGCCCATCGCCGCGAGCAGCTGGCCTGCCGATGTCGCCTGCCCGGTGACCAAGTCATGCTCGCCGCGCTCGGCAGAGAGCACTGGCCAGGGGTGCCCGGTGCCCATGTTCGACGGCGCCCACGGCCGGCCCTCGAGCGGGCAGGTGTGGTCCGGCAGGATATGGCAGTCGCCATACCCGTCGCCGTTGTAGCGCAACCACCCCGAGCCGCTCGCCGATTGCTTCTCGATGGTCTTGTCCACCACCGTCAGCGAGTTCAGAACGTCCGGGTCGGTGGCCGACAGCTCGCCGAGGCGAACCAGCTCGAGGAATCCGGCATCGATGACCGCGCGCTGGTCGAGCGTCGGGCCGCCATTGCCGACGTTGTAGCTGATCGCCGCATTCGGATCACCGGTCTTGGAAAGCCGGATGAAGTACGGCTGACTCGACAAAGGGCCGTTCGTCGTGACGGCCCAGCCCTTGATGGATCGCTGGTACCGGTCCGCGGTCGCGAGCCAGATCCGGGCGTCGGCAGGAGAAGCGTGCTGCCGGGCGATCGTTGCGGCTGCGACCAGCCCGGCGATCTCGGCCGCGATTGTTGACGGCGAGTATCCGCTCTGCTCCTCCCAACGCTCGGGCCCGAACGACGGCCCGTGCGCGATCAAATAGTTCGCCGCCGCCTGTACGTGCGGCCACAGTCCGGCGTCGCCGGCCAGGCCGGACTGCAACACCATCAGGATCGGATAGGCAACCTCATCCAGTTGGGTGTTGAAGGAATCCGGCGCAAGCTTGCCGTTGACCAACGAGTTGCGTGGCAACGACCCGTCGGGGAGCTGCTGCTTCTCGAGCAGGAACCTCGTGGCGGCGCGGGCGGTGGCCAGATCGCCGTCCGTCAACAGCCCCGTCCATGCCTCATAGAGGTCCCGGGAGAAGACTTCCCGGTAGGAGCCGAAGTAGGTGTTGGCCGGGTCGCCGGCGGAGACCGCCTGCCCCCACGGCGAGGCGATCGAGGCCACGATTGCCCCTGGGAATGTCTTGTCCTCGCTCGCTTTGACCACGTTGGCGGACACGTAGTACTCATTCACTGCCGCCGCCTGCTGGGCCGGCGTGAGGCCGGGGAGACTTCCAGATGGGGTATTGAGCGCGTCGTCGTATGAAAGCCACCCCGACCGGTACTGGCCGCGCAGCGACCCGAAGGGCCGGCCGGCCGTGGCGCTGGCGGTGGCGACGGCGCCGGCCTGCGTGGTGCCGAAACCCAGGGCGAGCATCGCGTCGCCGTGCTCGTCGAAGCGCACCTGCGCCGTCTGCTCTACATTGCCGCCGAGAGCGGAATCGGTCGGCGTCAGGATATGCGCGGAGTCGAGCTGGGCGAGTCCATCCGACGGGGTGCCGACGAAGCCGCTGCTCACTACGCCGAACGGCTGGTCGGCCCGCAGGGCCAGGAAGCTCGGCACGGCATAATCGCGATTGGCGGCGTTTGTCTTGGTGTTCGTGTCGTAGGAGACCGGCACCGGCGAACCAGTTGTGGTGTCGATGACCGCGTTGTCGGCACCGCCGTTGCCGCTGCCGCCGCCACCGTTGCCGCCGACTGTCGCGTCCAGCCGGACATAGACCCGGTAGCTGGCCGCGGCCGACGTCAGGGGCGTGTAGCTGGTCTGGACAACAACGCTCGGACGCGCCGGATCGGTGAGGTACGTTGTGGTAAGCCGGTAGGCACCGGTCTTAGCCGTGGACGTGACTGTGCAGACCATTCCGCTCGAATCAGCGGAGACGGTGTAGGTCGTGTCGCGCGTCTGCAGGTCAGTGAACGAGGAGCCGTCGGTGACGAGGTACTGCATCGTCTCGACGTTCGTCGTGTCGATCGTCGGGGCATAGACATCTGACAGCACGCCGCCGGCGACCGTGTACCAGATCTTCGACGTCGTGTTGCGGGCCGTGCCCAGACAGTCCTTTCGGGCGAGGTCGAAGTGGCTCAAGGCGCCTGGGCCCCCAGTGGCGGGCCCGGGGGCGGCGACAGCGGCCGGAACAGCGACCGCGAGCGAGCCGGCGACAACCGCGCCGACCGCCAGAACGACGAACCAGGATCGTGCGCGCATGGCTCTCCCTGTTAAGCCCGATGCCACTGTCTGCCGGCCACTCAGCCAACCGCATCAGCCGGGTAGGGTCAAGGGATTGTCGCTGCCCCTTGTGCGTGCGCCTCCAAATGACCTGGTGACCCTGGCACGTGGGTCGGCGACCACCCATATCAGAGCCGCGGTGTGCAGCGGCGTGTCGATGCAGGGTTTTCAGACCTCGGCGTCGGTGGGCGGGGTGGCACGTCCCGGCAGCGGCGTCCTGACCGGCACAGCCCGAGATACTCGCCGAGATCGCCGAGCTTGATATGACGTAGCCCCTCGTCGGTGGTGACCTTCTCCTGCATCTTGGAGACCGGCATCAGGATCTGGCCCGGAAGAGGTCGTCGAACAGCTCTGCCAGACGCACCAACGGCATGCCCGACGCCGAGAAATTCACGTACGCCTCTGGATCACTAGCCTCCCGTACCCGGAGCTTTTTGAGTGACAGAGGCAGTGAGATGTTCTCGCACCAGCACTCGCATCCGGCCGCGTCGGACATGCACGAGCATCCGAACTCGCAACTGATCCCGCAGTCGTCCAGCTGGCATTCAGGCATGTTCGCTCCCACGTTGCGAAGGTGAGACGACTCGGGCCTCCCGGCCCGAATTCAGATCAGATCGAACGCGTGCACGGACGGGAAGAACCGAGTCAACGCCGTGTCCTCCAGCGCTCGGTCCATGAGATCGTGCGGCCTGTCCTTGTCCTACTCCCGCGGAGCGGCTGTCTGCCGCCGCCGTGATCGGAGGGTAGCGGTGCCACTGTTCGAGATGACACGCGAGGACCTGGTGGAATGCAAGCCGGTCACCTTCACCCATCTGGAGATTAAGGCGGGCCGTTCGTAGGAGTGATAACGGTCCGTTATCCGGTCTACCGGACGTCGCCTTCGTGCCCCGGAGCAGCGTCTATGAACCGATAGGCTCCGAGGCTCCCAGGCCTTGCCGGGCCCAAAGGTGTCAACGCCGCCCTGCCACCAGCGCGTTGCCGACGCCAGATCGATCGAATGCGCGACGCAATCAAGACACCCAGAGTCGGCTGATCTGTGTGCGGCCTCCCGCCCAGCAGCGTACGGGTATCCAGCCGGAGCAAATAGCCCATCGCTGATGGTGTTCAAGTCCCCCCTCGGACACCCACAGTGGTGGTACATCACCCTTTTCAGAGCACCGCTTGAACACGCGGACGGCCCGGCTGATGCCTGCGGCCTCCCCTCGGCACTGACCGGCCCCGCCTCCCGCCACGGGAGGCAGCCGTGACCGGCCCGCTGATCGCCCCCGTCATCCCC
>WNGR01006104.1_pt1 | contig 12897 bp, 13 predicted proteins | sample 5407581 | NCBI WGS metagenome assembly WNGR01 (sample SAMN13153383, study PRJNA577476) | soil metagenome | isolation source: 80 cm soil or saprolite under Garry oak tree replicate 2 | place: USA:California | collected 2016-06-15 | reverse complement strand
TGCTCCGGCAGGTGCTGGTCAATCTGCTCGCCAATGCCTTCAAGTTCACCCGCGACCGGGAAAAGCCGCTCATCACGGTGATCGGCTGGACCGAGGCCGGAGAAAAATTCTATTGCGTGCGAGACAACGGAGCCGGCTTCGACATGCAGCAGGCCGACAAGCTATTCGCCGCGTTTCAGCGATTTCACGACGCCGGCCAGTACGAGGGCACCGGGATTGGCCTTTCGATCGCATCGCGCATCGTGCAACGCCATGGCGGGCGCATTTGGGCCAACGCGGAGGTCGGCAAGGGAGCGGCGTTCCTTTTCAGCATTCCGGACTGAGGTGCGCGCGAACCGCCGCATTCGACCTTGATTTGCGTCAATGTCGGCGCGGGCCAAGGCTGCTCTGCTGGCTGTTGCCCCGGTGCGGCTCGTGCTATCCTAAAGCTGCGCTCTGGGGCTTCGCATGCAGGAGTGGCCGCCATGACAAGTGCTTCGGATACCTCTCAACATTCAAGCCTGGGATCGGGCATCGCAGCGCTACACGCCAAGTGGGGCTGGATCGTCGCCTTGGGCGTCGTCTATCTCATCGCCGGCTTTGTTGCGCTCGGCAGCATGGTGATGGCGACGGTGGCGAGTGTGATCGTGGTCGGTGCGATGATGATCGTCGCCGGCGTCACCGAGGTGATCGGCGCGTTTCAGATGAAGAGCTGGGGCAAGTTCGCGATCTGGGCCTTGCTCGGCGTACTCTATATCGTCGCGGGCTTCCTGACCTTCGAGAATCCGCTGTTTGCTGCAGCGCTGTTGACCCTGTTCCTCGGCGCCTCGCTGCTTGCTTCCGGCGCGGTCCGGCTGTTTCTCGCCTTCAGCATGAAGCGTGAAAGCCCGTGGGTCTGGGTGGCGCTGTCCGCCGTCATCACGCTGCTGCTCGGGCTGTTGATCCTGGCGCGCTGGCCGGTCAACAGCGTCTATATTCTCGGCCTGTTCCTCGGCATCGATCTGATCATGGCGGGCGCGGGCTGGGTCAGCCTGGGCTTCAGCCTGCGGCGGCGGCATTAGCTAACCAGCAACTTGACGCAAGACCGTCCTGGCGAACTCCGCTGATCTGACGCGCTGGCAAAAAGCAGCACGCTGCGCGTTCGCTTCGTCGCGCGGACGATAATCACTGGGGAGAAACCATGAAAGCCGCTTTGGCCCTGGCCGCAGCGTTGGCTGCCGCCTGTTTGTCCACGCCCGTCTCCGCGCAAAAATCCTACGGTCCCGGCGTCAGCGATACCGAGATCAAGATCGGCAACACCATGCCCTATAGCGGGCCGGCCTCGCCGCTGGGCATCACCGGCCGGGTGCTCACGGCCTATTTCGACGAGATCAACGAGAAGGGCGGCGTCAACGGGCGCAAGCTCAATCTGCTGTCGCTGGATGACGCCTTCTCGCCGCCCAAGACCATGGAAGCGGCCCGGCGCCTCGTCGAGGGCGACGGCGTCGCCTTCATCTTCGCGACCATGGGCACGGCGCCGAGCTCGGCGATCGCAAAATATCTCAACAGCAACAAGGTGCCGCAGCTGTTTCTGATCAGCTCGGCCTCGAAGTGGAACGATCCCGCCAACATGCCCTGGTCGATGGCGCTGCCCTGGGCGCCGAACTACACCAGCGAGGCCGCGATCGACGTCGCCTATGCCCGCGCCAAGAACCCGAACGCGCGGTTCGCGGTGCTCTATCAGAACGACGATGCCGGCAAGGAATATTTTCGCGGCGTCAAGGAAGCGCTTGGCGCCGATGCCGACAAGGCGATCGCGATGGCCTCGAGCTTCGAGGTCACCGACCCTACCATCGATTCCCAGGTGCTGACGCTTGCCAACACCAAGGCCGAATTCTTCATGATCTATTCGGTGACGCCGCGCGCCTGCGCGCAGGCGATCCGCAAAGCCCATGAGATCGGCTGGCAGCCGACACGCTTCCTCGCCTCCGGCTGCGCCAACAAGGCGACGGTGATGGTACCGGCGGGTCTCGATGCCGGCAAGGGCGTGCTGTCGCTCGGCTCGCTCAAGCCGTTCATGGCTGAGCCGAAAGACGATCCGGCGATGTCGGCCTATATCGACTTTATGAAGCGGCGCCTGCCCAATGCCGACATCAACAATGTCGCCGCGCTCTACGGCTATACGGTTGCCGAAGCGCTGGTGGTCGTGCTCAAGCAGTGCAAGGACGATCTGACGCGTGAGAACATCATGGCACAGGCATCCAACCTGAAGAACGTGCCGCTGTCGCTGCTGCTGCCCGGCATCACGCTCAATACCACGCCGCAGGATTTCCGTCCCATCAAGGACGGCTATATGCTCCAGTTCGACGGCAACGACTGGACCGTGGCGAGCGAGCTATTGCGCGGCACGTAAGGCGGGCTGGCTATCGCGGTTGATGGCGGCGCATCCTTCGAGACGCCCGCTTTCGCGGGCTCCTCAGGATGAGGGCGGAGTGCGCGGCGGCAGGTTCAACAGGCGCGAATGCCGCTTAGCCTCACCCTGAGGAGACCGCGGAGCGGTCGTCTCGAAGGGCGAGGCGTGCGCTCACGCAGGCCAGAAGACCAAATGCGAACAGGAGAACACAATGGACTTTCAACACTCCGCGCGTTCGCTGGAGCTCCAGGAACGCGTCCGCCAGTTCATGCGGACGCATGTCGAGCCGGTCGAGGAGCTCTATTACGAGCAGGTGAAGCCGGAAGCCGTGCGCTACCGGACGCCGCAAGTCTTGCAGGACCTGAAACGGCTCGCGAGGGAGCAGGGGCTCTGGAACCTGTTCCTGTCGGGAGAGCACGGCCCGGGCCTGACCAATCTCGAATATGCGCCCGTGAAGGAGATCATGGGCCGCATCCTCTGGGCGCCCGAGGTGTTCAACTGCTCCGCGCCTGATGTTGGCAACATGGAGGTGCTCGCAAACTACGGCACGCCGGCGCAGCAGGAACGCTGGCTGAAGCCGCTATTGGAGGGGCGCATCCGCTCCGGCTTCTCGATGACGGAGCCGCAGGTCGCCTCCAGCGACGCCACCAACATCCAGTGCGAGATCAAACGCGATGGCGGCGATTACGTCATCAACGGCCGCAAATGGTTCACCTCCGGTGCGATGAACGAGGATTGCGAGATCCTGATCGTGATGGGAAAAACCGCACCCGACGATCCTGACCGCCATCGCCAGCAATCCATGATCCTGGTGCCGAAGACCACGCCTGGCGTCCGCATCGTCCGCGACATGCTCACCTACGGCTATGACGACGCGCCGGTCGGCCATCCCGAGATCGTCTATGAGAACGTCCGCGTGCCCGCCGAGAACATTCTGCTCGGCGAAGGCCGTGGCTTCGAGATCGCGCAGGGCCGGCTCGGGCCCGGCCGTATCCATCACTGCATGCGGCTGATCGGCTGCGCCCAGCGCGCGCTGGAATTGATGTGCCAGCGTTCGGTATCTCGTGTCGCCTTCGGCAAGCCGCTGGCCGAGCAGGGCTCGGTGAAGGAAGATATCGCAAACTCCTTTTGCGAGATCGCGCAGGCGCGGCTGCTCACGCTCCAGGCCGCCGACAAGATGGACCGCGAAGGCAACAAGTCCGCGCGCGACCTGATCGCGGCGGCCAAGATCGTGGTGCCCAGCATGGCCGCCCGAATCATCGACCGCGCCATCCAGATCCACGGCGCCGCCGGCGTCTCGCAGGACACGTTCCTGGCGCGTGCCTATGTCTACGCCCGCTTCATCCGCATCGGCGATGGGCCGGACCAGGTGCATCTCGCCGCGGTCGGCAAGGAGCTGATCAAGCGCGGCGGACAGTTTTGAATTGGATTGCGTTGCTCCTTTCAGTACGCACGCGGTTGGCCATTGGCAATGGAACTACTACTACTGCGGAACCCACTACGGTGTTACCCATACGCATTTTGCAATTGTCTGCGGCCTCACAAATGCTGCTAACTCTTTCAGCGGCCAGCGCAGAATAATCGCATTGGCGTTGTGAGCGTTTGGAGTTTGATTGTTGAGATTAATAACGTCTGCAAGCGAATTCGGCTGCGTTGCGCCTAGTGAACACAGATTCAAACAACCCCTGAAGCCGCCTTTCCTCTCGGAATGGACAAGCCAGGAGATGCCTCGTCCAAGAGGCTTCCTGACGTGATTTTCCCCGGGCAAATTCGCAACCGCCTCCTGGCGGCAGTGCCGCCAGCGGACTTCGCTTCGCTTGCATCCGACCTGGAGACGGTAGCGCTCGATCAGGACGCGGTTCTCTCGCGCACCGGCGACCGTCTTGAGCACATTGTCTTTCCCGATAGCGGGGCCGTTTCGCTGATGGTCAACATGGCAAGCGGGCAGACGGTTGCCACCGCCGCTGTCGGCCGCGAGGGCGCTGTCGGCATGCTTTCGGTGCTTGGACCGTCGCCTTCGGCAATCACGGCCGTCGTTCGTGTGGCGGGCACTGCCTCGCGGATTCCGGCCTCGCGGTTTAAGGCGGCGTTCAATCGAAGCCCAGCAATACGGCAGGTCGTCCAGCTTCACATCAGGGCGATGCTTGCGCAGTTTCAACTCGGCGTGGCATGCAATGCGTTACATCCGGTCCAGGCAAGGATGGCCCGCTGGCTGCTCCAGTTTCGCAATCGGACCGACCACGACGTCCTTCCGCTCACCCAGGAAGCGCTGTCGCAGATACTCGGCGTGCGGCGAACCACAGTGACTCTCCTGATGCGCAGTCTGCGCGCGTCCGGAGCGATCCGATCGGAGCGACGAGGTCAAATCGAAGTCGACCCAATGCGGCTTGCTGCGGCCGCTTGCGAATGCCACGGCACCATATCTCGCGAACTCGATGAGATTTTGTCAATCGATGTGCCCGGATCCCGCATTCCGGTCGCGCCACCTGATCTGATATCGAGGTGATACCTTGTGAGCAGCTGATGTTTCGCGTTGATCAGCTTGGTTCTCGACCAGGGGCCGGGCCGGCACGGATTCAGCCTCAAGCTCCGCAATTTCGCGCAGCACTCGCGCCACCTCACGCAACTCGTTGCGCGCAGGGCCCGGCTTCAGCCGTCGTGCCTCGGTAAGAAAATCCTTCGCCTGCAAGAGCCAGGCGGACGTTCCCTACGAAATTCGCATGTGCGCCATGGTGTCCCTCCATCGCGATCATCGATGCATGTTTGATCGATCACGCCAGCAGGCGGGCGGTGGCGCCGACCTCGTCGACCCAGGCTTCCCGAGCGAACCAGTCGTGATTGGATCGACAAATCGGGCAGTGGGTGTGCGCAAAGAAAACGGGGCTGCGCCGAAAGCTCTCGCGATCGGTCTTGATGCCGGTAGGGATCGCGCGTCCGGTCTGCGGACACCTGATCATGATCATGCCCATGTGAGCCTCCCCTGGATTTAGTTTTTGGATCTTCTCTATTGGTCTTTAAAAACAAACCGGCCGATTGGATTGCGCCTCTTGTTGGTGCGGTGGGCTTGGGGGGCATCGCGCACCTGCCTGTTCTTCGACCGAGCATGAGGTGGGCATGCTCGTGGCGGAGCTTGGTCCAACCGGCCGGATCTCCCTCTTGAACGAACCTGGATGTAGTTGACTGTGGCTTAGCTGCCCTGGTGAAGCACCTTGGCGACGTGCTTCCTGAGCGGCTCGCCAGTTTCTGTCGCAAGCTTCTGCGTCAGAACCCACAGGTCCTTGCTCTGGGCGGATGCGGTATCGAAAGTCCTGCGCGCCTGTTCAGTCGACATGACAACGACATCGGTCGTCGACCTGCTACCCAGGAGGTGGATGAAGAAATCGATCGCGGAGGCGGTATTGGCGTTCGAGATCTCGATGATCTTGAGGCCGTAGTCGGTCGCGCTCCTTGCGTTGGTCGAATATGTCTCGCGCAGTGCTTCGGCCATCTCCTCGGTCGCAGCTTTGATCTTTTCGCAGCCTTCCCGCGCGCGGGTCACGCCCCGCTCGGAAACTTCCCTGAACGCGCCGTGCAGCGCAAACCTCGAGAATTCGAACGACGGCATCGCAAAGCCGTTCGTTCCGTTCGGTTCAGCTTTCATTTCACTTTCACTCACGACTATCCCCATACTCAAGCGATACCGTTTCCCGTGACGCTGATTTGCGCCGCAGGAGTTCGTGGAGGCGGGATGCCCGCTTCCGTATCCGATCGATTTTTGATGAGCTTCTGTCCAGCCCGGTTACCACTATGTCTCAGGTGGTATGAGCTGTCCGTTCGCTTTGCGACTCTCGGCAAAAATTCTTGGGACGATGTCAAGTCACTCAATCGTCATATCAACAGAAAGCGCTGTGCAAATATCCGAAGCACAGAATAGAGCAATACCGGAGGCGCCAGCCACTCGCGAACTTTGAATTTGGGATGTTTGATTTATTGACCACCTCTTCGTCGGGGCGGGAGCTTACGAGCAGAGGTCGCGTGTTTCGCGGCGCGCGGAGAGCTGCGTTGGATCCGAGAGGACTATCCCAATCGTTCTCCGATTTCGACTTGATCGGCCGGTTGCGGCTGCGCGCCGGTCGATCGCCGCACGGCCTCGTCGAAAAATTTCGCCGGCGCAAGCCGCGTCCGGTTGATGGACAGGTCGAAAATATCGAACCGATTGTAGTAGCCGACGACATCGTGGAATTGCTTCGGCTCGACGCATCTGTTGAGATCGATGTCCGCGTAAGCGATGCCTTCTTCGTCCTGGAGCGTATCGCCGAGGACGTCACCGGTCGGATCGACGAAGAAGCTCGCCGCGCGCGGCGTCTGGTCGATCACCTCGGCCACAGTGGGATCCCGCGCGATCAGGAACGCGCGCATCGGCGCATCCATGTATCCGGCGGTCACGATCCCGAACGCCTTGGCCTCGAACGAATGCGCGCTGGCGCGGATGCGGTTGGCGGCGACGTTGTTGAAATTGCCGCCGCTGCCTGGCCTGCGCGTCGGCCACATCGGCGGCCAGCTCGAGATGTGCACCTGCTCGCCCTGGGCCATCAGTGCAAAACGAGCGAGCGGATTGGTGTTCTCGCCGCAGATCAGGCATCCGATCCGGCCGAGCCGCACCTCCGCCACCTTGAGGCCAGCGCCGTCACCCGACGCCCACACCAGCTTTTCGTAGAACGTCGGCACCAGCTTGCGATGATGGACGAGGATCTCGCCGTCGTCACCGATCAGAAGGTTCGAATTCCAGAGCCCGCCGGCACTGACCGGAGAGCGTTCGCTGACGCCGATCGATACCGTGACCCCCAGTGCCCGCGCTTCGGCGCGCAGCCGCGTGACCTCCGGACCGTCGATCAGGACCGATTGCTCGGCCATGCGAACGAACAAATCATGGTTGTCGATCGGCGCCCATAGCGCGGCCCAGACCGGAAAGGCCGGGATATAGGTCTCCGGAAAGGCGATCAGCTCCGCGCCTGCCTTGGCGGCCTCGCGGAGTATCGAAATGGCCTTCTCCGTGGTTGCAGTGCGGTCGAGAAAGACCGGCGCGGCGTGGACGGCGGCAGCCTTGAAACGGGGGAGCATGGGATCTTCCTGGCGTCCTGATCGACCGGTCCGGTATCATTGTCCATTCCGTCCTGCGCATAGGAATTATCGCAAGCCCGGTTGCAGAGGATCGGTCGCGGCGACTGGAACAGGAATTGCAAACCCTTGCCGTAAAGTTCACGAGATGCTGGAGCCCGTAATGTTCGACACGCTCAACTGGGACGACCTGCGGGTCTTCCTGCACGCCGCCCGCGCCGGCAATCTCAGCCAGACCGCCAAACGGATGCGGCTCGACCACTCCACGGTGAGCCGGCGCATCGCTCAGATGGAAGCGTCGCTCGGTATTGCCGTGTTCGAGCGTCACCGCACCGGCCTGAGGCTGAACGATATCGGCGAGCGGCTGCTGCGCCATGCCGAGAAGGTCGAAAGCGCCGTGATCGCCATTCACGAAGAGGCCAGCATCGGCGACACCGAAGGGCTTGCCGGGACGGTCCGGCTTGCGACGATGGAGGGGATCGCCTCGCTGTACCTGGCGCAACGCTTCAGCAATTTGCGCAAGACCATGCCGCAACTGACGGTGGAGCTCGTGACCTCGGCGCAGACGGTCTACGTCCACAAGCGCGAAGCCGATTTGTTCGTGTCATTCTTCCAGCCCCCGGGGCCGGGCCTGATATCGGAACGGATCGGCAGGTTCGGGCTCGGCCTCTATGCCAGCCGCTCTTATCTCGACGGCCACGGCACGCCTGAAAATCTGCGCGACCTCCAGCAGCACTGGTTCGTGTCCTATATCGAGGACCTGATCCAGGTGGATTCGGTGCGCTGGCTCGCTGATGTCATCGAGGAGCCCCGCATCGCCTTCCACTCCAACAGCATGATCGCGCAGATGAACGCTGCCGCGGGCGGTCTCGGCATGGTCTTGTTGCCGAGCTTCGCAATCGCCGAGCGGCCGGATCTCATTCCTGTGCTGCCCGGTGTTGCCTCGACCAGCCGCGAGGTCTGGCTGAATGTGCACAGCGACCTCCAGTTCGCCCCTCGCATTCGCGCCGTTCGCGCGTTCCTCCGCAACACGCTGAAGAACGATCCGGACATGCAGGTCGGGCTTGCCGCCATGCCGCAGATGCGCACGGCAGATTGCAAAAATCCGTAGTTCCCTTTGCTGCGGGCACGCCCGAAGCTGCCTCCAACGGCCGGCGGCCGCGTTTTGCCGGCCACCTCTGCCGGCAGCAACATCGAGACCACAATGGATGCACGGACTGACACGGCGACCGCGGCAAGGGCGCAAGCCGGAGCGCTGGTGAAACAAAGGCTTCGGGTCTCGCTCGGCCTGAGTGCTGCGATGATGATCATCTACTTCACGTTCATGGCGCTGTTTGCGTTCGACAAACCGCTGTTGGGCCAGATGCTGGCGCCGGGATTGTCGCTCTGTATCCTGCTCGGCCCCCTCGTCATCATCAGCTCGTTCCTGCTGTGCCTTGTCTATGTGCTGTGGGCAAATCGGGTGTTCGACCCGGCTTTGCGCGATCTTGATCGATAGGGGAACGACATGGGCAGCAACGCGATCTCGATCGGCTTCTTCTTCGCCTTCATGGCGCTCACTTTGCTGATCACCTATTGGGCGGCGCGGCGCACGCGGACCACGGAGCATTTCTTCGCGGCCGGCGGCGAGGTGACGCCGTGGCAGAACGGCTGGGCGCTGGCGGGCGACTTCCTCAGCGCCGGCGCGCTGCTTGGCATCGCGGGGATCGTGACGTCGAACGGTTTCGACGGCATGATCTACTCGATCGGATGGCTGGTCGGCTGGCCGATCATTCTGTTCCTGATCGTCGAGCCGTTGCGCAATGTCGGCCGCTTCACCTTCGCGGACGTAGTGGCCTACCGCTTGCGTCAGAAACCGGTGAGGGTTGCGGCCGCGGTCGGAACGCTGGCGGTGATCCTGTTCTATCTGATCGCGCAGATGGTCGCGACGGGATCGCTGATCAAGCTCCTGTTCGGCCTGTCTTATGCATGGTCGGTGGTGCTCGTGGGCAGCGTCATGCTGGTCTACGTCCTGTTCGGCGGAATGCTCGCCACCACCTGGGTGCAGGTCGTCAAGGCCGCGCTGCTGATGGCGGGCGGAGTGGTGCTCGCCTTTCTCGTGCTCACGCATTTCGAGATGAATCCGTTGAAGCTGTTTGCCGCGGCGTCGGAGAAATACGGATCCAGGGTGCTTCAGCCCGGCTCGCGGGTGGTCTCGGGACAATGGGACGCCATTTCGCTCGGCCTCGGCCTGATGTTCGGGACGGCGGCCATGCCGCATGTGTTGATGCGGGCCTACACGGTGCGGGACTTCAAGGCGGCGCGCCTGTCGATCCTCTATGCGACGGGCTTGATCGGCTTCTTCCACCTCATGGTGTTCATCATCGGCTTCGGCGCAATGGTGCTGGTCGGTCCCGAAGCCGTGACCAAGGCAGGCGGCGGCGGCAACATGGCGGCGCCACTGCTCGCGCTCGCCGTTGGCGGCAACGCCTTCTTCGGCTTCATTTGCGCGGTAGCGTTCGCGACCATGCTCGCGGTCGTTGCGGGCCTGACCCTGTCCGGCGTCGCCACCCTGTGCCACGACGTCTGGACCAACGTCGTCCGTAACGGCACCGCCTCGGAGGCCGAACAGCTCAAGGTCGCACGGATCGCGACCGTGGTGATCTCCGTGTTCGCCGTTGTGCTCGGCGTCGCCTTCGAAGGTCAGAACGTGGCGTTCATGGCGGGGCTCGCCTTCTCGGTGGCTTGCGCGGCCAATTTCCCGTCACTCGTTCTCGCCATCACATGGCGCCGCTTCACGACGCAAGCTGCGGTGGCCAGCATCTTGGTGGGAACGCTGAGTTCGCTGCTCCTGATCGTGCTGTCGCCGACCATTCAGGTCGACGTCCTCGGCAAGGCGCTGACGCAGGTCGAAGGCGCCTGGTGGTTCGTGTCCCTGCGCAATCCGGCCATCATCTGCATGCCGCTGTCGTTCTGTGTCGCGATCGTGGTCTCGCTGATGACGACCGAGACAAATGCGGATGCGACCTTCGCGGCGATGCAGGAGCGCATCCTGTTTGGACGCGCGCAGCCCGTCCCGGTGCGGCAGGAATAGGGCGGAGGGCGAAGGCAACAAGGCCGTGCGCGACCTGATCGCGGCAGCCAAGATCGTGGTGACCAGCATGGCCGCCCGCGTGATCGACCGCGGCGCTGCCGGCGTCTCGCAGGATACGTTCCTCGCCCGTACCTATGTCTACGCCCGTTTCATCCGCATCGGCGACGGCCCCGACCAGGTGCACCTTGGCCGGTCGGCAAGGAGCTGATCAAGCGCGGTGGGGTGATGGCGGGATAAAGCCTGAGTCCCAACTTTAATGCAGACTAGCTGCCGGGCGGGTTTATGGGCACCGAGCGGGGCCTCGTTATTTCCTCGTCTTTGTGAAATTGACAATTTCGCTGGCAAGGCGGGCGTCCGCTGTGTTGATCGAATACACCTCTGACATATGACTATGTTGCGGCAACATGACCGCGCGCATACATCCGCTCGCCCGCTCGCAACTCGCGTGTTTCAACATGTCGAATTGCTGCACGAAACCGGTGGGGTCCAGTTCGGCGGCTACCATCATCAGCGGAATTCTTGTCGTCAGCAAACCTGGCAGTGAGGACTGCTCGGCATAGCGTGCGGGATCGGCGCCGTAGTAGACGCGGTAATCGATGACTGACGTCGCCGGCATATCGTAAATGCCCGATACAAGGATCGCCCCGGCAAGGCCACCGCCCTTCACCTTGTGTAATTCCGGGCGGGACACATAGTCGGCGACGTGCACCGCGCCAGTCGAATGGCCCATCAGATAGACGCGTGCCGGGTCGCCACCGCGCGCACCGATTTGATCCGAGACCCACTGAACCGCTGCGGCCACGTCTTCCGCCCCGGCCGGCCAAACAGCCTGCGGCGCGAGGCGATACGTGGTATTGACGCCGATGTAGCCATTTCTGACGGCCCACAGCATAACATTGTCATTGAACGGGGTGCCCGGGATGCGTTTGTTGCCTCGCGCGAAGCCCCCACCGTGCACAAAGATCAGCACGGGCCGGGGCGACGAAGCCGCCGCTGGCATGAAGATATCGAGCAGATTGCGATCGGCAGCGCCATACTTGGCGTCCCGCTCGACCTTGACGTCCTGGTAGGGCTCTTTTTCCTGCAGCGGCGCGTAAACTTGGCCGGTCTGCGCCGGATCGATGACGCGACCGAGCTCCTGCAGCTTGGCAGCGATTTCGGCGGGCATGGGGCTTTGCTGGGCCCCCGCGGCTTGGGCCGCGACTACGACAAACCAAACGACAAGAATTGACTTGGACAACACCATAGCTGAAATCCTTCTTTCTCTCTTATTCGTCCATCGTGACCGATAGCGTGTCCAATTGGTACCGTTTTCAATTGCGGTTATCACGCCGCTCGGCCGCAAAACTTCAGGCTGTAGGCATTCGACAAGGCATGTTCTAAGAAAGGAACATGCGTCGACACGAATTCATCGCACGTCTGGGATGCTGCTATTGTTATGCCGTTCGGGGCGTGCGCGCAGCGGTGGTTGAAAGGCGCCATTCTCGGCTGGCTTCTTCGAGGCCCAAGCCGATAACATTTGTGCAATACTTCGCGAGATAATCGCCGTGAGTGATTACTACTAATCGGACCATTTGGAGTAAGAATATGATGAGCAAGTTCTTTGTTGCGGGCGCCGTCGGCCTCGCATCCATGCAAGCAGCGATTGGTCAGCAGCAATACGGCAACGCGGTTGAGGCTCGCGCCATGTTGGAAAGGGTTGTCGCTGGTATCAAGGCAGATCCTGGCGCGACGATCGCCCAAATCAACAAAGGCGACCCAAAGTTCAGCGACAGGGATTTGTATCCCACATGTGCTGGTCCGGATGGCAAAATGGTTGCAAACCCGAATCCGGCGCGTTTGGGCATTGTTCAAAAAGATAGCAAGGACGCGTCAGGGAAGCCCTACGGTGAAGAATTGGCCAAGGCCCAAGAAGGAGTTTTCTCCGAAGTCAGCTATCTGTCGCCGCGTCCTGGCGCGGATAAAACACCCGTCCAGAAAATCGCATTTGTTACAAAAGTCTCGGGCTACATCTGCCTGGTTGGGTACGCCCCGTGATTGCGTTCAAGCAAAAAAATAAAGGCCATGGCCGGCTGTTGCCGATCTAATTTTTCGTAAGCGGTTATTTGGAGAAGAGAAGAGATGAATGGCACGGACGAAAGTCATAGGGCCGGTTGACCCACCGCAGAAGCCTTCGGACGGCCCGACCTGCACAGGAACGATCTGCATCGGTCCGCTGCGGGCGGGCGCGTATACGGCAGGTTTATCGACCGATCTTCTTGATGCAAGTGGGGTCGCCGCTAAGTTGAGGGATGCAATCCCAGTCGGGTCCAAAGCCCGCACCAGCGTTCCGCTGCGGCAAGAAAGGGTAATAAAT
>WNGR01007891.1_pt1 | contig 12898 bp, 16 predicted proteins | sample 5407581 | NCBI WGS metagenome assembly WNGR01 (sample SAMN13153383, study PRJNA577476) | soil metagenome | isolation source: 80 cm soil or saprolite under Garry oak tree replicate 2 | place: USA:California | collected 2016-06-15 | reverse complement strand
TGCAAAACAAGATACTGTGTGTTATACTGCCTCCAGTACACTGTATTGCAAGAGAGTGAAAGCGTGAGATGCTCATGGACACCCGTTCGACGCAGTTACTCAAAGGCACGCTCGATATGTGCCTGCTCGCCACGATTGCACAGCGACCCTGCTATGGCTACGAGCTGGTGCAGCAACTGGCCCGGCAGGGGTTGGATCTGGTGAGTGAGGGCAGCATCTACCCGCTTTTGAGCCGCCTGCAACACCTCGGTTACATCGAGGGCTACCTGGTGGCGTCGCGTGATGGCCCTCAGCGCAAGTATTATCGTCTCCTGCCCGCGGGGGCCAAACAACTGGAGCGATGGCATGCCGAGTGGGAGACGTTTGCCCAGGCGGTCGAGCGCATCCTGAAAGGAGCACGTTCTGATGCACAGAGCTGATCGGTATACGCAGCAACAGATCGCTGATCTCGTTGAGGCCTGCGCGGGCTACTGGGAACTGCGCGGCATTGCACGCGAGCACATCACCCAGATGCAGCTCGAACTGGATCAGCACTTACAGCAAGCCGTCTCCGATGGCAAATCCCTGGAAGCGGTGCTTGGTCCCAATCCTCTGGCCTTCGCTGAAGCCTGGGCGCGGGAAATGCGCCCCCAAGTCTTTCGTAGAGGGGTCGTGGTCCTTCGCGGGCTGGTCTACGCGCTGAGCGTGGTGAGTACCACTGCACTGCTTTCACAACTGCTCACGCATGCCCCAGTGTTTACGTTCACCCTGTTCGCGGCGTTTCTGCTCGCCGGCAGTGGCCTGCTTGCTCTGCTGCTCCAATTGGGCGGCTTCCTCGCCCCACGCATCAGCACTCGCGCCGGGCGAGAGGCGCTGCTGCTCGCCGGTGTTGTGCTGGCGGTGCTGGTCCTGCGCCTGGCCGGGATGAAGGTGAACTGGAGCATGGCTCTCCTCTCCTGGAGTTGGCCCACGACCGTCGTCTTGCTCACGCTGGCTGTTTTCCTGTTTGTCCTGTACGGCTGGCATCCCTCGCACAGCGAGCATACGTTCTCTGTCCACCGCGTGCCGATGTCTATTGCCAGTGTTGCGGTGTTCGACGTAATGTTGTTCGTCGCCAGTGTTGCGCTCGTTGACTTCTGCAGGCTGGCACTGCGCTTGATGTGAATGGAGACATCTCTTCCATACCGTCACGCAAGATTCCTGGAGGAACTATGTTCGGATTGCGTTTCTGGAGTCTCTCCACGCTGTACACAGCCGGGTCTGCGCTGCTGCTTGGCGTTCCAACAAGGCTTGTTCCCAACCCCCTGTTCAGCCGTATAGTGCCAACCGGCCCGCAGGACTATGTGATCTGGATCGTTTCAGCGCTGCTGCTCGGACCGTTACTTGCCGTCATGACGCTCTATCCCATGCCGTCTCAAAAAGCGGCACTGGGAAAACGTTCCATCGCGGGTACCGGACGAGCGTTCGGAGGGGCGTTGCTCTCGTTCTTTTCCGTGGGCTGTCCCGTCTGCAATAAAGTGGTCGTCCTGCTGCTGGGCCTGGGAGGGGCTATGACCATCTTCAACCCCCTGCGCCCTTTTTTGGGGCTGGCCTCAATTGTCCTGCTCGGTGTCACGCTCTTCTTGCGCGTGCGTGTGGTGCGGTACGGGTGCCGTCTCCCGGCGCAAAAGACGGTTGCCAATGAGGAGGGATGAGGGTGGTGCTGGCTCGCCTTTTGCGCGCTGGGTTGACCGCGCTCGTCCAGCGCTCCTGGAGTGCGTATCCAGCGAAAATCCTGCGTGACGGGCCCGTGAGCCGTCCCGTCACGCGAGGTGGGCTGGGGCTGTGTCCCCCAGGCCAGATAGAAGAACCCCATCCAGAACGGCTGCCGCTCGACCTCGACCAGGGACTGCTGCATCGTGCTCCAGACGGTCTGCCAGGGGCGTCGTCTGATCACCTCCCCGGTGATGCTATAGCGCGAGAGGCGCAAGAAGAACAGCAGGGGGTGGAACCACACTGGCCACGCGGCAGGCCAGGCCATGTCCAACACGACCCAGCGTCGTCCTGGTGCTAACGCCCGGCAGCCATTCTGGATCACTCGCGCTCCATCCGGGACAAAGGTGAGGGCAAAGGTGGAGAGAATGCCATTCACCTGGGTTGGGAACTGGTAGTGAGTGGCATCGGCTTGCACGAGTTCCACGTTCTTCCAGCCCTCTGCGGCAACGCGACGTCTGGCCTGCTCAAGCATGGCATCAGTCAGATCCACCCCGATGATCCTGCCCGTCTCACCAATAGCTTCCTGCAACCAGGGGAAATTGAGGCCAGTTCCGCAGCCAAGATCCACCACCAGGTCGCCGCGCTTCAACTCGAGACGCCTGACCGCCTCTCTCCGAAAGGCGTCCAGCCCATGGATACCGCTCTGGTCATAGCCTTTGGCCTGTTGTTGGTAAAGCGCAATGAGCCTGGCGTTCTCTTCAGGCACGCTCTTGCTGCTCCCCTCTCGATCACTCGACTGCTCGTAACACATGCGTTTCCTCTGGCATGTCGGTTCGTCTCACAGCGTTGCTGCCCCTCTCCGAGCAGAACGTTGTTCTTCCTTGCGGGCGTTCATCTCCTACTGCGCTTAAGGACGTCTCGCAGAGATAAGCAGCATCGGCTGGAGTCCTGAGCTGAGCTGGCGCACCTGCATGGTCTGGAAACCGGTGTGCAGAACGGTACCCAGGGTATCGCGATTCCAATGGCAATGACCCATGCAGCGGGTCGTAAGGGGCACGAGCGCATCCTGCACCCAGGCGGTAACGCGTCCTTGTGCGCGCACATGTTCGAGCAGCAAGAGCGTCCCCCCCGGCTTGAGCACCCGCCAGATCTCGCGAAGGCCGCGCTCGGGATCTTGCACCGAACAGAAGACGAGGGTCGCCACGGCGCTGTCGAACTGCCCATCGGGCAACGGAAGCGACTCGACCGACGCGCGGGTGAGCGTGATGGGAACGGGACCTGCCGAAAGCGCACGCTGGGCCTCGACCAGCATGGCCTCGTCCGGCTCGACCGCCTCCACGCGCACGACGCGGGCCGGATCGTAGAAGGGGAAGTTCTGGCCTCCACCGGCACCCACTTCCAGCACGGCTCCTTGTGCCTGGCCGAGGATTTCCTGCCGCAGCGGATCGAACATCCGCCTGACCAGGGGCCGCCCCATCATCCAGTTGTAGAATGCGGCAAAACGCGGGGAGGAGATCTCCTGCACCCCGGCAGCATCGCTCGCTTTGTTCTCCATCGTCTCGCTCCTCTCGCTTTTCTAAAGGTACGGTGATTGGCTGAAGCATTGCAGACTCCTTCAAAGGGAGGGGCAACTCATTCAGCGTTCCAGGGAGTCGATGGGCGTGAAGACGGCACAGGCGATCCGGTCGTGACGGCGCAGCAGCCAGTTGGAGAGCGCCAGGAACTCGCATCCAGAGGAGCCTCGGAGCGCAGCGAGCAGCAGGGAACCGCCAACGAAGATGAGCGTGGCGTCGCTGGTGAACCACAGGACCGACACGTACCACCCCGTGAGATAGAAGGCCAGGGGCAGCACAAGGCTGAGCACGAAGCTCAGAGGGCTGGTGTCGGAGAAGGGCGCCGGGTTGCGGCGGCTCCGCCAGACGTGCCAGGCCAGCACGAGGGTGGGGAAGCCGAGGAGGCCGAGCACCCAGGTGACGGGCGCAAGATGCCCCGACGATGCCAGTTGGCCGTACACGATGAGGCCGACGAGCAGGAGTCCCACCAGCAGGCGCGCCGCCGTGCCGAGGGGTCCAATATCGCGGCGAGGGCGAATCGCCTGGTCGGTAGTGGGGCGGACTCTCGCCTTCGGGCTGGATTTGCTCAGACGGTTGGCAAAAGCGGTCACCAGAAATGGCGGGTCTTCGTTCATCGGTTCCTCCTTCGTGATGGTTCACCAAACTCTGCGGCTAAATGCGACGTTGATGCTGACCACCGCCGTCGTGAACAGGGTGAGGACGAAGAGGAAAAGGAAAACCTCCCAGGCGGGAGCGCTCCTTGCAGTGGCCAGGATGGTCAGCAGCGTCGTCATACCCATCAGCATACCGAGCGAAACGAGGGCCAGCACGAAACGCTGACCGACGGTGGGAGCCTGGCCAGGGGCGTCTTGGGTGAGCTTTTGCCCAGCGCTGCTGCTAAAAAGAGATTCCTCACCGCTCACGTAACCTGGAGCGCTGCTCTCCTTTTCATCACTCATTGCTTCGTATTGAAACATACCGTTTCTCCTTGTAAGGCGTGTGCGTGCCGCCATGCGGACCGAGTGCTCGCGACGCATTCACCTGGATGCTTGCATCTCTTCAAGCCAGGTAGCAAGCCACGCATATTCGTCGTGGATGCGCCGGGTATGAAAGGCCAGGACCCGCTGCGCAGGGGACATCGAGATGCCAGAAGCGTCCGCACACTCCTCGCCCTCTGCCAGATGTTGCATGCTCTGCAGGTACGAGAGGCATCCCTCCAGAAAAGACAGGCGAGTGGTCAAGATCGCCTCGCGCTCTGGCACCTCCAGCAAGTCGAAGAAGGCGACACGGGTAAAAAACTCGGCGTCATTGCTCGCGAGCCCTGCGGGAAAATCTCGTAGGGAGGCGTGCAGCAATTCGATCCCGCGCTCGGTCAGCTCGTAGAGATGCCGATTGGGCTTGCCTTCCTGGGGGATGACCTGCCGGGTGACGGCGCCCATCTCTTCAAAGTGTTTGAGGGCGAGATAGAGCGTTTTGTTGTTCAAGACAACCATGCCGCCCAGCGCCCGGTCGATATCTTTTTTGATCTCGTAGCCGTGCCGGGGACCCTGCCGCAGCATGGCGAGAATCAAGATTTCGCTATACATATGATACCTCCCTATATGATACAGTTACCTACCCAAAATAATGATACCAGAGATGGGCGAGAATGTCAAGGCTGTGTATTGAGCACGCTCCGAGGCAGAACAGCCTTGGTCACGCTCAAACGTGAGGAACAGAAGCGTGTGGTATCTTCAGCCCCATTGGTGTGCTGATCGTCTCTGTCGAACCTATTACTCAGAAGGAGAACAAATCGTGACTGATGATAGGGAACTCCTGCTCTATAAGTTCCCATCAAGAGAAAAAGAAAGCAGCCTTGGTATGTACCATTGAGGCAAGAACTGTGGCAAACGCTTGACGAAATTTTCTCTATAGCGCAGCAAAAGAGCGCTCGTGCCGCGAGGAAGGGCCAAACTTTCCGCAGATCAAACAAGAAATCCCTTGACTCTGACACTGATGTCATAGTTTATACTGAGGGCAGGAAGTCCGGGGGACTTCTTAAGCCTTCAGGAAAGGAGAGGGACCCGTGCGTATTAGCGAAGTATCCCGCCGTACAGGAGTGAGTATACGCTCCTTACGTTACTATGAACAGAAACGGCTGCTCTGTGCTCGGCGCCTCCCGAATGGCTATCGCGACCTCGCTGAGGAGGCCGTTGAACGAGTGCGCACCATCCAGATGTACCTGGGTCTCGGACTCACCACCGAGCAGATCGAAGAGATTCTCGCTTGCACCGAAACCTCCCCTTTCCCACACCCGTTGCCGGTGTGTGAAGAGGAGCTGTTGGCGCTCTATCAAGACAAACTCCAGGACATCGAACATCAGATGACGGTGCTGATGGCCCTCCATACCCGTCTCACCGAACGCATCGCCTGTCTCCAGGGGCAACTGCGGACACAATGAGGCTGGAGTTGGAAGGCACTTGTGCCGCCTGGCATGGAACGTGCGATGAAAGGCCGGGGCGCAGCCATATGCGTCAAAGGAGCAATGCCATGTTTATACAGATGCAAGCCATCGGCAGTGTGGAACGTGACCCGGAGCTGCGTATTGCCAAAGATGGCACGCCGGTGACTGAGTTCTCGCTTGCTGTCACCACGAAGCGCTGCGTGGAAGACATCATCATCTGGCTCTTCTGTTATGCCTGGGGCAGCCAAGCTGAAACCATTCAGCGCTCGGTGACCAAAGGGTCCATGCTGTTTGTGCAAGGCCATTTCACCCCGCACCAGTACGTGACTGAAGACGGCAAGCAGGAAGTGAGCCTGGAAGTCAATGTCGAAACGTTCTCCTTTGCCGATGGCAGCAAATCACAAGAGCATGACAAACAATCGGGGACAGAGCTAGGCACCATGTCCTTTCTCGGACAGGCCCCCTCACCTTGCTGTTGAGAACGAGAAGGAAGACGCTATGGATCAGCAGGAGCAACAACCACGACATGGAACTGGGGCGGAGATCTATGAACGCGGCCTGGTTCCCGCTGTCTTCGCCCCCTGGGCAGCCCTCCTCATCGAGCAAGCGAGGCTCCAGCCAGGGGAACACGTGCTGGATGTGGCCTGTGGCACCGGGATCGTGGCACGTCAGGCCGCTCAACACGTGGGTCCTACAGGAAAAGTCATCGGCCTTGATCTCAATGGAGACATGCTGGCTGTCGCCCGCTCGTTGCCGGAACTGCCAGGGGCGTCGATCGGATGGCAAGAAGGCAATGCACTCGCCCTGCCTTTCACAGATGAAACCTTTGACGTGGTGTTGTGTCAGCAAGGTCTGCAGTTCTTCTCGGATCGCCCGGCTGCACTCAGTGAGATGCACCGGGTGCTGGTGCCTGAGGGACGAGTGATCCTCAGCGTCTGGGCGCCTCTGGAGCGGAATCCTGGCCACGCTGCGCTGGTGAGAGCGCTCCAGCGTCACCTCGATATGGCAGCTGCCTCGGCCATGCGTTCTTGTTTTGCCCTGGGAGAGGCTTGGGAGGTGCGATCTCTTCTGGCCGGGAGACTGTTCCGCGAGGTTCACCTGCACACCGCCGTTCTGACCGTGCGCTTTGCGTCGCTCGAGCAATTTATTTGGCTCGAAATGCTCCCTTCGCATCTCGAAAACCCTGTTGCTAGGATGGATTTGCGAGCTCTCTCGGTACTGATCAGTGAGGTCAATGCAGCGCTCCAACCCTATGTGAACTCTGATGGGCTTGCATTCCCCATGCAAGCCCATCTCGTGACCGCACGGAAGTAGACCAGGAGAGATCACCCAGTGTGAGAAAGGGGGTTTGCTCCCTCATTCCGGCTGAAGTGCTGAGAAGCGAGACCTGCTCTTCTGCCGCTGGAACTGTCGTCAGCACATCCTTCATCCCGCCTTTTTCCGTTTTTCCCCGCCTTCTTTCCAGGGTTGAGCAGTATGTAGGATGGCTCTGGTTGACCCGTTGGCGCAGCTCACCACGGCTTTTCCGCCTATTACCCAGGTATATCCCGTCTACACCTGCTCTGCTCGCCGTCTGGCAATCAGGCGCTGTTCCACTCCTCTGAGAGGCAAGGCATGCGATGCTACTACCTCAATTTCCTTGGGTGTATGGATGAGCAGCAGTTTGGTTCGCCTTCTGAGCAGATGAGCGATCACTTGTTTCGCTGACTTTTTGCGTTCTTCAAACTCCAATGGACATTTTGGCGCGTGATCCATGGAGTGCATTGACTCATCACCAATCGACGAGGCAATGGCGAGGCGAGGGAGATCATGCGCCATGCAGAGCCGTTTCTTTCTGCCTCGCATAGCGCCAGACGTCGCGCGGATCACTCATGCCTTTGCTGCGTGCTTCCTGGAGCCATTCGTTCAGTTCATACTTGTTCTGATAGAGTCGGTTGCCACAAAAGACATTGCGCCGCGCAAAAGGGGATGGGGTTGTTTCCCTGCGATGCTGGAGGACGACAGCGTCGGCCAGGTTGACGATGGTGTCTCCATACCAGGGGGTGGCGAGGGTAGAGGTAGGTTCAAACACCCACGCTGGGCAAGATAGTCCATAGCGGTCACAGAGGAACTCGACCGAAGCCGCGCAAAAGGCTGCCCAATGGCGCGTATGCTCGGTGTCCCGGTCCGGCTTTTTCAGTGGCTCACTGACTAAGGCGGCACGGGTGTCCCTGGCATAATCTTACCAGGCGTTCTTAAAGTTCCCAAGAGCCGTCCAGGGGTCTTCCCCAGCACAGATGTCTTGATATGCCCGTGCCATGGTGTGAAGCGTTTTTGCCATCATGGCTCCCGCTCCCTTTCGGACCCGAACAGCACGTCGAGTGAGGACGCGATGGTTTCGGCTTCGTCCTGTTGTGCGTCAGGCAGAATATAGCGATCTAACACCCGTTGGGCCTGCTGGCGTGTGCGAATGTGTGTTTGTGGCAGGAGAAGCCTGCAATCCGCCAGATCTTGCTCGCGTCCCGCCAGGATTTTCAGCGCGAGTATGTACTCCTTGGGCGGGGCATACACCTGCAGCGGCCCATACTGTTTCCAGAGTTTGCCCCTCGGCATAATAATTTTATCATAGATGAGCATTTGGGTAAGATAATTGAACCAATGTGGTGGGAGTGCGTAAACGTCCTACGGTGCGAGCCCAATCGAAGCTGCTGAGAAGCTCAAAGGAACCTGATCCAGTGTAGCAAACCAAGGTTTTTGACACGGATGGAAGAGATTCTTCTTTTTCATCAGCGAGGCATATAAAAACCATAACATGGCGCTTCTCTCACCTTTCTTGGCATTGGGCCAACAAAAACGCGCGAAAGAGATGAGCTCCGAATGTCTCGATACAAGAAAAAGTTGTCACGCCACATTATGAGAGAAAGCCCATCCGCTGAAAGCGCTTGGCGACCTGGCATATTTTCTGACAAGTAGTCAATTTATTAGGATAAATGACAAGAGCTTCGGTGAGACTATGCAGATGGTGATGAAAGGGTAGACCTCCTGCCTCCCTTGCATTTGTACAAAAGTTCTGGTAAAGTTGTTCTCGAGCGCTCTGAGCTCGGGAAATCCTGCCTTCGTCATTACGTGACATCTTTTGCCGAAGGCACCAAATTTGCACGTGACATCTTTTGCCAAAAGCGCCAAAAAATGCGCGTGACATCTTTTGTCAGGGACGCTCACATTTGAAGTGTATGGTTTACACGAGCCAGTTAAGCCAGTTCATAGCAAGCTGGCAGCGATAGTGTGACACCCTGCCTTCCAAGTAGGCTGTCACGGGTTCGAGCCCCGTCTCCCGCTCCCTTGTCCGAACCGTCTCTCTGTTGGCTCACCACAGGCCGCTTCACGGCAAGCAAGCGGCGAGAGAGCCAGCAAGCAGGCGGTTTTATGTTGTGTCAAAAGGTGTACAGCGACATCCTGCCTCATTTTGGGGGGACATCCTGCCTCGCCCCTCGCGACATCCTGCCCTGGCGGGGACGCAACTTCCCCAGTTGGGGACATCCTGCCTCGCCCATCTCACCCTCTGCTTGCTTCCTGGCGCGCCAGCAGCCCCAAAGGAGGCACAACACCATGTTCACAAAAGACCCTGACAGAGGGGACAATTATGAATCTCAAGCGCACCAGGGATGGTTTCCGGTTTCGGAAAATAACCCAGCCGCTGGTACACTTTGAGCAAATCATCAGCCCAAATTTTTGGGCTGGTCCACGCGCCGTGGTCGCGACAAACGCGAGATCAGTCGGGGTGGGCGTGTAGATCTCGCGCAATTCCTTGACCGAGGGTGCGCGAGTAAAACGAGGATACGCAGTTCGTTCAATTGAGGTCATAGACCATCATACTCCTTGCCCACAAAAATTGCCCTGGTCATGTCATCTGACCAGAGAGGTGGGTCAATTTAGCATCCCATCCTACGGGTATCCTATGCACAAGGCAAACGAGCGGCAAAACAGTAGGAATCTGGTCATGTTGCGCACAAGAGGTTGGTTATGGTAGACTCATGCAAAGAGATGGACTCTGCACTGAAATACGCTTCAGTTCACAGTTGGGTCAGGATGAGGAGATTCTCCAAGCTCACTTGCCTCATCACACAGGCAAAATGAGCCCGAGAAACTGTGAACTAAAAGAAATTGGCATGGATAGGCAGGAAACAGCGTATGGTGGACCAAGAGATTCCAAGAGAAACGGACGAGCCTACCTCCTGGATGGACCGCTATGGGGCCTCACGGCTCGCTTTTAAACGAGAAACGACCAGGAATACCTACACGATTATTCTCCGGCCGTTTCTGACCTGGCTCTCGAACCTTCCAGGACATGAGCTGTCTATTAACCCGGCTCTCGATCTTACCCAATCCACTGTGCAGACCTACCTGTTTGGCGAGCTCACAGGCATGAGTGTCAGCCACCGTGAGCGCGTGAAATCCATTCTCAGCAGCTTTGCTGAGTGGCTGGTCGACGAAGCGGTCATCACGCGTAACCCGACCCGTCGAATCGAATTCCCGGCGCAGCAGCTTCTCGCGCCGCGGGAACTCGAAACTTCCCAGCGTTACCTTCTCAAGGAGCTCATCGAAAGCGAGGATCTGCGAGGCAAGGCCATGTTTGCGCTCGGCTACTACGCTGGTTGCCGCGCGAGCGACGTGTGCTGGTTCCGACTGGACCAGGTCCACCATCTCACGAAGAAATCCGGCCACATCACCGTTGGCTACAAACGTGGGCAATTGCGCACCATTGATCTGATGAACGAGGCGAGAAAAGCCCTGCGAGCCTATCTGGAAGAGGAGCGCAAACAGATCCAGACGGACTACCCTTTTGTCTTCCTCTCACAGCGAGAGCATGCTCACACGAGGCGGCAGGGAGATCACCCCAGGCGACTCACCGAGGGAGGGCTGCATGCCTGGTGGCGCACCGTCAAGGAGCGGGCAACCAGACAGCAGTGGGAGCAGATCACCGATATCACCTTTCATGACCTGCGGCATGACTTCGGCCATCGGCTGCGTGCCTCCGGCTTTACCCTGGAGGAGGTAGCCGTGAGCTTGGGACATGTCACCAAAAAAGGAACGCCAGCGGTGGCAACGACTGCACGCTACACGCAACCGAATCGTGAGCAGATGAAGCACAAACTCAAAGATATCTTGCTCTAAATCTCCACCAAACGTCGGGAATGAGATGGAGCAATGGCATGAGGAGCAGGTATCCCGGTTGAGAGGTGAACACTCAACCACCACAAGGATGAAAGGAAGCGTCATGAGACAGGCGGACTCTCCACGATGGTGTACTGTGTTGTCCTTTCTTTGCAGAGACCCGTGGCAGGCTGTGGCGAAGGCGGTCATCATGAAGGAAAGCAAGGCGCTCGCCGTCCCGACGATCTGGGTGGGCGCAAACCGAAGCAACTCCTCGAAATCTTGCTCAACGAGCGGGGCCGTGTCGTCTCAAAGGATCGCATTGTCGACCTGTTGTGGCCTGACGAATTGCCCCAGAACGCCGCTGCCACCCTTGATACCTATGTCAGCGTCCTGCGCCGACATCTGGAGCCAACCATCGTCCGAGCCAGAGACTCCCGCTACCTCCGCCGCGTCCACCCCGGCTACCTCTTCGATGCCTCCGAGGTCGAGATCGACGTTGATCGCTTCCAGGCGCTGATTGTCGAGGGGCAACACGCTCGCGACGAGGGAGACCTGGAATGCACTGACCACGCCTTCGCGACCGCCATTGGCTTCTACCGGGGTGCCTATCTCGAAGACGAACCTCAGGCGACCTGGACACTTGGCCCCCGCGAACGCCTCGCGCGAACGTACCGCGACCTGCTGGTGGCAACCGCCGGGATGCGCGCCGCGCGGGGCAAATTCGATGAGGGGCTACACCTCTGCGAACAAGCCATTGCACATGATCCGACCTGCGAGGAGGCATACCGTCAGGCGATGCTGTGTAGCTATGCGCTCGGTCGGCAGCACGAGGCACTCTACCTCTTTCAGCGCTGCTCCAGGGCGCTCACCCAGGCGCTTGGAACGGGTCCCCTGCCGGAAACCGAGGAACTGTACCGCCGTATCCTTCAGGACACGCCGGTGCAGCAACTCCTCCCTCAGGCACTTCCATCTCTGAGAACGAGACAGACGGAGCACATCGATGTTCCTTTCCTGGGCCGTCAGCCTGAACTCACTTTCCTGGAAGATGCCTGGCGGACCAGTGAGCAGGGTGTCTTGCTGGTCACGGTCCAGGGCGAGGCAGGCATCGGCAAGAGCCGGCTGGTGACGGAGTTCCTGCACAAGAGCGAACTGCGCTGTGGGCGTGCCAAATGCACAGAGCTGGAGCGTGATCTCCCGTTCTCAGGCCTCGCTGCGGCGCTCGCCAACTTGCTCACTCCCTTGAACGCCCAGGACGCCGAGCGTGCGCTGATGGCTGGTCCGGCTGTGGTCGAGCTGATACCAGAACTGGACGGAAAAGTCTCTCTCACGCCAACCATCACCCTCCCTCCCGAGGCGACCCGCCTCCGCCTGCTCGATTCGATCGTAGCTGTCCTGCGTGCGCTCGCTCCCTTGGTCCTGTTCCTTGACGATATCCAGTGGGTGGATGCGTCTACTGTCCAGGCACTGGGACATCTCCTGCAACGAGCCGACACTTCGCCCATCCTGCTGCTCACAGCACTGCGCCCGGCTGAGGCAGCCGACAACACTCCGGTGCGTCAGTTGGTTGACGCGGCGCGTTCGGCTGGCAGACTGCGTGGAATCGGACTGGAGCCGCTCCCGCGCGCTGTACTTGATGCCCTGCTCCCATACGGGGCGGACCCGGTGGAATTGTGGGCAACCACGGGTGGCCATCCGCTCTTCTTGACGGAACGCCTGCGGGCCAGGGCGGGAGAGCGCTTAGAGGAGGCCATTCTGAGCCGCTGCCACGCGGCTACGCTCGCTGCCCAGCGTCTCCTGGAAGCGGCATCGGTCTTCGAGCGCCCCTTCCGTCCGGGACTGCTCGCCGCGATGCTCGGAGACGAGGCAGCGCTGGTGTCTGATGTCGAGGAACTCCTGGCGCGTCGGCTCCTGCTTGAGCACGAGGGCCTCTTGAGCTTTCCACACGATCTCGTGCGTCAGACGGTCTATTCCAGTGTCTCAGCACCGCGGCGGGAGGTGCTTCACCGGCAGGCGCTGCGCGCGCTGGAAGCTGAAGGGGTACCTGTCGCTGAACTGGCAAGCCACGCGCAGGCCGCCGGGGTGTGGGCAGCCG
>WNGR01028624.1_pt1 | contig 12899 bp, 13 predicted proteins | sample 5407581 | NCBI WGS metagenome assembly WNGR01 (sample SAMN13153383, study PRJNA577476) | soil metagenome | isolation source: 80 cm soil or saprolite under Garry oak tree replicate 2 | place: USA:California | collected 2016-06-15 | reverse complement strand
GAAATGGAGGAAAAACATGAAATTCTTGTGGGGATTACTTGTAGGATTTGCACTAGGAGTAGCTGCTGGTTTACTGCTCGCGCCTCAGTCGGGTGAAGCCACGCTGGCACAACTCAATGAGCAGGGCATTACGCTGCGCGAGCGCACCGGGGGGCTGGGAGAACAACTCCGCACTCGTGCTAATGAAGCGTTAACACAGGGCCGCGAGTTGTATAGCCGCACCAAGGAAGAGCTGACCGAACAGTACAACAAGGCCAAAACAGGCCAGATGTAGGAAGCTCGAACATCTAGATTCTGGATTAGCCTGGCACTCTCAAAAGGTGCCAGGTTTCTTTATGAGCTGCTTCAACCTACCTCAAGTTCCTCCTGTAGCTGCGAGAACTGCTCATTGTAGAGCCGGGCATAGAGGCCATCTTGCTGGAGCAGCTCCTCGTGGGTGCCACGTTCCACGATTTCGCCTTTATCAACGACCAGGATGATATCCGCAGCCAGGATAGTCGAGAGACGGTGGGCGATGGCCAGCGTGGTACGATTTTTCATCAATGGTTCCTCGGGTTTTTCAGAATGACGCGAGCGATGGCAATGCGCTGCTTCTCACCGCCAGAGAGCTTAAAACCGCGCTCGCCCACGATAGTATCGTAGCCGTCATCAAGCTCCATGATGCGATCATGGATGGCTGCTGCCTGGGCTGCCGCAATCATCTCCTCCTCTGTAGCATCGGCACGAGCATAGAGCAGGTTCTCCTTGATTGAGGCATTGAACAGGTAGGTTTCCTGAGTAACGACACCTATGAGTTCGCTCAATGAAGCCAGTGCAATATCCTTGACATTATGTCCATCGATCTCTACCGAACCGCTGTCCACGTCATAGAGCCGTGGCACGAGGTATGTAATGGTGGTCTTGCCAGCGCCGCTTGGTCCCACGAGGGCAGCCAACTGCCCTGGTTTGATTTGGAACGAGACATCATTGATCGCGGTAGTGGCAACTGGTTCCTCAGAGAAGGCTATTGGATTTGGTGAGACCGGGCGTTTCATCTTGCCGTTGCCGTCCTCAACATCCTGCTTATCGTTCAGGCCGCTTAGCACACGGGGTTCGTCACGTTTATAGGCGAAAGTAACGTTTTTGAACGTTATTTCGCCGCGCGCTTTGTCTGGATTGAGACGGAGCGCACCAGGCGCGTCCTGAATTTCAATGGGTATGTCAAGGTACTCAAAGATGCGATCGAATAATGCCAGCGCGCCCTGTACCTCTACCTGGACGGAGAGCAGCTGGCCGATGGGGAAGAAGATCCTGCTTTGCAGTGTTGTGAATGCAACGATACCACCCAGGCTGATGCCTGCATGCAGTGGGTCACGTATTATCAGCCACCCGGCTATGAGGTAGATGATGGCTGGCATAATTGAGAAGAATGTGCCAATAAACATAAAGAACCAGCGCCCGATCATCTGCTGGCGTACCTCTAGATTGGTCAGTTTCTGATTTTCCTTCTCAAACCGCTGCTCTGCATATTTCTGGCGTCCGAAGGTTTTGGTCAGGAGAATGCCGCTGACAGAGAGTGTCTCCTGCATCATCGCGGTGAGCGAAGCCATGCTCTTCTGCGTCTCTTTGCTGGTTGTGCGGCGTACGTTGCCTACCTTATAGGTAATCCACAAGAAGAGAGGCAAAAGCCCGAGTGAAACGAGCGTGAGGATCGGGCTGATGAATATCATCGCGATGATTGTGCTCAGCACCGTTGAGACGTTTGAGACAATGCTGGTAGCAGTGTTGGTGACAACACCCTGCACGCCGCCGACATCGTTGGAGAGGCGAGACTGGATCTCGCCGGTACGCGTCGAGGTGAAGAAGCGCAGCGATAGACTCTGCAAATGAGTATAGAGCCTGTTGCGAAAATCACGCATTACATTCTGCCCAATGACATTATTCAGATACGTCTGCCCGACGCCGATAATCCCCGTGACGACAGGCATCACGAACATGATAGAGACAAGGATGATGAGCAGGTTCAGGTTGCGTTTGCCGATAGCATCATCAAAGACATATCGGATCAAGAGCGGGTTGACCAGGCCCAAAACGGTCGTGAGAAGGATGGCGATGAGAACCAGTATTACCTGTATTTTATATGTGCTAAAGGCCTGGGCAACCCGGCGCACAGTGCGTACGTCGGTCTTGCGCCCGCGCTTTTTCAGTTCTTCGGCATAGTCTTCCAGTCCACCGCGCATTCCATGAAATGCCATAACGTGTGTACTCCTGATATTTGATACGAGAATGTTTGCTCTCGCTAATACTTTCTAAAATGAAGTATATAAGGTTGTTGTGATACTGTCACTGTTCATGCGAACGGTTTACTTACCTGTAGATTCTGACAGGCACAGGCGATGAATTAATCCTGCCAGCAATGCGCCACGCAGCGGTACCGATTCCACACGCAGGTATTCCCGGTGAAGGTCGTGCATACCACCACCTACCGGACCGAGGCTATCCAGCGCTGGAATGCCTGATTCCGCCAGGAGGTTTGCATCTGAGACGCCGCCTTTGCTTTCAGCCATAAGCTGGAGACCAAGACTTTTGCCTTCTGCCTGCGCCATTTCTACCAGGCGCGTTATGCCATCGGTTGCTTTGTAGGGTGTTCGACCACGAGTGCGTGCCAGGGTTGTACGAGTGCCAGGGATACTACAGCCCGCCCTGATGGCTTCTAACGCTGCTGCTGCCTGGTCGAGACCCTCCTCGTCGAAGGCGCGTACGGAAATGTGGCAGTGCGCCATATCTGGCACGACATTAAGCTGCTCGCTGCTGCTGATGCGCGTCACATTGAAGGTGACGCCCCGGAACATAGTATTCAGGTTATGGATGGCGATCATTTTATACGCCAGTTCAATGACGGCCGAACGCCCCCGCTGCGGCTCTGCTCCCGAGTGCGCGGGTACGCCCTGGACCTCCAGGATATACCTGTCCGCGCCTTTGCGTGCGTTGGTGACGATTTCGGCGGAACGCGATGGCTCCAGGACGAGAGCTGCATCGACCTGGCGAGAGATCTGGCGCAGGAAGGGTGCGCTGCCCAGGGAGCCTATCTCCTCGTCATTATTGATAAAGATGGTCAGTTCCCCATATTGCTCAAAGCCCGCTTCTATGAGAGCACGTAAAGCGTAGATGCCCATCAACACGCCAGATTTCATGTCGATGACGCCGGGACCGTAAGCGAGTCCATCCTGGACGTGGAACGGCTGGACCGAGGTTGCTCCAGGCTTGTACACGGTGTCAATATGGCCGACGATGAGCAGGCGGGCATGGCCATTTCCTCGACGTGTCGCCACCAGATTGTGCCCATATTGCCCGGCATCGTGCAGAGTGACGGTGAAGCCGGTATCGCTGAGCCACTGCTGCAAGTGGGCGATGATGTTATCGATTCCTTCCCTCTGGCCCGTGCCCGAGTCAATGTTGACGAGCAGCTCCAGCCGCTGGAGTAATTCATCCTGGTACGACCGGAGCTGCGGGAGGTAGTCCTGGGCGTAGGTTTGCATTATGGTACCCTTCTGGTGGTGGCAAGGTGAGAAATTCTTAATCACCATTGTACCATACGGTGGAGGTCGCCTGAACCTTTCACCGCATGAACTTTGGGCGGGCCAACGTCACCCCTACGATCATGCCCAGGATGAACGCTAACAGTACAGCAATGATAATTGTCTCCATTTGCGGTCTCCTATTCTTATGCTGGGGCTGCTGTGCAACAATAGCTCAAGGCAGCCAGCTACCTTATTCCTTGGCTGATTACTTACGAGTGACAGGAACCTCGCAGCCTCCTCGGGCGCCTCTGGAGCGTATGATGAGGGCTGCCCTGTTGGTGGCCAGGTGGAAGTTGTCGCTTCTGCCTCTCAAGCTCAAGTTCGCGGAGTAATTGCTGAATTTTATGGTGATGGATCAGGTCATTGAGCAGGCTTATTCCCGCTGCACTTGCCAGTCCTCCCATGAATACGGCAAGGAACTCCACAAGAAGCGAGGCCGGCACAAGCAGGCACAACAGCATATCCGCCAGGACGACGAGTAGTACCAGTATAACTGCTTTGAAGTTATTCATAGGAATCCTCCCTTCATACCACCTGTTGAAAGCTGCTCCATTGCAACTCCGACAGGTAAGGTATATCCACTAGCAGAAGAAGGACGCTCTACGCGGCGATATACTGTTTCACGCACGCTAGGTTGGCAATTCGTTTGTAGGCAATACTCACGAGTGAACGATGCCTGCTGAGCTCTACCGGGTCTTCAGGTAAGGCCTGCTGGTAATCTTGGAGCTGAATGCCAACCTCCAGGAAAGCTCGCTGGAGTGGTGTAGGATAAACACCGAAATGCATCCGGTTCGCCAGGTCTATCAACAGGGCTCTTCGCTGCTTGGTAGGAAGCTTGACTATTTCAGCAGGTAACATCACAATGATTGACTCTAGAAACTGGTAATCAGTGATATCTTCCAGTACATCAAATCTGCTAGACATGATTACAGGTAGTCTAGATGAGCGGTCATCAGTGATGAATCATCTACAAGATCTTCTTCTTGTCCACGCCAGGAGGATATATGAGACGAGTAAACCCATCGTTCGACGCGTGGACGAAGAAAAGAGTAAAGTTTGCTCCACTTCGAAGCGTTCGCTAGCGTGAGCCTAAGAGGTTCGGAAAAAGCTGAAGGTAGAGTCATGGTGATAACCTCCATGAGTGATACTTGCACGTAAGAGTTGAGATGCAGCTACGCTGTATCGCTGTACGAGGTTGTATCTGATTATGAGGTCGTCTCTACTTTAAGTATCTACTCTGACAAAGTATCCACTTTCGATAGACAGCGATGAAACTTTTGAAGAAGCTTTTGACCGAAGATAACTAATCTCTACCTCTACTACAAGAATAACAAGAAACTTGCCCCTTGTCAATAGAAAACCTGTGAATATAGTGTGAAAATCGTTGACATATCAGAAAATATATGATTAAATGCCATACATAACCTTGTGTTAAGAACAAGTCTTCTGATTTTCTGGTTGATCCACTTAACAGATATAACTAAGGCCTATGGTACTAGGTATTCACGTAGTGAGCTTGGGAAAATGCTTGACGTACGATATAATGGTATCAAGTTCGTATATTTAATAAACCTTGGCATCTTTCATAGCTTTTCTAGGAGGCCAGGATGAACGAGCGCAGCCTACAAAGTATAAAGGATCATCTTCAAAAGAGGGACGCTCAGGAGCGTATTGAGCAACATATACGACGCGGGCGCTCAGAGGCTACAGTGACAATTGGTCGTGCTGCTCGCTTATTCAATTTTAGTGAAAATCAACTGCGGGACTGGGAAGTGCGGGGGTTGCTCAATCCTTTGCGCTCTAAAGATACTACTGGACAACGCCAGTACTCCCTTGCCGAATTAGATAAGCTGGCAGTCATTCGTGAGCTTATAGATGCTGGCTATTCTCTGGGCGAGATACCCACAAATATTGATGACATTTGGCGCTTGATCTTTCCTTATAGTAAACAGCGGGAACAGTCATCGAAGTTCGGTAGACAAGAAGTTGGGCATCTGCATATCGATCAGCGTATAGAGGGTGCCTTTAGTGACATTTTCTGGCGTTTTTACGCCTCCCAAGCTTTGCGCTTCTCGTTGATGCTGATTGCAGAAGATACTCCAGATACGATTGTAGGGTTAGTATTGCCGCTTCATCGGCATGATTTTCGCAATCTCGTATATCATTCAGGAGACCTGGCAAACAGCGGTGAGTCTTTAATTGGCTGGCTGAGGCAGGATCACTCATTTACTACATTCTTTGATTCCGCTCCTTCATTTGAATATCCTACTGACTTCCGCATTGATCCGCTTCAGTCGGCAGAGGAAACAGTACCAAAAGATGACACCTTGATAGTTGTTCAAAGGAAAGCCAAAACTCTAACTCTTAGCACAGCTACTGTTGAAACCATTCGTCGTCTTCTGGCAGCGCTTTACAATGTGACATTAGAAAATTGGCGCTCCTACTTCGGTCAGGGAATGCGGGATTTCTTTTATGAAGCTGCCGATTTCAGTGGAAGTACAAGCCCCACTATACTCAAAGGTCTAGCAGATATAATTGTACGCTTGGGTGGTCAGGAAGAGGATGGTCAGAACCACTGGCGTTTCTGCTGCATTCTACTACCAGAAAACCCTACACTACCGGCACAACAACGTAGTTTGGTCGTAAGAGCACAAAGCGAATACTCACCGCATAAAGTGGGAAGCACTACCATTTCTCCAGGCAAATTTGTTGACAGCCTGAGCCTTCGAGCATTTCAGAGCGGGCGCATCGCCTACAGGCGTGAGGTCTCCGACTCAGACAGCACAATTGCCTTTCGCGAACTAGAAAGTCCTTTGCGTTCTGCTGTCGCTGTTCCTGTAGGAGGAGAGACGGGCCAACCATTGGCGGTTCTTTACGTCGTTTCCAATGAAGTAGGTGCCTTTTCTCAGGATGATCATCGTATGCTAAGAATCATGAGCAGGATGGTTGAGGGTCTACTGATGGCATATCAAACTCATCAACAAGTCACAGAGAAGCTTGAGACCCTGATATTGAAGCCGAGCATTGTGGATGAGTTATTTGAGGTCTTTTTGTCTGAGAACGATTTCATAGATGATGTGGAGACATTTCTCACTGGCATTAAAGTGAGGATGAATGAGAGAGAGAAACGTTTACGCAAAGATGATAACGCATCGATCAGCGATCACGAGACTGGGTCACAATCAGAGCATTTTCCGGAGGAGGTCGTTTCATTCATTGCCATTGACATCGATAACCAAAGTGCCATTGCCAGTAAGTATGGTGAACGGATGACAAGGAATTTGAGTAGGACGATAGGACTACGAATTCAGGAGATGATGCAAGCGCTTATTACTAAGCATACCGATTGTAAGCTATATTATATTTATGCTGATAGATTCTACCTTATGCTGAAAGGTATCCCGCTTGAACAGGCACGAACCAAGGCTGAGGCGATGAGGCAAGCTCTCGAAGATCACATTTCCATTGAGCAACCAGCACCCCCTGCCAGGACAATTGTATTGCCCGATGTAACCATACGATTAGGAGTAACCTCATATACTTATTCGAAACTAGAAGAAAACCTTGAAACGGCTATTCCGGTAAACATTATAGCTCAAGTCAGAGTAAAGATTGCTCGTGCACTAGATGCGGCTCTTAACATGGGAATGGATGAAGGAGGAAATGTAGTTATTACCTGGAGCCGCGAAACTGGAGGATACATGCGCTGGTCACCTCCTAAGGATAAATAGAGTCTTGTAGATAGAACTAAAAAATGTATCTTGATACATGCTATGAGAGACTAAATAAAGGTAATCAAGACATTGAATAGATGCATCTAACATTACCTGGCAAATCTTTACGGAAGTTAACGAATTGTAACCTAATCTTTACTCATTCCTGTCTAATCTCAACCAAATCTCTATGTACGTCGTTTATACTATTAATAGTGCTAACTATATCCTTTGGAAAGAATACCTGAGCTTTCAGGAACTTTACTGCCTGGGATGTGATTAATTAGCAACTATTTGGGTGGAAGGAACTTTATTTTATGGCAGTAAAGATATTTATTTTAGGGCGTCCGGGGAGCGGGAAGTCAACTGCCATTCGCCACATTAAGACGTACCTGGAGAAGAAGTATTCTGGTTGGTCCGTTATCCCTTTCAATGACTACGAAATCTTACAAGAGATGTTTCGGAGAGAGAAATTATTTCCGACTAATAGACCTAAGTTTCGCGAAACGGAGCATGGGGGCTTCGATGTTGTTGACTTCTCCGTACTTGATACAGCCTTGAAAGAGCTAGAAAAGCAAGTTCGGGGTCGCTGTTCTACAAAGGATGAGCTTATTTTCATTGAGTTTGCTCGTGATGACTATAGCAAAGCACTAGAACAGTTCAGTCATACCTTTCTGCAAGATGCCCACTTCCTCTTCCTTGACACTGACGTAAGAACCTGCATACAACGGGTTCATGAACGGGTGGCTAATCCAACTACGCCAGATGATCACTTCGTCTCCGATGAAATTCTCAGATCTTACTATACCAAGCAATCCATACCTCACAGTATCAGTAAGAGAAGAGTAAAAATCATCCATAATAAGGGATCATTTCACGATTTTACTGAACAGATTTATCGATTCCTCAGCGGTATATTGTTAGATGAACCCTCCGCTTCAGCTAATCGAGGTTTTCACCGGCATCTAGCTCAAAGGAATACTTCATTTTTCAGTGTCATTCGCAAGGGTACTAGCTCCTCAGTCCTTGTCGGTACATCGAAAAGGTAATTGCAAAGAGCAAATTGCGCTAATGCACCGATACAGAAGCCACTGGATTGGTTATAGATGGATGCAGCTACTACAAGTCTATCCTCGCGTGTGATACACTAGAAAAAACACCTACCTGTAACCGACACCAGAGAGCGAGGAAGCTTGGCGACTACTCACATCCCTTTTGAAAAACTGACGCCGATCCATCCGAATCGTCGAATCACCTTAGAGACCGGCCCGGCACCACTTGCTACGCGGCTGATGGATATATTTGTGCCGCTGGGCTTTGGGCAGCGGGCGCTGGTGGTGGCACCGCCGCAGGCGGGCAAGACGACGATTTTGCGCCAGGTCGCAGCCGCTGTACTCAAGAACTATCCCGAGGCTCTCCTGTTTCTCTGTCTGGTGGATGAGCGGCCCGAGGAGGTGACGGAGTGGCGTATGGAGGTGCAGGGGCCGACAGTGAAGCTCTATGCCTCCAGCTTCGACCAGCAACTGGCGCGGCATGGGCGCATTGTCGAGCAGGCGCTGAACGATGCGAAGCGCCAGGTCGAGCAGGGAAAAGATGTGGTGATTTTGCTCGACTCGCTTACGCGATTGGCCCGGGCTCATAATTTGAGCAGCGATATGTGGGGAGGGCCGCGCAATGCGCGTGGAGGCTATGGGAGCCGCACGCTTTCCGGCGGCATCGATGCACGTGCGCTTGAAGTAGGACGACGCGTCTTCGGGGCTGCCCGCACTCTCGAGGAAGGGGGCAGCCTGACTATCGTGGCCAGTTGCCTGGTTGAAACGGGCAGTCGCCTGGACGAGGTTGTTTACGAAGAATTTAAGGGAACGGGTAACCTGGAGATGCGCCTGTCGCGGGAACTGGCGGATCGCCGCATCTTTCCGGCCATTGACCTGGCCGCGTCGAGCACTCGCCAGGAGGAGCGCTTGCTGTCACCCGAAGAATTACGGGCGATGGCGATTCTCCGGCGCAAGCTGGCGGATTTACCCCGGCGGGAGATTACCGAGCAGGTGATCCATTTGCTGGAAAAGACGCCGTCAAATGCCCGGCTGGTCGAGGCGGTATTAAGACAGGACTAGTACAATACCTAAAAGGCGATGGCAAAGGACAGGGCGACCGCAAGGGTCGCCCCTACATTTAGGATGACGCAGTTTGCAGGAAGTCTAGCATAAGCTGGTTGACCTTATCGGGCTGCTCCTGCTGGACCCAGTGGCCGCTGTCAGGAATGCGCTGAATTTGGATGTTGTCCACCCATTGCTCTAGGCCGTTGAGCAGCTCAAGGCCTAGAGCAATGTCTTGTTCCCCCCAGATTATCAGCGTGGGAGCATGCACACGAAAGTCGTTACTGGCTGCTGCGACAGACCCTGGCGTCCGGCGGAAAAGCTGGCGATAGTAGTTGAGCGCGGATTTCATAGCTCCAGGCATGCTCATAGCCTGCTGGAATTTGGCCGTCACTTCATGTGGGAAGACTGCTTTTTGCATGTTTACGCAACTGCCGCAATGTCCGCATTTCACGTTGAAAAGCCAGGGGATGCGGAGCATTCATGATGATTAAGCGTCCGGTCATCTCGGGATAGCGAGCGGCAAAGATCCAGGCTACCGCTCCACCCCAGTCGTGCCCGGCGATAATGGCTTTTTCCTGTCCCAACCCCTTGATCAAGCCTTCGATGTCACGAGTAAGCGTCGTAGTGTCGTAGCCTTTACGGGGCTTATCGGTTTCGTTATAGCCGCGCAGGTCGGGGGCAACGACGGTGTAGCCATGCTCCGCAAGGAAGGGTATCTGGAAACGCCAGGAATACCAGAATTCGGGGAAGCCATGTAGCAGCACGATGAGCGGCCCGCTGCCCTGGGTTACATAGTGCATGCGAATACCGTTGGTGATGATATCGCGGTGCTGCCATGTTTCTGTCACTGTTTGCATTACGTCTTCCTTAGTGCGTTCTCACCAAAGCTTTGGGAAAGAAGGTGCGAGGACACCTCGCGCTCCGGCAGGGAGTCCCCTGCACCCTTATTGTTCGTTGTAAACGATGGCGCGTTTGACCTGTTCGATCAGGTCGGTTACATGGATACCGCGCGGGCAGGCATCGGTGCAGTTGAAGATGGTACGGCAGCGCCATACGCCTTCTTGCTTGCCCAGGATGGCAAGGCGTTCGGTCCTGGCCTGGTCGCGACTGTCGAAAATGAAGCGGTGGGCATTCACGATGGAAGCCGGGCCAACCCAGTCGGGATTGCCCCAGATGGAAGGACAGGAACTTGTGCAGGCGCCACAGAGGATACACTTGGTGCCTTCGTCATAGCGGGCGCGCTGTTCAGGGCTCTGCAAGCGTTCGGTGCCAGGCTCGGAGTCGTAGGTGATGAGGTAAGGTTTGATCGATTCGTACTTGGCAAAAAACTGGTCCAGATCGACAACCAGGTCTTTGATGACAGGGAAACCAAGCATGGGTTCGATGGTCACTCTCTCGCCCACGTCGCGCGCCAGCACCTTGCAGGCCAGGCGATTGCGGCCGTTGATACGCATGGCATCGGAGCCGCACACGCCGTGCGCACAGGAGCGGCGATACGTCAAGGAGCCATCCTGCGTCCACTTGATGGTATTCAATGCATCCAGCAGGCGATCGATAGGGTCGGCTTCGACGCTATAGGATGCCCAGTAAGGCTTGCTATCCTTCTCGGGGTCGTAGCGTTTGATACGCATGAGCAATTTCATAGCGCAACTCCTTAGTATTTGCGTTCCTTTGGTTTGAAAATTGGGTCATCGATCAAGATGACGTCCTTGTAGTCCAGGCGCACATCGTGGGTCCTGGCGCCCTTGTAGGCGAGGGTATGCCTCAGCCAGTGTGCGTCGTCACGTTGGGTGTAGTCGGTACGGTAGTGCGCACCGCGACTCTCTGTGCGTGCCAGCGCGCCGTGTATGGTCGCCTCGGCGCATTCAAGCAAGAAACCTAGCTCAATGGACTCAACCAATTCAGTGTTGAATATTTTGCCCTTATCCTGTAATTGCACCTGTTTATACGCGTCTTGCAGGCCATCGAGCGTCTGCAGTGCATGGCGCAGACCTTGATCATCGCGTTCAACAAAGACCTTCACGTCCATCTCGTTTTGTAATGTATTGCGTATATGAGCCGCTGACTCGCCACCGGCAGAGGTATAGAGGCGATCGAGCAGCTCGCGAGCAAAGGACTCGGGTTCGGGTGGAAGGGGCACGTGATCGTTCTCTGCGATGAACTTTGCCATATGCTTGCCTGCCCGCCGTCCAAAGACGATCAGGTCGACCAGTGAGTTGGTGCCCAGGCGATTGGCGCCATGCACAGAGACGCAGGCCACTTCTCCAGCAGCGTAGAAGCCCGGCAGCGGCGTCCACCGGGGGTCAATTACTACACGGGCATCGAGATCGGTGGGAATGCCGCCCATGGCATAATGGGCGGTGGGCTGGATGGGCACCGGCTCGCGAATCGGCTCGACGCCAAGATAGTTGCGCGCGAAGTCGGTGATATCTGGCAGTTTTTCATTGATGACCTTTTCGCCCAGGTGCCGCAGGTCCAGGTAAACGTAATCCTTGCCGTTGACGCCGCGCCCCTCCTTGACCTCCTGGATCATGCAGCGGGAGACGATATCGCGCGGGGCCAGGTCTTTGAGGGTCGGCATGTAGCGTTCCATAAAGTATTCGTTCTTGCCGTTGAGGAGTTTGCCTCCTTCGCCGCGTGCCGCCTCACTGAGCAGGACGCCCACCCTGTAGAGACCGGTGGGATGGAACTGGTACATCTCCATGTCCTGGAGGGGGATGCCCCGGCGGTAGGCTATCGCCATGCCATCACCCATGCAGGCAAAGGCGTTGCTTGTCACGCGCCAGGCGCGGCCGTAGCCGCCGGTGGCGAAAAGAATAGCCTTAGCGTGGAAGGTATGTATCTCACCGCTGCGAATTTCCATGGCGACGACGCCGCAGGCCTGATCTTCGTTTAACAACAGGTCAAGCACAAGATATTCGTTGAAGAAGCGTACCTGGTTCTTGATAGCATTCTGGTACATAGTCTGCAACAACATGTGCCCGGTACGGTCGGCGGCGTAGCAGGCACGCCGGACAGCGGCTTCACCGTAGTTGCGTGTATGTCCTCCGAAGCGGCGCTGGTCGATGCGCCCATCGGCGGTGCGGTTGAAGGGCAGGCCGCGATGCTCCAGCTCGTAGACGGCATCGATGGCGTCTCGCGCCAGGATTTCCGCCGCGGGCTGATCGACCAGGTAGTCGCCACCCTTGACGGTGTCGTACATATGCCATTTCCAGTGATCTTCTTCCACGTTGCCCAGCGCGGCCGCCACGCCCCCCTGCGCTGCACCCGTATGCGAGCGTGTGGGATAGACCTTGGTCAGCACTGCAACACTGGCGTTGGGAAGCTGCATTGCGGCCATCAGTCCCGCGCCGCCCGCGCCGACAATGATGACATCAAATTTATGGTACATAGTGTGTCCTCCTCCCACGATAAATCGGGGAGCTACTAGTGGAACTGGACGCAGTGCGGTCCAAGTAGGCTGGCCGGTACGTTCTGGAACGCGATGATGGTGATCGTGCCCAGCATAAAGAAGGCCAGGGTCAAAA
>WNGR01006100.1_pt1 | contig 12901 bp, 13 predicted proteins | sample 5407581 | NCBI WGS metagenome assembly WNGR01 (sample SAMN13153383, study PRJNA577476) | soil metagenome | isolation source: 80 cm soil or saprolite under Garry oak tree replicate 2 | place: USA:California | collected 2016-06-15 | reverse complement strand
ATTCCCAGGACTGGATTTTACTATGATACACTTCCGAATTTGTTAATCGCAGCTCGTAGTGATTCCTCTCCTGGCTTCCCGACCCGGTTTGAAACTGCGCGATCTCTCGTGCCAACCAGCGCGCACCCTGGCTTTTCTCGAGATGTGATAACAGCAACAAAACTCGCCCAGAATAAGCCCTGATCTCGAATTTGGAACATGCCTGGATTCTCGCCTTGAATTCGTTCGAGAATGGTTCTAGATTTCCCGTTTCTTTGCCTTTTCATCCAAGCCCGGACACTGCCCTGAATCGCCTTTCTCGCCCATTATCGATGCCAGACGGGAAATTTTCTCCAAAAAAGGGGAGGGGGGGGTCTTAGCGACTCGACCTCGCGACGCAAGAGTGGAAGCCGAAGGCGTCGCATGGGTTCGAAAGCGCTTCATTCGTGGTTATCAGTAATAGACCATTTCCGTGACACATAACTGTGTACTTCTCCGAAGTCCGCCTCGTAGCGGAAGCTGCCTTCTACGCCAAAGCCCAATTCTCCCGAGCACGACCGTTCACAAAGCGAACCTGAACCGTCGTCCCTCGGGGAGCCTCAGATAATCTTGAAGTCCGTCTGCGGAATATCCGCCCGCAGCACTGCTCCCGAGCTTCCATCCAGTAGGGCGTTGTAGCTTCGGCCCTTGTACTCGTAGGTGCTGAACCAGATTGGCGCATGAATGTAGGTCGGTTTGTCAACTTTGAAGTTGGTGTTGAAGGAGGTTATCTGGTCCACCTCCTGTTTAGCCAAGAACCTCTGGTTCGCGTCCACCTCCTCTCTAGCGTGCTGTACCGCCTCCTCGTTGGTCATCTCGCTGTTGAGGAACTTCGCCCCGGAATCTATCCTCTTAAAATCAAAAGGAATCTTTCCCGTATCCGGGACAGTATAGTCCCGTGTTGGAAACTGCGCACCCTTCCGTCCCAGCACGAGCCACTCGTAATCCCGGTCTATCACGCCCTTCCTAGGCGAAGGCGGTGAGATTCGCTCAAGCACACCCTCATAGGTGCTTGACGCATCCACTGGGACCAGCCAGAAAGGAAGATATCGTAATTCCAAGGTCAAAATCTTGCTCTTCTTCGCGAGGTCTCCGGGTTTCATGAATCCTTCTCGCATCCAGTCACGAAGAGCGTTCTCAATGCTCGCGGCGCTATTATTGTTGAGGATGAGACTGTGTTCTAGCTGGAACGGCTCGTCCGCCCCGACAACCGCCGTATAACCGCAATAGCGGCAAGTCGAAACGATCTCTCCGGGGCTGATGCTTAGAGGTGCGCCGCAGTTCTTGCATTTTATCTCAGAGACAATATCCGACAATGTTTCTTCCTCGGTTGTTCTAGGATAGAATTAATGAAGGCCGAATTAAGCTCTCTAAGACTGAGAAGGAAGAATTGGCAGGACTAGGTGCCCTGAAGCGGACGATGGGCTTTACCATAATTCTGATCTTCGCCATATTCCTCGGCCTTCTTTTCGTCATATCCGCGTTCTTCCTCGACCCCGTCACAGGACTAGTGCTTGGACTAGTAGGAGCTTTCTTCATAATACTGCTCCAGTATCTAATAGGTCCAGTAATCGTTCGTGCCACAAGCCATCTCCACTATCTTGCTCCCGGCGAGAATCGATGGCTTGAAAGGAAGGTAAGCGAGCTCGCCTCGAAATCAGGCATTCCAACACCCCGGCTTGCCGTCTCGCCAGACCCGACCCCTAACGCATTCGTGTTTGGCCGCACCCGCAAGAGCGCTACACTCGCAGTCCACCAGGGCCTGCTCCAACGTCTTGACGAGAATGAGATCGAAGGCGTCATAGGCCACGAGCTAGGCCACGTGAAGCATCGCGACTTTATCGTAGTAACGATGATCAGCGCGATCCCTCTGGTTGCGTATCTTATCGCCCGGTCTGTTCTCTGGGGCGGCGTCGCTAGCGGCTATAGTGGTCGAGGTAACAAGAACAACAGTGGCGCAATCTTGATTGTCGTCGCGATCGTCGCCTATGCTGTCTATATTCTCACCACCCTCTTGGCACTACGGTTGACCCGTCTCAGAGAGAGCTACGCAGACGCGTACTCTGCATTTCTCACTCAGCAGCCGAGAGAGCTGGAGAGCGCTCTCACGAAGATTGCCTACGGTCTCTCGCTCGCGCCAGGCGAACCTCATGGAGCCCGAGCCTTCTTCATCGAGGACCCTGCCCAGGCGAAACAGGATGGCGCTAGCATCATGGACCAGAAATCGAAATATGATCGCGACAAGGATGGCGTCTTGAGCGAACGAGAACTGGAAGCGGCAATGGAAGCAGAGTCAAAGTCTACCTGGAGGAAAGCGGCTCAGCTCTTCATGACACATCCGCCCACCTACAAGAGGATCCTTATGCTCAGAGAGATCGAGCAGGACATGAACTCGGGAAACTTCCAGCAGAACAACGCGTACGATCACGTCTGACAGCTAGCGACCCGGTCGAATCTTGATGATTACAATAGAACTATAAACTGGGAATACCCGCTCGTTTGACGAGATCAAAGATGCCTCGGGTTCCATGGGCTCCTCTGAACGGCGGAGTATTCCTCATAGTTTTCGGTACCATAATGCTTCTCTCTCTCGTTGGCGTTGGAAACCTCAATCCGTTCACCGGCATCCCACTGGTCTTCTTGGTGTTCGGGATCTGGCTTATCATCGCAGCCCTCGCCCTGCCTGGCCCTGACGATCGTTATGCTCCCCCTAGATCAATGATCCTTGCATGGGGTGGAATGGTCGCTTTCCTCGGAGCCATATGGTACGTCGGCACTATCGCCCTCACCCTTGTGCCGATCGTCCTTCTCGTCGTCTTGGTGGTGGCCGGCATTGGCGCGGTTGGCTACGCTTTGACTCGAGCTGAGGCTAAGAAAGCGCACCCTACAGTCGCATAGGCCGTGTACGACTCCAAGGCCCGCTACGTCCGTAGCCTCTTCTCTAAAGTCCCGCTAGAATACGACCTGTTGCTTGGTCTCCTCAGTTTTGGCCAAGACAGAAAATGGCGGGCATTTGTTGTCGAACAAGCAGAGCCTCTACCGGACAGCGTCGTACTCGATGTGGCTACTGGTACGGGACTCTTGGCAGCGGATTTTGCGAACACGATCGGCAACGAGGGCTTAGTAGTCGGGGTCGATTTGACCCTGTCTATGCTTCAGACTGCAAAGGAAAGGCTGAGACAGAAAGCGCTGACTGGAAGGACCGACTGGGTATTGGCCCGTGCTGAGAACCTACCGTTCAGAGACGATTGTTTCAGGTCTGCGTCGATCAGCCTTGCGCTTAGAAACGTATCCGATGCGCGATTGACCTTGAGAGAGATGGCTCGAGCAACAACACCGGGTGGTGTAGTGATCTCTCTCGACTTTGCACGGCCCCAGAACAGGGCATTTCGATTATTCTACTACGACTACCTTCTAGGATTGTTTCCCATCTTCGGAAGAATTGTCTCAAAAGCTTGGGGAAGAACCCTATCATACCTTGGCCGTTCGATACTGAAATCTCGAACTGGCGCACAGATTGCGACTTTGATGGTGGAAGAAGGTGTCCGCGATACTAGACCTGTTCCGCTAACACAAGGAATCGTCTACGCGGTCTACGGAAAGAAGCGATAGTTGGCAAAAGCGAAAGTGAACAAGCTCGTTAATTTCAAAATGACTTCGAATCTTGCGTTGGTCCCGGACTCGCTGATTTCGGTCCAAGTTCGGATGGAGTCGCCCTACTGGCTCTACCGCGAAAGCTGAATGCCGCGAGTGCGGCCAGGGCGAGGAATGAAGCCGATGTTGTGCAGAACACTATTGTCGGGTCCAGGCTATAGAGGACCCCTCCCAAATAGGAGCCAGCAACGAACCCTAGGTTTTCCAGCGTCAGGTAAAATCCGTATTGTCCAGCCCTTGACGCGTCCTGCCTGCCGGTTGATAGCATAGAATAGACCACTGGGCTTGGCGCTCGTGCGCCTCCAACGAGGAATACTATTGGAAAGGCCAGAAATAGGTTTCTGACAAGCAGAACCCCGAAGAGACCGGTTGCTGACGCTGTTAATCCTAGGGCTATTGCGCCGCCCTTCCCACGAGAATCAGCTCTTCTTCCTAGAAGGATCCCGAAGACTGTCGCTCCGAGGGACTGTATCGCTCCGAGCAACTGAATGATTGATGGGCGCAGTCCTACGGCATCTTGGAAGTACAGAGGTATGAAGGGTATTGTGATACTGAATGCGAGTGCAGCTCCCACGAGATAGAGGAGGAGCATTCCCTCTCTCCGTGACCTAGGGAATTCTAATTTGGGAGTCTGAGGGTTCTTTCTTAGCGGGGGCTGAGACTTCATGAAAAATAGAATGATGGTGGACACTGTGAAGAAGACAAACGTGAGAAGGAAGATTTGGCGTAGCGAGATTAGATTGAGCAAAACGCTTCCAACTATTGGCGAGAAGACCAATCCCAGAGGGAAGGAGGCCCATGTTATTCCGAAATTTGTAGCTCTCTTAGCTCGGTCGGACGTGCCAGCAATGTAGGCGTAGAATGCTGGGAGGTTGAAGGCCGAAACTTGGAGAAGGATGACCCCCGGAATCACGTCAAACCAGCTTCTTGCAAAGTAGTACATCAGAGGCGGGGGTATGCCCATGGCCCAGCCGATGATTAGAATGGCTTTCAGCTCGTACTTGTTGGCAAGTATGGCTCCCGGTATCATGGTCAAAGCCACAGCCAAGAATCCAATCGAGAATACGAGGCCGACGTCGCTGGGGGTTGCGTTGAGGTCTTTCAGATACAGTGGCCAGATGTAGTTGTAAAGTCCTAGCCCGAAGGTCCAGAGGAATAGCGATAGGAAGAGGAACCGTAGGTCTCTAGGAAGGGTCCAAATCGAGGCCAAGAGGTTCAGCCTGTTCGCTGTCAGCAAAGTTCATCGGCCCTTTCTTTCTCAGAGACTTGGGAGTTGAAGGGTAGCGTGGTTTCCTTTCAAGGAATGACTCCCAGTGCGATCAAAATTCCGGATATGAAGAAGTATGAGCCAAATGTTAGGAGGACGACTCCCGCGATCAGGTCGAGGAGCCATCGGGGGACCCGCATGAGATAATCGTATGAGAACGCACACACGACGATCAAGAGAATAATGCTTGCTAGTGCACCAACAAGCGTCCATTCTAGGTTGAAGGCTCCGGCCGCAGCGAGGACCAGGCTTGCTTCGAATCCTTCTGTCATTGTGATGCTGAAAACTGGTAGTGAGTTTCCGACCGAGAACGGTATCTGGCCTTCTGGTGTTCTGAATCCTCCGCTGTGCTTGAGGTCTTTCTCAACGACTTCGTCGCTCCATTTTTCCATTTTTGCTCTGAATGATTTGCCTCGGAAGTAGTACTTGACGAATCCTCGGAGAAATCGGTAGGAAAAGTATAGGATGATCACTCCAGGTATCAGGTTGATCAGGGCGTCGGAAACCGTCTTCAATACGAGGAATGCTTGTTCGACTATCAGAAAGGTGACGATCGACCCGAGGCCTCCCAAGACTACGCCGAGCAAAACGTTTCTTCTGCCGATCTGCCTTATCGTGGCAAGGGAGAGGATTGCGACTTCGCTACCCTCTACTAAGACAGCTTTGAAGGCTAGGAGGAATGATGCGATGATTACAACGTCTATTCCAGCCAGGTATTTTCCCATCCCAAATATCGTGAGTTTGTCTCTAAACGTTCTCGGACTAATGCGTGCTCATATCTCTAACGGTGGACTTGCCTTGATTCAGGGTCTCTAGTCGCAATGCCTTCGGGGTTAGACGAGAAATTTAGTTAGTCTTTGGGTTCTGCGGATGCTTTGTTCTCGTCGCCTTTCTTGAAGTTTAGAGAGAGGGAGTTGACACAGTACCGCAGTCCTGTGGGTTGCGGGCCGTCCTCAAAGACGTGGCCTAGATGGCCACCGCATCTCTTGCACAGAATCTCAACCCTTTTCATAAGGAGGCTACGATCCGATTTTTCTTCAACATTCTCTTTTTCCGCTGGAGACCAGAAGCTGGGCCATCCAGTTCCGGAATCAAACTTTGTGTCGGATGAGAAGAGTGGCGTTCCGCACCCTGCGCAGACATACATTCCCTTTTCTTGGTTGTGAAGGTATTTTCCGGTAAAGGGTCTCTCAGTTGCCTTCTTTCTCAAAACCTGGTAAGTTTCGGTGTCTAACTGTTTCTTCCATTCTTCCTCGGATTTCTTCATACTCACTAGAGGGCTATTGCGGTAAATATCCTAATCGCTCTCGGAGGCATCCGTGACGGATCGAGAATCTTGTCCAATTGGCTAGCCTTTCTTCATACGGCATTTGCCTTTGAGAGATGTGGAGGTGGGCTCTGGGGTGCGTTTGGAGACTTGCCCCACAAAGGGGTTTGCTAGTTTTTCATCGCCTATGCTTGTCTCCGAGCCGTGACCTGGGTAGACGATGGTATCACCATCCAAACTGAACAGACGATGAGTTATAGAACGCACTAACGTGTCGAGATCTCCACCGGGTAGGTCTGTTCGCCCGATGGACTGGTTGAACAATGCATCTCCGGTTAACACATAGCCTCGACCTGCTAGACTAATACTGCCCGGAGAGTGTCCCGGGGTGTGTATCACTCTTACTCTATCCTGACCTATGGTTATCGATTGTCCGTCCGCGAGAAATTGATCCACTTTAGGCGGTGGCGGGACGCTGAAACCCATGAACTCGCGGACGCGGCTCTGCATAGACTCGAGCATGGAGAGATCGTCACGGTGGATCAGAAACGGAATCTTGAGCGCGCTACGAATCGCCCCCACCCCAAGTACATGATCGAAGTGCGTATGAGTCGCAATGATCTCGCTGGGCTTGACTGCGATGTCGTCGAGGAACCGGAGTATTCTTTCCGGTTCGTCGCCTGGATCTATGATCAATGCAGTCGAGTCTGATTGTAGGATGTAGCAGTTGGTTTGTAAGCGCCCAACTACAAGCGTGTGTAGTTTGATCATTTCGAGGCCCGTTTGCGATATTCCCTAGGGAGAATATGAACCTGGAGCGGGGGCTCTGTCAGGGAAAGCCCTCTAAGAGGACCCGTCGCCGGCTCAATATTTTCACAGTGGCTGCCACATGGGCAATGAAAAGGAGCGTGGAATGGCGCCGTTAAAAAAGCGGTTCACAGCGAGTCCCTCCGATCTAGAACGTATGATGGGAAATAGGCCGTGAAAGTCTTGTTAGTTGTTCCAGTAGGGCCTGGTTGCTATGAACTGTAACTTGGCTTCGAGGAGGTCTCTATAGAATTCATCATTGCTCTCATGCATTCTTGACAGGACTCTACCGGCTGTCTGCGGTCCGATTCCATACACTGATTGGGCGATCACGGCTCTCTTCCCGTATGCAATGACAAGATCTGCTGAACGGCGCGCTCTGGTCAAAGCTTTCTGCTCGTTCTCGTCCAGCGGCTGTTTGTCTCGCTTCTTGTGAAGAGTGATCGTCGCGTAGCCGCTGGACCAGAAGAGGGGTGCTAGAAGTTTGGAGTTGCAATTCTGGCAGAGTGGGTGTTCGGGAAGACCAGCGATCGTAACATCTGTCGTGAGTTTGCCACAGTCGAAGCACAACATGTCGATGGTTCGCCCCTCGATCGAAATGCGCAGTCGATTCATATTGTCCGCTACTACGTTCTCCGGTGCGATTAGCTCTGGGATGTCCACGTGTCGGTAGAGGATGTGATAGGCGAGTGGTGTGGGCTTGTCTTTGGACCTGAAGAATCTTAGATCCATCTTTTTCTCTTTGATCTGTTTGAAGATTTTTTTCACGCCGTCGAAGTCAGAGTGTTCCGTCAGTGCTTCCCTTATCGTCTCGTCGTAGATGGGGGTGAGTCGAAATCTCAGCATCAATTCTTTCATTGCATCTCCATACATGAGTCGTCCGCGGCTCAGTGCTCCGAACCTTTCGGCGATATGTTTCATATGGAGTTGCCATGGGAAGTGGCGATGGAGCACTCCGTGGCATGCTCCGCCTAGTACAGGTTCTTCGATCCCGAAGACTTGTTGCAGGAATAGATCTTCCAGGTCCAAGTCGGAAGTGTCAGCGGTCATTTCGAAGAGAATCCTGTAAGCGTCTGACCACCACATTCGGACGAGGCCTTGGCGGCGAAAGAGTTCTTCGATAACTTCTCCGAGGGTGAAGTTGAGTATGTCTCCGAGATGGGCGTGAATTATGATGTATCGATCAAAGCCCTCGATGAGGACTCGCTGATCGGTTGGAACTGGTGCACCGGCGGCCTTGTGGGCTTCTATTTCTCCAATCAGCCGTCTGAGCCCGTAGGTCTCGCAAGGCCAGCGGTGGGAGAGGGTTTCAATCGCTGTCGATTCGGCCGAGTTTTCGTTAAGCAACTGATCCGCAATGGCCCGGTAGACGCCAACCTTGGTTGCGAGGGCGCGGGGCACGGGGAGTATCTGGCCGTCCCATCCCGGGATGGCAGCTGTGGGATCGATAATGGGAAGAACGTAGACCTTTCCATCGTCTGTGATCTGTTTGATCTGCCAGACTCGCCCCTTAACGATAAAGTTTAGTCCAATGCGTGCCTTGGTAATCATGAATTCTTCGCCAAGGATGCCAACGTTTTGCTGGCTGGTGAGGTCCACAACCAAGTAACGGCGTTCGTCGGGGATCATGCTCAGATTTTCGAAATAGTAGAACCGGGTCCTAGACGTGCGGTAGAGTGCGCTTTCATCTCTCTTGAGGTAACCCATCTTACGCATGAACTCGATTACCTGATCCAGCGGACCATCTTCCAGGTCTTGGTACGGGTAGGCCCTCTTGATGATGCTCTTAGCTCGTGAGATCTCAAGGCTTCCATCCGAGTCCATCAGTACTCCCGCAATCTGATGGGCGAGCACGTCCAATGCTCCAACGTGGATGTTGGTATGTTCTAATTGTCCCCCCTTCGCCAGCTCGATAACTCCAACAGATTCCAAGAGGTCTTCGGTCGAGACCGAAACGAGAACCCCATGTGAGGTTCTCGCGAGAGTATGACCGGATCGTCCCACTCTTTGCACTAGGCTGTTTACTTGTCTTGGGGACATGTATTGGACGACAAGGTCGACGGATCCAATGTCTATTCCCAACTCCAGAGTGGAGGTGCAGACGAGACCCTTGATTTCTCCAGTCTTGAATGCTTCTTCGACTCGAACTCTTTCTTCTCTCGGTAGTGAGCCGTGATGGACCATTATTTTTCGATCCATCATGTTGAACTTTGATCCGAGCAGCTCGGCGTTGACTCGGCTGTTGACGAAGATGAGAGTCGAGTCGTGCGCTTCCACCAGATCATCGACGAGTGTAAGTCGTGCCGCTGCCTCGGGTGTGGTGTAGAGTCGTCGAGCGAGGTCTCGATCCTCCTCTCCTGGAGGTGGATATTCTACCTTGTACCTGGTCGACTTGTTGAGTGGAATCTGTACTACCTTGACAGGCTGATTGCCTCCAAGGAATAGTGCGATCTCTTCGGGGTTGCCTACTGTAGCTGAGAGTCCTACTCTCTGGAAACCGTTGACGCAGATTTCTCTGAGTCGTTCGAGGCCGACGGTCAGTTGAACTCCTCTACGGTCGCCTGCTAGCTCGTGAATCTCATCGACTATAACGGATATCACATGTCGCAGATGTTCCCTCATGCGTCTGCCAGGCAATACAGCTTGGAGTGTTTCGGGTGTTGTGATCAGAAGATCTGGGGGTTTGACTGCCATCCGTCTCCTATCTTTGGCCGGGGTGTCTCCGTGTCGGACCTCGACCGAGAAGCCGAGCTTGCTAGACCACGTTTGGAGTCGCTTGAGGAGATCTCGGTTTAGCGCCCTCAGAGGTGTGATGTAGACAAGTGAGATGCCTTGTCTGTCATTATTCCGGATCATTCTATCGATTAACGGAAGTAGTGCTGCTTCGGTCTTACCTGAACCTGTGGGGGCAATTATGAGGACGTTGTTGCCTTGAGTGATGAGAGGGATGGCCTCAGTCTGTGGTGGAGTGGGTGTTGAGATTCCTGTTTCCTGGAGCAGTCCTTTCAGTGAGGGAGAGAGGAGGGCGAAGGCTTCCGGAGCCATGGACGCCAATGGTGGTTGATAGGATTGGAGAGCTCGGAGATAAACTTCCTAGGCGACCAAAAGTATCGTTCTTCTAAGTCTTATTTCTTCTCGGTTATTTTCTTCAAGAAGTCCTTGTAGTCCGGAGCTTTCATGAGACCAGGCAATTCTTTCTCCAAATCCTCAGGCTTGATTATTGTGATCCATCCTTCTCGGTAGGGGTTCTTGTTGACCAGTTCGGGAGCATCGGAGAGCGTGTTGTTGACCTCGATTACAGTTCCTGAGATGGGGGAGTAGACGTCAGCGACGGCTTTTACTGATTCGACTGTGCCGATGTTCTGCATCTGGCTTACCTTGAGGCCTATTTTTGGAAGGTCGACGTATACGATTTCGTGCAATGAGTTCTGAGCGTAGTCTGTTACTCCTACTCTGCATTTGTCTCCTTCAAGCCGGACCCATTCGTGCTCTTTCGTGTAGTAGACATCTTCTGGAACCTTGTACTCATCTTTCAACCCAGGGTCCTTCAGAATCTATGCAATGGTGCAATTCGGTATAAAGATTCCAGGAAGGATTATTCTTGATCCGCCATGGACTTCGTCTCTTCCCTCCGGATCGATAGGGAAGAAATTGTGCGGTCGGAGGCTTTCTCTCTCGCGTTCTTATTGTCGTATTTGTTCGAGGAGTCCTGAGATTTCCGTCCAGCTCTCGACCCTGAAGACTTGGCGCAGTTCAGGGACGGTTCGGTTCCATGGCCGACTGTAGAGTATTCCCCACATCTTCGGGTTGCGCGAGATAAGAGGCATCAGTTCTGGTGCGTCGTCGATGTACACATCATAGTTGAGAAAGATCTTGTCTTTCCAACCTGGCACCCGTACGAATCGCTCATAGAGTATCTTATGTTCGGCGAGCCAGTTCTTGGCCGCGCTTACGCTCTCTTTACTGCGCCCAGTAACTACGTCAATCTGTCCCGAACGGGATATCTTTCGGACTTTTTCCGCCAGTCTTGGTTCTGTAGGTGGGATGCTTTCCCAGTCGTCCCACGCCTCGTCCAAGAACTGGAAGAACTGCTCCCTGCTGATTCCCAGCTTGCGCCAGGACGCCCACGTATCTAGATCGGCAAGCTTGAAGCTCGTGCCCAGAAACTCGTTGGCGCGATTACACCACGCTTCCATCGTCTCAGCAAGGACCCCATCGAGGTCGACCGCGATTCTCAAGCGCTCGTGTTGGGATCTAGACAATTGACAATGTCAAGTTTGGGCGCGAGAGTCTTTAACCTTAGGCGAAGCCCGGTTAAACATGCCGCGAGAGATGACCGTCTTAGAAGGGATCAGCTCTCTTAGGTCAGTCCGGAAATTCAAGCCTGACCCAGTCGCCGAGGACAAGATTCGGATTGTTCTTGAGTCTGCCTCGAAGGCTGCCTCTGGGAGTAAATACTCAGCCATGGGAATTTGTGGTGGTTCGCGATACGAAGGTGAAAGCTCGTCTCAAGAAGCCTATGTTGAGAACATGGCTTGAACGGCTGGCGAGCAGTCCAGGAATGTCTCCTCGGACGCGGGATGTGTATGACGAGGCTACCGATATGCTTCGGAACACCGAGAAAGTACCTGTCATGATCTATTGCTGCGTCGACTTGAGCAGGGTTGGCAAGAGTGAGGAGGTCCGATATGCGAGTATCTATCCAGCGGTCCAGAACCTTTTGCTAGCAGCCCACGCGCTAGGTCTCGCCACATGCTTGACGGTCCACGGATCGACGTCGACTCGTGGAGAGCCAGAGGTCAAGAAGATCCTTGGAATCCCGGACCATGTTAAAGTTGCCTGTCTGATCTATCTTGGCTTTCCAGCCATGAGACTTGGTCCTCCTAAAAGGAAGCCCATGGAGAAATTCGTCCACTACGACTACTGGTAAGTCCTGTAATCAAAAGGGCATTCTGACTTCCAAGCCCAGAATGAACCCCATTTTTCGATCTGGAACATGGCTCGACTCTCGCCCTTAATTCGTTCGGGAATGGTTCTAGATTTCCCGTCTTTTTGCCTTTTCATCTAAGCCCGGACCCTGCCCCGAATCGTCTGTCTCGCCCATTATTACTGCCAGACAGGAAATCTTCTCTAGAAAAAGGGGAGGGGGGGTATTGTACAGAGCATCTCACGACGCGAGAGTGGCTCTACCGAAACCGTGTTTGCCGGTAGTCTTTGCCTGATAGTGAGACTTCTACTGTTCGCTACCGGTCGAAGTCCCTGTGTTATGCTCATCTGGTTCGAAAATGGAACTATTATCTGAGAAGATCGAATTGGTTTCCGTTTGGGAAGATCCGAAGAGTGAGCTGTCTGAGGGCACCTGCCAAGACGGCAATGTTGCGTCGGGGCTCGCTACGGTATTCGCAGACTCTGTTTTCGTCGGAGGCTTGGGTTTCTTTCCTTCCTTGACGTACACTACTACAATCTTGTATGATTCGTGGCAGCTCTTGCATCGTCCAGCTTGGACTATTCTCTTGAGTTTGAGAGTACGAGTCTTGCACTCCGGACAATCGATGAAACGGCTTCGTGCAACGGGTTCTTCCTGGTTGACGGTCTTCATCTGCGCGATGCCTCAACCCGTGAATCTCGGCATAGCTATTCTGTAACCAGTGCCGAAGACTAATCGTCACCTCTTCCCTCTCTGATATCTAAGACGCACTTTTCCCTCTGCTGATCCATCTGAATGTTTCGGGCATCAATGGAAAAATGGGTAGTCCCGGATTTCGCCCTGCGTGGGTTTTGACACCCTTAAAAGTAACATAGGACAGGAAATCTGGATATCAGGGAAAGGGTCGAAGTTGAGCCAGCCGAGCAGCTCGTTTTACGACAGGGCGAAGTCCCAGACCAAT
>WNGR01006619.1_pt1 | contig 12903 bp, 23 predicted proteins | sample 5407581 | NCBI WGS metagenome assembly WNGR01 (sample SAMN13153383, study PRJNA577476) | soil metagenome | isolation source: 80 cm soil or saprolite under Garry oak tree replicate 2 | place: USA:California | collected 2016-06-15 | reverse complement strand
TATCTCTTCGAATCACAGCAGTACTCCATCTCTAGGACCGAGTCACCCTTTGCCCTCCCTAAGGGTGCGAGAGAGGGCCCTTTTGCTTTGCTCCTCGCCGGCAGACAACATACGTTCTGCGTCCCTGGTAGAGATCCCCACTATATCTGGTAGAGCCTTGCTCCCATGATCTTGTTCATCACTATACTGAAGTCTTGATACGACTTCACTCCTGAACAAACTGAATCGCGCACGTCGCACGATAACACTGGCTGTGGCGTTACACAGCCCCTACTCTAACTACAGCCTCTACTCTAACTACAGCCTCTACTCTAACTACAGCCTCTACTGTACCTACAGCCTCTACTCTAACTACAGCCCCTACTCTAACTATAGCCTCTACTCTAACTACAGCTCCTACTGCAACTACAGCCTCTCTACAGTCTCTACAGTGACTATACTAGTCTCTATTGTGACTACAGTGTCCACTGTGACTACAGTCTCTACTATGACTACAGTGTCCACAGTGACTACAGTCTCTACTATGACTACAGTGTCCACAGACAGTTTCTACAATGTCTACAAGGGTTTCCAGGCATTGCTCTCAAGCTTCTACAAATCAACTACTAAATTACTATGATGTCTACAATATCTACAGTCTCTACAGTCTCTACAAGGATTTCCAGGGTTTGCTGATGTAAGAATATTTCTTTTTTTTAAAAAGAATAATGTGGATGTACTGCAACTTCTGCACAATTGTGTTTTGTGTCAACCTATTTTTCCATATCATATTGTACTTGTCACATGTTGGCCATGTCATGTGACACAATGAGACTCATGGGCTAACCTTGGGCTACAAATTAAAAAGGCTTCACTTGACCTCTATCCAAAGAAACCATCTTCAGCATGGCCCACACCAAGCAGTCAGCCAGGCAACCCTGACCCCCCCTTTCACCTTAATGCCTTGCAGAGATCTGTGCATGAATGTGCTTCATGTCCACTGCCAAACCCAAAAAAAAGAGTGCTGTCCACTGGAAAAGGAGGAAGATTAGGGACATCGACCTCACCAAAGAAATCTGTGACCTTCAGCATGAGATTGTGCTTCATTCTACTTCAGAGACTCCCCCTTGTACAAAGGATGGCCAAACTCTGGCTTGTGATGAACAACCCTGGACACAGGAATGCAATGAGCCTGAAAGGGGCAACCCCACAATGTTGTGTGCTCATAGATTGCAGTCGATCTCTATGGCAATGAACAATTGAGATCACAGGATGGTAGTCAGGACTGGGAGCTGGGAGAGTGAGAACAATGGTCAGTATGCAAACCACACTGTAATATATGTCCAATTGACATCTGCTAGTGTGCTGTATTTTATAGGCCCAAACTTGACTGGTGTCATCACAGGTTACCTCTGTGCCACATCATTTCTTTTCCTTTCTTTCTGCCTTGTATCCATCATTCCATCATTCTCTCTATAATAGTGACTGGCTTTCATATGTATCATGAAATCTCCAATGGAAATTCTACTTTATTTCAGCAATGTTTCTAGTACTGTCTACTTTATTTTGCAAACATCAATGCCAGAATTTTTAAAAGTCCTACAGATGGTCTGTGAAGCAGCAGCAATGGCAATTGTTTAAACACACACCACAGGAACTGCACAGGTGCCCACTAGTACTCCAGCTCTGAAAATGGTCACCCATGCTTCTGCATGGCATGTAACTTTGCAAGGGTGGCCACTTCAGTCAGGAATGCATCCTGCTTGAGTTTCTACTAAGGCCATGTGTGAGTGCAGCACACTGGGGAACACTAGAGATGAGCTACAATGAGCTCTCCAATATCTGAAATGTGAGGGGAGAAGTCTATTCTTGTCCAAGCACAGGAAAGTGGACCAGAGGAGTGCACAGAGCAGGGAAATGCAGGATAGTGCAGGAACATGGCATGTACAGAGAGCGCAGGCAAGCAGAGTGGGGAAAACTGTAAAAATAGCCTTTTCAGGGCTCAAAGAGAGAATAGGCATATCAATGCAAAGGACATGAGCAGCATGCATCCTTGTGTGGTGGTTAGTGCAAGGGATGAAGGAACATTTGTGTCCTGTCCATCTCTCCTATGATCGTAATTTCATTGTTGACAGTTCCCTGTTCAAACCACTGATAGATTCTCATTGTGAACATGTCGGAAGAGGTGTCTACTGAGTTCATGAAGCCTGTCATGATCAATATTGCTATGAGAGGGTCTGGGTTCAAAGGGGTTGATGTGGTAGAGTTAGGAGAAGAGATGTGCATAAGTTGCAGGCCAGAATGTGAGAGCAAGTTGAATGTGGTATGTTCAATCTGTAAGTGGTGCACTAGGGGTCACTTGAGCTCTCAAACATTCTAAGAGACTGATACCTGAACCAAGCAGTGAGACGATAGCACAAAACAGTGGGAACTGTTCAGGATAAGGCTCAACATTCACAAGAAAGAACGTGCTGGAAGCAGTCATCCCAAGAGTGTTTATTGTGTGGGTGAATAACATGGGCAAGGGGATGGATAGGAGGACTTTAGGAGGGAGCAGGTTAAGCAGCCAGCCTAGACATGAGATGTGTGAGAGTAAGAGGAGAGTCAAGATCAAAAACAAAAATGAAAACAAAACTTGTTGGATTGAAAGACAAAGAAAGGTCATTTGAACCTGACAGAATATGTGATAGTGGGTGGGGACAAACATGACCAAAGACCACAAATTGAGAGAAATGAGTTAGTAGAATGTGAAATGAGAAGAAAGATGAGCTTCCATCTTGATGATAAAAGGGAGCAGTGCAAAGCAAATGGTAACTCAGATGTTGTCAAGTGAAGGCCAGCCCCAAACAGTTGTCAGATTCACACAAGGGAGGAAGCAGACACAGAGAAAAAGGGGGGGAAACTCAACTGACTACTCCAATGCAAATCCTAGAGTCTTAAATACAAGTACCTAGAGTTAAACGCAACATAAACACAAGACAAGAAGAAGACAAGCACAAGTAAAAGTAAAGATAACAGAGGTGGTGAAGAGAAACACATAGCTTTGAATATACAGTAATTGTGCGACAGTCCAATGACTTCAAGCATACAGGGAATGTGAAAGCATCAACAAAGTGTTGAATTTGTGGGACCTCAACAACCCAATGGGGAAATGGCCCAATGGGGAAACATGCCCCAAAGGGGAAACATGGCCCAAAGGGGAAATGGCCCAAAGGGGAAAGTGTGGGTCCATACTAGAAAATGACCAGACTGGGGTTTGAACCCAGGACCTCCTAGTTATATACTGGGTGCTCTAACCACTGAGCTATATGGCCCTGAGTACAGGGTGTTGGTTTCAGACTCATATCAACTATGTGACAGATTGCTTATCCAACACAAAGGGTGTTGGTGTTGCAGTATGAGGTGAATAAAAAAAAGCTAGGAGTCAGTGAGCAGAAACATATATCCAGCAGTCTCATTGTCAAGGGGATGGCATTTATTGACATAGGCACATGCACAGGGCATGGACAAAGGGTGCTGGTGTCAAAACACAAGTGAAACAGAAAAGAGAATTGCAGAGCAGTGTTTCAGTGAGTGGGTATGCACATAATTGTAACTGTGCATGCTGGAAGCAGCTGGCTAGGCAAGTGTGCTTGTGACCACATAGCTTTTTCTTCAGACAGATGCACTTAGGTAAGGAAAGTGTTTGCTCATGCTTAGAACAGATACCATTTTGGATTGCACGCTTGCCAAGCAAGGTGATTCCACAGTTAGAATCACATCACTACTCCATCCGTGTGCGACTCTATTTCACTGGACCAATTCTTCAACAATCAGCAAGACAGAATTGCTTACACTTTTCTGGTCTTCCTCCAATTATCAAGAGCAGCTTCAAAACCTAAGATGGCCAATGTCCTGTTTGATCCAGGTTGAGCGGCAGTTCATGAACTTTGGTCTGCACTGTGGTTTAGAGTAGGCTATGGGTGGGTGATTGTTCTTGGATGGTCTCTTACTTATAATAAAGACATTATATCATACAGACATATCTTCTTCTGTGTAATACTGTTTTCCTCTAAGAGGTGAACATGATGCATTCTGATAGGTGCCAGAACCAGTCTCCTTTGTCTATACATTCTTTTGGATCCCGATCATGGCCAGCATTAAGCTTCCAGATATAGAGAACAATACCATAAGCAAGCCTCTTAAAACTAGAAGGTTGCTCACCCATGTTCCCACCCTGCCACATGTCTCCATCATCCAGTGCCAGTGATGATGATGACAATTGCTTTTTGGTTCAGCTCAAAAGTAGTGAGATGTCTCCTAAGGCTCCAAAAGTGAGCTTTACCTTCTGCTTCAACAAGGGTACTGAGTCTATGCTATGCAGATGATCCTCTGGCAGAGATTCACCATGAGATGGTATCATCTGGGGCAAGACAGAAGATTAACAAACCTGGCAAAGGCCATGGAGTAAGCTGTATGAGCTTGATCATGATGTGACATTCATCGCAGTTGACCACCCTGTCACTAGCCAGCCTATAGACAATTATACTGCTCATGCGGCTGCTTCTGGCTCTAGGTAGTCTTTTTCTCATTGCTATGCTACCATCTGCCTCATCTAACCTGCACAATATTTTGCTTTGAACAGTGCCAACACGATAACACATTTGATTGCAGCCATTCTGCAACCACATACATCCTCCCCTTCTATACTCATCATCGCCCATGCCATGGCCAACCTGATGGCAGCAAAATTTAGTGGGAATGACCTTGACCAGGTGTTGAGTGCTTACCTCAACTCCTTGGCCATTTCCCCTCAGATGAAGCAAGCAATTTTTCCTGTGTTGCTTGGAATTGCAAAGTTCACAGAAGCACATGCACAAAAGTGCATGCACCACATATGCTCCTGTCCTTTCCACCCACATGTTCTCATCACATCATCTGTGCTCCAGTGTTGCTCAGTTGCAGGTGGTAATCAGGCATGATGGGTTAGAAGACTGAGGGCTTGGAGGACTTGGTGGGGAGGGAGAAGACTTGAAGGGAGGCTGCTTGGCTCAACAACAGAACTTGGCTACTACCAAGGATGAGTGGTGCTTAGACAGGAGGGGCACTCGCTCTTGAAGAGTGGAGGAAGAAGCAGGCAGGAGGATGTCACAAAGTGGACAGTCTAAGGGACTGTCCATTGTATTGTGCTAGCTTATATACGTAGAGGGGTGGTCTGTGTGTAGGTTTAGGGCAGGCTTAGGGCTGCCTGTTGGGTGCTGTGGAATACTGCAGAAAGGAACATTTGAGAGACATCTAATAATAGCATCCAATGGGAATAACATGTAAGAGTGGTACGATCCAGTTGACCAATCAGAATAACACAAGGGAAGTGGTATGACTCTGTCAACCAATCAGAATAACACAAGGGAAGTGGTACGACTCTGTTGACCAATCAGAATAACACAGGGAGAATGGTACAACTGCCCTGCAGTTGATTGCACCATTGTGGTGTGACTGCTCCACAGTCCAATAGGATAAATCCATGGGATGGTATAACTTGGCTCTGCACATGTCCTGACACATGACTTGGTAAAGACAGGGTAACCACATGACCTGTCACGTGATTGTTGGAGTATGGAATTCAAACTCCGCTTTCGGATTTCCTCTTTAGGAAGGTGATTACATAAGGCTGGCCCAACATGGACTGGTCTTAGACACCTGAGTCATGACCTGAGTTTATAGGTTCATGACAGTATCCCCTTTTTAATGCTGTGCTGCACCATTAGCACTAAATGACTTGGGTTTGGGGGCACTGGGGTGGTCCTTGTGGAATTTCTGGACCAGGGCTCAGGAGTGGGTCATCTTGGAGGCAGAAAGCCAGGAATTCTCAGAATCAGGGTATCCTTCCACTTGATCAGGTATAATATCCCATTGCAGTTCAGGGATATTTTGGACTGCAGGACCTTTTCAACTTCATAATGTTCATCTTTACCTTGGATGATCTTAGGAAGGGGTCAGGTGAAGTTTGGTCTGTGGGTGGTGTTCTCATGATACAGGGAGATCAAGGAATTGTGGAAGACTGGATGAATGTGCTAGCTCTTTGGCAGTTGGAGTTTGCAGTTAACTCCCCAGGTAGATAGGATCTTGAAAGGCCCATGTCATCTTGGGGCCAGCTTAGCTTTGGGATGTGTGGTGTGGATGTTGGTTCCTTCCAACCAGACTAAGTCTCCTATCTTGAATTTTCAGAACATGGTGGGTGACTTGGAATTTCTTATAACTTCTGCTGCTACCTTCAATGCTGAAGTAACTTTGGAGCAGATTTGGTTCAGGGTGTTCAGCCTATCTTTAGCTGCAGGGATCCTTGTTGTGAAGTGGATGGGGGGAATGAACTCTGGTTTGTACCCATACCACACTTCAAAGGGTGATTTCTTAACAGCACTATGTTGCTGAACATTGTGTGCAAATTCCATAAATGGGATCAACTCTGCCCAATTATCTTGTTGGAAATTGCAGAAGATGCAGAGGTACTGCTCAAGTTCCTGGTTGACTCACTTGGTTTTGCCATTGGTTTGTGGATGGAAAGCAGTAGACATGGTGAACTTGACTCCAAGTTTGCTCCAAACTTCCTGCATCACTTTTGATGCAAATTGGGGTCCTCTATCAGAGATTACTTGTCTTGGTAATCCTGTTCTTCACCAGGTATTTTCCAGGTACAGCTTTGCCATTTCATCTGCTGTAATGGTCTTGTTGCACAGGGAAATGATGGTAGCTTTACTGAAGTGATCTATGACCACAAACCATGAGTTGTAACTGAGGGACATGGGGAGGTCAGTGATGAAGTCCATAGTGATGGTTTCCCACACTCCTGTGGGAATCAGGTTGGGTTGCAGGGGTACTTTGGTTCTGGGTTTAATCTTCATAGCTTGACATGTGGCACACCCATCCACATAGCTCTTCATGAAGGTGGACATTCCAGGCCACCAGAAGTCTTGAGATATCAGCTCATAGGTTTTCCATCTTCCTGGATGCCCTATAGCAATGTGGTTGTGGTATTTGCTAGTGATCTCTCACTGCAGTTCCTCATTCTTAGGAATGTAAACTTGTCCTCGAAATAAGATGACTCCATCTTCCAGGTTCCACTCTTCCAATCCCTTGGTGAGTGATTGGGGGCTGCTCTTTAGCAGGGTTTCTAATGCTTCACTGACTTCTTTATCATAAGTTTGCGTTTCTTGGATGCATTGTCGCAGGGTGGTGTCTTCTAACACCATGAGGGTTTGTCACTGTGTTGCATTGATGGAAAAATATTTCATATCCAGGAGCACATGCTTTTTATCATCACCCGCTATCCCCTTTTTATGATCTGGATGCCAGGACAGTGCATCAGACTTGTTCTGAATACCAGGCTTGTGGATGATGATGAACTGGAATCGCAAGAGGAAAAGGGCCCATTGGGCCTGTCATTGGGAAAGCTTCTGCTTTGTCATAAAATAGACCAAATTCGCATGGTCGGACCAGATTTTGGTGGTATCACTACATCCCTTGAGGTAGTGTCAGAATGCATGAAGGGCATGGATGATTGCAAGTAACTCTTTATCACAAATTTCATAGTGGTGCTCTGCTGGAAGGAGAGACTTGGAAATAAAAGCAACTGGATGCCATCTGTCAAGTGCATCGGGTTGTTCCAGAATGGCCCCCATAGCGAAATCACTAGCATCAGTGATGAGTCAGAATGGTCAGGAGTGGTCAGGGAGGGCCAAAACAGGGGCTGTGGTGAAAGCTCAGATGAGGGCTCAGAAGGCAGTTTCTGCAGGGGTATCCTAGACAAATGGGGTATCCTTCTTTGTAAGGTTGAACAGGGGTCTGACAATGGTGGAATAATTCTTGATAAACCATCAGTAGAAGTTACAGAGGCCTAGGAAGGCTTGAAGTTCTTTCAGGGTACACAGGGTAGGCCACTGGTCAATACCAGCAACCTTTGCAGGATCCATGGAGACTTGACCATTGGAAATCACAATTCCAAGGTATTCAATGGAGGTCTGTGCAAACATGCACTTTTCAGGTTTCAGGTAAAGGTCATGCCATTCAAGGACTTGTAGGATGGCATCTGTTAACTTGGAAAGGGGGGTTGTATCTTCCATGAAGATCAGGATGTCATCAAGGTAGACCACAACATGTCCACCATTGATCAGGGACTTGAAAATTTGGTTCATGAATGTCTGAAATGTTGCTGGGGCATTGCAGAGACTGAATGTCATTATGGTTGGCTCAAAAAGGCCTAGAGAGGTCTTGAATGTGGCTTTGTACTCATCACCCTCACAAATTTGGATGTTGTTATATCCCCATCAGATATCCAACTTGGTGTAATAGTGCACATCATGAAGTTTGTCAATCAACTCAGGAATGAGGGGCAGGGGTGCTTGGTTTTTGATGGTCATGTCATTTAGAGCACAGTAGTCCTGTATCAGGCAAAGTTTTCCATCCTTCTTGTCAACAAAAAAGAAGGGGCTGGCCATGGGGGACTTGGAGGGGTGAATGTAACCCCATTTCAGGTGTTTAGAGATGTACTCCTTGAGTGCATTGGCCTCTTTAGGCATCAGGTGGTAAATTGAGCAGTTCTTCATACTGGCTCCAGGTTTCAGATCAATCACATGATCCCAGGGTTTGTGTGCAGGTAGACAATGTGAGGCTTCCTCACTGAAAACTTTCATATAACACTGAAAGTGACTTGGGATGTGTTCAACAGAGGGTTTGGGGGCAGTCTTTGCCACCAACTGGGTGCTTGTGGTGGTCTTTGCTTGGATTGCAAGATGGTTGTATTTCTAGAAACTGTGACTCCACAGGTAGGGTTCCACACCCTGGTTAGCAAATGCTTGCTCAGAGGCTTCTTTGGCATTAGAAGCTTGTTCAGGTCCTAGCTCTAGGATGTTGATTGTGGTGCTGCATGTTTGGGGTACTTGGGAAGAAAGAACTACAGGCTTTGTAGACAGGGTGCAGCTGTCAGGGCATCTTGTGAATGCAAGGTTGGGTGTTGCCCAGTTGATCTCAGGATTGTGTGCATGGAGCCAATCCATTCCTAGGATTATATTGTGCTCCCTAAGGGTCGTGATGTAAAACTCAACAGTTTCATTGTGGTAGGCATCCTCTGCCATTCTGATCCATAACTTTTGGATTGTGGTATTCTTGACTGATCCCATTTTGTTGGGAGACCCATCCACATTTCTAACTGGTAAGGGTCATACTAGAGTTCAAAGAGTTAGTCCATTCACATGCGTGAACCCATCATCCATGATGATGCCCTCTGCGCCACTATCAAGCAAGGTGTGGGCACTGATTTCTCTGCCAGACATTTTCCCTACTAGTGTCACCCTGAGAATGATAGAAGGTGCTCGCCTATTCCATATTGTCTCACATGGTACATGCTCAGCTCCAAGTGTCTCTAGTAAGGTACAGCCACTAATAACGCAACTGGCCAACATACTTCCAACCTACAGTGCTGCAGTGGAAGGACCTAAAAATCCTCATTGATAGGTGTCAATTGTGGACGCGTGTCCAGGGAATATGGAAGTATCGCTCGATACATTGCTCCAATTTGAGCTGGGTGATCATTGGGGGCTTCCTCTAGATCCTCTTCTTCAACATAGGCACCTCATGCCCTTGCACTGTTGGCTTGACCACCTTGGGTCTTCATGGCTGCCATTCTCACTTGGCATTCTTGGAGGATGTGGCCAGGTTTACCATAGTAAAGACACAACTTGTTCTTGAAACAATACTCTTATTCTTCCTTGGTAAGCTTACTTCTGCTTTTGGGTTTCTCAAATTGGGATAAAGGGGTGTTGACATTAACACTGTCATCTTCAGTCAGGATCACTCTTCCAGATGTCGTTTGTCTGGACAGGGTACATGGGGAGTTGCTATAGGTGTTTCATGGTGCATGCAGCTGCCATACATGGTCAAAGTCTCTTGCTTTCTCTACAAGAGTGGCCAGGGTCATTGGGAACAGGGAAAGGCTCATAAGTTTTCCTAACAGGGCTCCAGGGATCGCTTGTTGGAATGCATACATCTGCATTGCATCATTCACGCCACTCTGCATGGTGTGGGTGGACCATTCTTGGTACCAATCATTGAAGGTTTGATTACCCATCTTTAGGGTATACATCAGGTTTGTAGCTTCCAAAGCTGTATGCATGGGGATAAAGTGTTCTCAGAAGGTCATTTTGAAGTCATTCCATGCTCCAAAGGTAACAGTGGCTCTGCTGACTGGGTTTAAAGCAGCTTTCTGCTTATCCTGGGCCCACTGGCCTGCTGGGGTGCCCACTTTGAAATATGTTAGGGCCATGGAAATCTTCTTATCATTGGTGTCAAAGATTGCACTATTCAGGTGGAAGTAATTTTCCAAATTATTCCAAAAGGCTTCAGCCTTCTCGGGTTTGCCATCAAGGGCTTGGGTGCTGTGCCAAGGAGCTTTACTGGGTTGGTGGCCATGATTACAGGTGCTTGCACTGGGGGAACTTGAGGGGAAATTACAGGTGCTTGCAGTAAAGGAACTTGAGGGGGAACCAGAGGGGAAAGTGGAGAGACCCTGGAAAATGCCAACAATGGGGATTGTGGGATTGGAACTCTGGTTAAACTGTGGGATCTGCTGGTGTAACCTTGGAAAGTGGTTGTTCAGGGTGTAGGTAGGTGTACTTGGAGGGGAGATGCAGGAGTACTAGGGAGTGCTCTGGGGACTGCGACAGGGGTTTGCGGATGCAATAGTTGCCCAACTACAGTGGTAATGCTCTGGGTGAAACTTTCTAAAAGCTAGGAGACCTCTTCTTGCTTGTCCTCTGAGCCTAGGTCATCTTGGGGGCATCAGCAAGAACACAGGTTACTGCCAGACTTTTTACTGGTGCCCAGCAGGAAAGCAGTGCAAGTTGCACAAGTTCACAAGTCAAATGTAGGGTTATTATTTAATATAAATTTTAATAATATAAATTTAGTTGATTAAATTTAATCTCTTTATTATTTATTATTATAACTCTTCACATCAGTAATTGATAATAATTATTGGCTTTAATCACAAAATACAAAAAAAGAATCAATTTATTGCACAGATAAAATATGTACAGTCTGAGGTAGTAGGAGTGCCTCACCGTTGCTGCCATCCCCACTGCTGCCATCCCACTGTCCACCACCACCACTGTCCCCACCACTGCTCCATTTTGCACACCATGTTGGGGATGGCATGGTGGCAGGGTCCTGTGTGACGTGTTGGCATTGTGGTGTGGTGGTGGGGTCCTGCGTGCCATTTTGGCATTGCAGGAGGTTGGCAGTGGTGGGGCCTTGCATTCTGTGTTGGGGTGGCGCCATGGCGGGGCTTGTGTGTGGCGGGTGGGCATCGTGGGTGGATCTTGCACACAGTGACAGGGTGGTGGTGGTGGCAGACTTGCATGTGGCAAAGATGGAGGCAGCCAGGCTTGCATGTGGTGAGGCAGAGGTGGCAGTGGGGACTTGGGAGGCTTGAGAGGTGAGGCACAGGGGTGGGGATTATGTAATGGAGAGGTGGGGGTTTGAGGACCCAGCATGTGGGGTAAAGAGGGTCTCTGTAACATTGGTCAGAAATGAAATGAAAAAAAGAAAAAAAAACATATCTTTACTTGCATGCCCACGAATGCAGGCCATGGCAGCGGCAGGACTTGTGAGGCTTGAGGGGTAAAGCACAGGGGTGGTGATTATGTGGTGGAGAGGTGGGTTTGAGGACCTGGGGTGTGGGATAAAGAGTCACTGTAACATTGGTCAGAAAAGGAACGAAAAAAAAGAAAAAAACATATCTTTACTTACGTGCCCATGAATGAGGCAATGGCGGCAGTGGGACTTGCGAGGCTTGAGGGGCGAGGCATGGTGGAGAGGTGGGGGTTTGAGGACCCAGCATGTGGGGAAAAGAGGTCTGCAACACTGATCAGAAAAGAAACGAAAAAAAGAAAAAAAAAAACATAACTTTACTTGCATGCCTGCAAATGCAAGCAATGGCGGTGGGGGGACTTGGGAGGCTTGAGGGGCAAAGCATGGTGGTGGGAATTATGTGTGGAGAGGTGGGGTTTTGAGGACCTGGCATGTGGGGTAAAGAGAGTCTCTGTAACATTGGTCAGAAAAGGGATCAAAGAAAAAAAGAAAAAAAAAACATAACTTGCGTTCCTGCGAATGGGGCAATGGTGGCAGTGGTTGTGGGGGCTAAGGGAAGGATGTGACGGTGGTGTGGTGGCTTGCATACCCATGGATTGGGTTGTATGGTCGTTCCTCTTGCGTACGCTGTGGTGGTGGTCCCCGTGCAACGGCAGTGGGTATGGTAACGGCTCCTTGATGACTTTAAAAGAAGAAAAGGTGAAATAAAATGAAATAAAATAAAACGCACAATGTGGTGATTAGGGCGGTGGCATCAGAAGTTGGCATATGAATGCGGTGGAGTGTGGTGCCACAGCGGCTTTGTAGCAGTGGGAGTGGGAGAACCTGTGATGGTGTTAAGTTAGTACTGTATTATGTTGAATTTGTGCAGGCACATGCAACCAAGACTTTGACAAAAAAAGTGTTGGATGGAGGCTTAATCCATGGCATGGGAAAGTGTGCCACCAGCCTTGCGACTTCGTTTGACGTGTCAATGCATTGAGGACTTGAACACCTTGTCACCACCCTTTACCCAGATACGTTTTTTTTTCTTCTTTCACCGCTCGTCTTTGAGGAGCTGCTACCACATCCGCTACCACTACATGGGGATCACCTCCACAGCCTATGCAAGAGGGACGACTACAACCCCGTCTGGGGGCACGCGAACCACCACACTGCCGTTACCTCTTTCCCTTAGCCCCCACACCCGCCGCCACCACCACTGCCTGCATTCACAGGTACGCAAGTAAAGTTATGTTTTTTTTTTTCTTTTTTTCGTTTCTTTTCTGACCATTGCAGAGACCTCTTTTCCCCACATGCTGG